>JAEEGL010762726.1_pt1 | contig 78103 bp, 61 predicted proteins | sample 9134231 | NCBI WGS metagenome assembly JAEEGL01 (sample SAMN16246548, study PRJNA631951) | gut metagenome | biome: gut microbiome; feature: rumen; material: fiber-attached | host: Bos | place: Iran: Karaj | collected 2018-10 | reverse complement strand
TCATTTGGTCATTTGGTCAAAATCGTTTTCCAAGTGTCAAAATCCGCCACTATATAATAAATATTTATATTTATATATAGTGAGCAAATGACCGAATCCGAAAACGAAAATGACCATTTTGACCTTGACCACTTTGACCACACCCCCCGAACCTGCTCACGCTCGGCATAGCTCATGCAAGCATGGCTCTGGGAAGATTGTGTTCAGGGCGAAGGGAAAAAAGTGTTTTTATCGTAATTTAGGAGCTAGTTTTGCGCATTTTATCGTATTTCACAAAGATTTTTAGTTCATTTTTGCATCTTTATTCTCACTTTTTATTCGTACCTTTGTAGCCAAAATATATAAAAAAAGGTAATTCCAAGAATCATGGCAAAAATAATTGTTCAAGACACAGAGATAACAGTCTCAAATGTAAATGGTGAAGATTATATCTGCATTACAGACATGCTGAAAGCCAAAGACGGTGATTTCTTTGTGACCGATTGGCTTCGCAATCGTAATACTATGGAGTTTCTTGGCGTGTGGGAGCGTATTTACAATCCCAATTTTAATTATGGCGAATTCGCCACAATTAGAAACCAATCTGGACTGAACAGCTTTAAGATCAGCGTAAAAGAATTTGTTGCTCGTACAGGTGCAATTTCTTTACAGGCAAAGGCAGGAAGATATGGCGGAACTTATGCCCATAAAGATATCGCCTTTGAATTTGCTATGTGGATTAGTCCTGAGTTCAAGGTCTATGTTGTGCGCGAGTTTCAGCGTCTCAAAGCAGACGAACAGAAGCAACTTGCATGGTCGGCCAAACGCGAGTTATCCAAAATCAACTACCGTATTCATACCGATGCCATCAAGAGTAACCTCATTCCTGCAGAAGTAACTCGCGAGCAAGCAGCAATGAAGTATGCTGAGGAAGCCGATGTGCTCAATGTCGCCATGTTCGGTATGACGGCTAAGCAATGGCGCGATGCCAACCCCGACCTCAAAGGCAATATCCGCGACTATGCCTCTATCAACGAGCTCATCTGCCTCTCGAATATGGAGAATATCAATGCTGTGCTCATCAACGACGGTATGCCACAAGGCGAACGACTCGTAAAACTCAATCAGATTGCCATCCAGCAGATGCAAGTGTTGGAAGATAATAGTGGTAGGAAATTGCTGAAATAGGCCTAACGGACAAAGAACGATGAATTTGAAATTCGACACGTTTAAAACTGAGGCAGGTCTCAATCGTTTCATTATGACACCCTCCCAATGGATTGAGCACAGGGGCCACAGAACGAGCGTCTTCAGGCATTGCGCCAGATGGTGATAAGACAGCTACAAGTGCTCTCGTCGCTCGATGTCTCAAACTTACCGCAATTGCCCACAAAACGAATAATAATCTCTAAAAGAACAATAGATATGAAAAAGTGTATTTGGTTTTTTGTTGCAGCAATAGTTCTTACCTCCTGCAACGTGTCGAATGAGAAAAAGGCTGAAAGGCTTATTAGACAGGAGTTAAACAAGGTTATTGTAAATATTGAAACCTATGAGCCTATAGAAACCGTCGTCGATAGCGCCTTTGCTCCTATGACTTCTGCTGAAATGTGGAGATTATTAACAGGTTTCCCTGATCAATTAAAATTGTATTCCAAATTGGAAGATGAGGTTTCTTCTGCTAAAAGATCTATGTCCATTTACGCAAACTCTCATTCTGCTCATTCAAAAGAAATGTACAATCAATACAAGGAAAAATACGATGCAGCCAGTAAGCGTCTGGAAGAATTAGAGGCAAAATTAACTTCATTGACAGATAAAATTGAAGAGTTATCAAAAGAAGAACCGTATTTCAATGGCTATATAGTGCGCCACCAGTACCGTTATGTAACTAAAGATGGTGAAAAGACCATCGGGAAGCATGTATTTTTGATGAATAAAGATCTCACTGCCGTAGAAGCAATGTTAGATTTAGAAGACGAGAAAGTGAAGGCACTGCAGGAAATAATAAATCTCTTCAATTAAGCAATAGCATCTCCCGACGTCATATCCTTCTATGTTATTTTTAATATGCCCAAAAAACTTACACAAGAGGAATTCATAAGAAGAGCCAAGGAGATACATGGAGAAAAATATGACTATTCAAGGGTCGAATATATAAATTCTCAAACAAAGGTTTGTCTAACTTGCAAAGAACATGGTGAGTTTTGGATAACACCAAACAACTTTCTGAACAAGCATAGTTGCCCAACATGCAACGGGCATCAGCGGATTACTAAGGAGGTTTTTATTGAAAGATCTATCCGTAAACATAAGGGGCGATATGACTATTCAAAAGTAGAATATAAGGGGCTGAATATTCCTGTTTCAATTATATGTCCAATACATGGTGAATTTCTACAAAAGCCTGTTGGACATATGAGTGGCAATGGATGTCCGACTTGTTTTGGCACTCCCAAATTAACCACAGAAGAATTTGTTAATAAGGCTAGAGCAAATTATGGGAATAGATACGACTATTCCAAAGTGATTTATAATGGCAATAAAGAAAAAGTATGTGTCATTTGTCCTGAGCATGGGGAATTTTGGGTGACACCTAATAATCATTTACGAGGATCTAGGTGTCCTGGTTGTTTCGGTACTCCCAAGAAAACAAATGATGAGTTTATTGAGCAAGCAAGAAAAACACATGGCTTCAAATATGACTATTCCAAGGTGGATTATAAGGGGAACAAAGAAAAAGTATGTATCATTTGTCCAGAACACGGAGAATTCTGGCAATATCCTTATAGCCATCTGAAAGGCGCCCAATGCCCTGTTTGTGGTGGTACACAAAGAATAACCTTGCCCATTTTTATAGAACGTTGTACAGAAATTCATAAGGGGAAATATGATTATTCGGCTGTGCATTTCGAAAAACTACATGATTTTGTGAAAATTGTGTGTCCAGAACATGGAGAGTATTGGCAACGAGGAAGTGTACATTACAGAGGGTATGGCTGCCCAATTTGTGGTGGAAGCAAGCGATTGACTAATGAAGAATTTATTGAGAAGGCAAAACTCGTCCATGAAGACAAATATGATTATTCCAAAGTTCAATACAAAAATACATCAACAAAAATCTGCATTATCTGTCCAGAACATGGAGAATTCTGGCAGACACCAAACAATCACCTTTTTGGCGCAGGATGCCCTACTTGTCCCGAAAGTAATATGGAAGGTGAAATACGCCACCTTTTATTGACAAATAATATTGCCTTCGAGCAAGAAAAGGGATTTGATTGGCTGGTTTTTCATCGTCGCATGTTTCTGGATTTCTTTCTGCCCGAATATGGGGTAGCAATAGAATGTCAAGGAGGGCAACACTTTTCTCCTTCACTTTTATTCGGTGGTGAGGATTTCTATAAACTGACAATCGAACGAGATGCAGCAAAGAAGAAACTATGTGAAGAACATGATATCCGCATACTTTACTATTCGAATGCACATATAAAGTATCCCTATCCAGTTTTCGAAAGTATGCGATTACTGCTAGAAGCAATAAAGAACTATGGTTTTGTAGCCGATAATAGTAAATGGGAAAATCTACAGTTAGAGCTGGATTTTGAGGATTAGTGGCAACGTAAAAAAGTGACAAGGGACTGATCCCTGTCGCATAGAGTTTCGACAAAGCCCCAAACCGTCCCCAGAATCCCTCTCTCGCATTGTGGAAAACGTGTGGATAACTTTTGCCTTTTTTCCTTGGAGGTGTGGGGGAATCGTCGTACCTTTGCAGCGACGATAAAAGGGGATTTTCCTTCCATATTATTAACGTCTAAAACACTTAATATGAACGAACTGATGAATGTCGGTAGGGGTGTGGCCGCCCCGCTGAAAACGGCCGTGGAGATAGGTAAGTGTCTGCAAGAGGTGAGGTTGTCGTTCGAAACCCTTGAGACAGAGTTGGAACAGAAAAACGAGCGCATTACCGAGCTGGAACGGGAGTGCGAGCGGCTGAGGAACGACCCCTGGGCGAGCCGCGTGACATACGACAATGTGGTGGAACTGATTGCCTCGTACGAGGACGCGGCAAAGCGCGACGAGGCACGCAAGCTGCTGGAGCCGATGCTGAAGCGCGAACAGGTGCGCCAGCTGCGCCGCGACATCAAGCTGAAGGTGGCCGAGCTGAACGCCGAGGAGGTGCCCGACAAGGTGAACATCATCCACGTGGAGGGCGACTATGTGATGAACAAACGGGTGGAAAACGAGATCGGCAACGTGGAGGCCGGTGGCACAGGGGTTATCAAAGAATATCATAAAGACTAATATGGATATAGATAATATAAAGGATCTGGCAAAAACGGTGGCTGAGAGTCTTAATCTTAAAGACTTTCATGGAGATATTGTCGCCTTGAAGGTGGTGGAGAACGAGTTTGGCAACATTGAGGCAGGGGGTATCGGCATACAGAACAACATCGTCAAGGATGTTCCGCTGACGGTTTCTGATAAAGACATCAAAGCTGCCGTCGGGGAATTGCTGAAGGTGAAGGATGCCAACGACCAATTGCTGTTCAGGAACAAGAAGCAGTGGTGGGCAGTATACCGCGTGTTATTCTGCTATTGCAATTATCCTTCGCAGATGACTTCCTTTGAGACAAAGATGAAAGAATTGGAGGTTGCCAAGGTTGACGGGAAACGTGACCTCTCATACGAATCGTTGAGTGCAGCGGCAAAAGAAGTACCCATGATGGCCACCTGCAAGCCTGATACTTGGCACGCACTGAAAGATAAGAGCGACAACTACCTTCAACAATATGTCGTGGCAGAGTTTTTGATGCTGAAACTGGGCATAAAATCGTAGGCGAATTCCAACAATAATTCCAGAATTCCAATAACCGTTCCCGACTCGGATTTTTGCCGAGCCGGGAATTTTTTTGTACTTACCTTTGCAACGTCAATCCGACGAAGAAGCGCTCGCGGTGAGGCTTCGGGCAGCGGAGGTGACGAGCAAACAAATAGTTTTAACCTGAGTTGAGGTCGAGGGAATCAATTGAGCATCAGCAATGATGTAGGCGCCTTTCTCGAAAACTTCTCTCGCAATTTCAACTCAATCATGAAAAAGAAAAAAGTTTTTATCGACAATCTCCAGATGGAGACGCAGACAGTGTTCGCAGAGAACGGTAACATCAACATCTACCCCTGCGGGTTTGAGTTGGGACAGCACATCGTGTGCGGTGGCGACCGCGTCAGCCAGAAAGGCCGCATGGTGACGGAGGACAACGGCACAAGCCACTTCCGCGCCTACGCCAAGGACAGCGGAGCACGCTACACGACGCTCTTCCGCACGGCGCACGGCGAGGTGAAGGAGACGCTGGAGACGGTCATCTTCCAGCTGCGCTTCCCCAAGCGTTTGGGCAAGGCGCTCATCGAATCGCTCTTCCGCGAAGAGACGGACGAGCAGGCAGCGTTCATCAAGACACATCAAACTGAAACACAGTGGTAAGGCTATGAGTGTACACGTAATTTACTATCAGGATGGGGCGAAGATGATGCGCCCCGTCCTCTCGAGAGAGGAGTATCTTGCCCTGCGCGACTCAGAGAAGCAGAAGGCCATAGTGAAGGCTGTCCGCGAGGGCGACGAACGGCAGAAGCACCGGCTGGTGCAGATGAACTACTCGTGCCTGCCTAACGCCGACGGCTCGCTGAGGGGTTCCAAGACGATGAGCACGACCATTGGCATGGACATCGACCACGTTCCTGACTCTGATATGGAGCCGCTCAAGCAGCGCATCCTCATGAAGAAAGAGGAACTGGGCTTGCTGATGCTGGAGACGAGCGCGCGCAAGAAGGGCTATCACCTGGTGTTCCGCCGTCGCGAGGAACTTACGCAGGAGGAGAACCTGCTGTGGGCAAGCGACCTTCTGGGCGTGAAACACGACGAGGGGGCAAAGGACATCACGCGGGTGTTCTTCACCACCACGGCCGACGAGGAGGACCTCTTGTTTCTCTCCGATGAAATCTTCGGCATCCAGACGGCTGAAGTAAGGAACAAGACGGAAGAGGCGAAGACGGAACAACCAACCGTGAACCATTCACCATCAACCACGAACCCCATGGAGCAGGCTTCGTCGGCCTCGCTCACCGCCTTCGACCTCTGCGCTCAGCAGGCAGGCTTGAATCCGGGCGGGATGGACGTGTGGGGCGAGCACAACTGGCACACGAACCTGATGGCGGTGCTGTCGGTGGGTGTGGCCAAGCTGATGAGCCGCCAGCAGCTGCGGGCGGTGGTGGCCGAAAGGTTGCCCAACTACTCGCAGACGGACGATTGCCAGAAACTCATCGACTACTTCTACGACAAGTACGCTGCCGACAAGGGCTTCATGAATGCCTCGTTGCGCGAGATCAATGCGAAGGTGCAGAGGAAGGAAGACGCAGGAAGTCAGAAGGATGAGGCGGATGCAGAATGCGAACAATTTTCAATCGCCAATTCTCAATTGTCACTCAGGAAGTTGCCGCAGGGCGTGAAGGACTCGATTGATGCCGTAGGGCCTCAGCTGGCGATGCCTGTGGTGACGGCTATCTGTCCGTGCATCGGCGCATTGGCCACGGGCGTGACACTTGATGTGCACGGCCAGAAGAAGGGCTTGAACCTGATTGCTTACATAGCGGGCGACTTTGCCTCGGGAAAGGGACAGATAGATCCTGTGGTGGAGGCTTGGATGAGCGAGGTGCAGGCACTCGACAAGATGTACCAGATACAGGAGGACGAGTGGCGTGCCAAGAAGCGGGCGGCGAAAAACAAGAAGGAGCAACCCGAGGAACCGAAGTTGCCCGTGCGCTGCCTGACGCTGAACAACACCGTGGCTAATCTGGCTGAGCGACTGGCCAACACCGAGGGCAAGCACGCCTACTCGTTCACGCCCGAGGCCGACACGGTGGCGCAGAAATGGAAATCGACGATGAGCGATTTTTCGGTGATGCTGCGACAGAGCTACGACGGCACGAAGTATGAGCGTGAGGCTCGAAGCGCCGAGGCCGTGAACGTGCATATCGAGCACCTGCTGTGGAACGTCACCATGTGCGGCACGCCCGATGCCCTCTATCGCGTGGTCAGCAACTACACCGACGGTTTCCAGAGCCGCATCGCCGTGGCTCGCACGCCCGACAACACCTTTACACCCCTGGAGGACAAGCCCTACGTGCTGACCTCGCGGCAGACGGAGCGCATCCAGCAGATAGCCCATCTTTTGCCGCTGATGCAAGGCGAGGTGGTGCTGCCAAAGCTCGAAGCGAAAGGTCGTGAGTGGGTGGAACGCATCCGCATCGAGACGATGATGAACGACGACAAGGTGCGTGCCCGTCAGCGTATGCGTGTGTGTGTGACGGCTCAGCGGATGACCTGCTGCATCATGCTCTGCAAGGTGTGCGAGGGGTTGATTCAGAAGCATGGGTTGAATGGCGCTGAAGCTCACTTGAAGCAGCATCCGAACCTGTGGAAGGAACTGCTCCTGAAGGCTCAGCCACCGCAGATGCTGGACGTCTATGACGCGATAGCCGACTCGCTGCTGGAGAATGCCCTGCACTTCTTCCGCGACCGTATAGAGGCAGCCTTCAACAGTCGCGACTACGCCGGCTATCCGGGTAGTGAACGCCTGAAGCGTGGCAAGAACGACACCATCTACGAGCGTCTGGACGAGCAGTTCACCTTCGAACAGGCCATGCAGCACTCGGTAGCCATCAAGGGCGCAGGCGTGACGCACAACACCGTCCGTCAGATGCTGAAAAACTGGCGCAAGCAGGGCTTGGTGGTGCAAACGGAGGACGGGCGATACAGGAAAGTGCATAGTTCATAGTGCATAGTTCATAGTTGTGGTCAAAGTGGTCATTTGGTCATTTGTCAAAATCAATTTGGAACTTGAAACATGAAACTTGAAACCATGAACATCCAGAATACCCAAGAATGCTTTGTGCAGCTCTGGCTTCGGCTGGAGCGCACAAGGCGCCTCCTCGCAGGTCAGTACAAGCGCTTCTGCATCCGCCGCGTGCTGAAAACGTGGTTCGGCGGTGAGGCTGACGATGACTTTATCTGGGAAGTGTGCACCCGCTGCGAACAAATGGGATTGGACGAGCTTCCGCTGCCCTCGCTGTACCCCCGCAAACACCGCGAACTGCTGCGTGCCATCGTGTCGGTCAAACTGGGCATCAGCTACTATCGCGTTGACCTGAAAGCCCTCGACGCTGCCTACAGCATCGCCTACCCCTGGAGCACGCCGCTGAACGTGAACAAGAAAAAGGTTTAACCCCAATTAAACAGCAATATGGTAACATTTCATCAAATGTTCAGTTTTTTGGAGAGTTTTTTGTACCTTTGCAGCCGAATTGACTTTTTGAACGAAAAAACCGGTGTATAAGATTGCGATGAAATGGCTGACACTATTTCCGGCCGCTTGCCTGATGGCGCTGACTGCGTCGGCTGCCTTCGGCGCCGACGAGGGGGCGGGGCTTGTGGTGAACGAGCTGATGGCTTCGAATGTGGGCGTGGTGATGAGCCCCGCCACGAATTTCGACAGCTGGATGGAACTTTACAACACAGGCGACGAGGACGTACCCCTCGCGGGCATGTGCCTGAGCAACGACGAAACCAACCTGACGCTTTGGCGGATGCCCGGTGGCGTGGGGACCGTCCCGGCCAAGGGATTCCTGGTGGTGTGGCTGGGGTCGGGCGACGTGAGGAGCAGCCAGGCGCCTTTCAAGCTCGACTGCGACGGGGGCACCCTCTGCCTGAGCGACGCGAGCGGGCAGCTCGTCACCAGCGTGACCTATCCCCCGGCCATGAGCCGCACGGCCTGGGCGCGCAAGACGGACGGCGGTGACGAATGGGGATGGACGGCGGACGCTACACCGGGTGCCTCGAACGCGACGGCCGCGTTTGCCGACACACGCCTGGAAGCCCCCGCGGTGAGCGCTGGCAGTCAGCTCTTCAGCGGCGAGGTGGCCTTTCATGTCGACATTCCCGAAGGGGCCACGCTGATGTACACCACCGACGGCAGCGTGCCCCAGGCGCCGAGTGACGAGGGCAGCGAGGGCGGCGAGGTGTCGCCGTGGACCGATTGGATAAAGAACGGCGACTGCGAGGGCGACGACGCCAGCTGCCTGGTCAGCAAGCACGGCAACGGCTCCAACACGACGACCTTTGTCGAGGGAGCGGGCTACCAGGGGTCGCGCGGCATCAGGATACAGTCGAAGGACAACCCCGCACAGGCATGGGACTCGCAGTTTTTCGTCTATACCCCCGACCACACCTGGCAGGCGGGCGAGACGTACCGCTTCAGCATGAAGGTGCGCGCTGAGAGGGCCGACAGGATAACGCCTCAGTCGCAGCGGACGCCCGGCAACTACATCCACTGGGATATGCTTGGCGGCAGCATCGACGTCACCACCGACTGGAGGGAGTACACCTACGAGGGCACCATCACCAACGAGCAGTCGGGCGGCGGCACCATGCAGACAATCGCCTTCCACCTGAACGAGAGCCGGAAGGCCAACGTCTTCTACTTCGACGACATCGTGTGGGAGGCATACAACGCAGGGAATGACAAGGGGGGCGCACGGCGAAGCAACGACGGCCAGTTTGCCGTGACGAGAACCACCAACTACGTGTTCCGCCTGTTCCGCGACGGCTACCTGCCCAGCGTGCCCGTGACGCGCAGCTTCATCAAGCGCGACAAGAACATCACCATCCCCATCGTGTCCATCGTGGGCGACGACCGTTACTTCAACGACCCCGTCTGGGGCATCGACGTGAAGGGCACGAACGGCATCCCGGGCAACGGCCGCGACGATGCCGTCAACTGGAACCAGCCGTGGGACCGCCCTGTGAACTTCACCTACATAAGCCCCACGGAGGGCATGCTCCTCAGCCAGGACGTGAACATCAGCGTGTCGGGCGGATGGTCGCGCCAGGACAGCCCCCGCTCGTTCAAGCTGAAGTCGGGCAAGGTGTTCGACGGACAGAACCACCTCGACTACGCCTTCTTCCCCCAGAAGCCCTACATCCGCAGCAAGGCCCTCCTCGTACGCAACGGCGGCAACGACTCGTGGAGCCGCTTCAAGGATCCCGCGCTCACAGCCATCGTCCAGCGCTCGGGCATCGACCTCGACGTGCAGAGCACCGTGCAGGTGGCGGAGTACGTCAACGGACAGTTCCGCGGCATACTGAACCTGCGTGAGCCCAACAACGACAAGTTCGTCTATGCCAACTGGGGCTACGACGACGAGGAGATTGACGCCTTCGAGAACGAGACGTTCAAGAACGGCACCGACGAGGCGTTCAACCGCCTGCTGGAGCTCAGCGAGCACATCAACGACGCGGGCGTCATCGACGAGGTGCGGACGCTGCTCGACATCGATGAGTTCACCAACTACATGGCTGCCGAGCTCTACCTGGGCAACAGCGACTGGCCCAACAACAACGTCAAGGGCTACCGCAGCCGCGACGACGGCCGCTTCCGCTTCGTGCTCTTCGACCTCGACCAGGTGTTCAACTACTGGTGTGCGATGACGAGCATCTCCACGCTTGAGACAAACGCGGAATTCGCCAACACCCCGCTCGTGCGGCTGTTCCGGAACCTGCTCCGCAACGATGCGTACCGGAAGAAGTTCATCGACACGTTCTGCCTCATGGGCGGCAGCGTCTTCGAGCGTCAGCGCGTGTCGACGCTGGTCACGGAGCTTGCCGACGCCATGCGCCCGATGCAGCAGCTGGAGGGCCGTAACCCCGATGGCAGCGCGAACGAGATAAAGCAGCAGCTGAACGGCCGCCTGGACGTGGCCATCAACCAGCTGAAGGAGTACAAGCCCGTGCAGCTCCAGGGGCTGACGCGAATGACCGTCAAGCTCAGTTCCGGCACCGACGGCGCCACCCTGCTCGTGAACGGGCTGGAGGTGCCCTACGCCTCGTTCAACGGCTATCTCTATGCGCCCGTGACCGTCGAGGCCAAGGCGCCGGCAGGATACACCTTCGCCGGCTGGCGGAAGACCATAGGCTCGCGGAGCGAAACGCTCACCGATGCCGTCATCAACGTGACCGATGCCAGCGTCAGCCTCACGGCCAATTTTGAGTCAACGGGTCAACAGGTCAACGGGTCAACAAGCCCTGTGCGCATCAACGAGGTCAGCGCAGCCAACAACATCTATGTCAGCGAGTACTTCCGGCGCAACGACTGGGTGGAACTCTACAACACCACCTCCCAACCCGTCGATGTGGAAGGCATGTACCTCAGCGACACCCCCGACCAGCCTCAGAGGTACCAGATCAGCAAATCCCAGACGCAGGCGAGCACCCTGATACCGCCGCACGGGTACCTCGTCGTCTGGTGCGACAAACGGGATCCACTGTCGCAGCTCCACGCCCCGTTCAACCTGGATGCCGACGGCGGCGACGTGGTGCTGACAGCGGCCGACGGGAGCTGGAGCGACCGTATCGCCTACAGCGCCATGCGGGGCGACGAAACCGTGGGGCGCTATCCCGACGGCACGGGCGACGTTTTCGTTATGAACGTGCCCACCATCGCCAAGTCCAACATCGTCACCTCGTATGCCACCTTCCTCGGCGAAGACGGCCAGTCGGGCATCGACGCGCTGGAGATGGCCGACAGCGGCTCGTTCCGCATCGGCTTCGCCCACGACTGCCTGACCGTCCGCAGCACGCTGCCCGTCGAAGCAGCCGAGCTCGCCATCTATACAGCCACAGGGCAGCTGACAGCACGGCACACCCTGTCGCTGGCCGACGGCTATGCCGAACACCCCCTCGGCACGCTCCCCGCAGGCTGCTACGTCGCCCGCCTGACCGACGGCAACCGTCATACGGCAATCTGTAAGTTCATAATTCCCTACTGATCCCGTTTTCGTTCAAGTTAAAAATCCCTTTGCTCTGCTAAGTCGCAACGGACGAATACGAAGTTAAAAAGCACAAATATATTTGGCTTTTCGTTCGGTTCGTACTATCTTTAATCGTCCTTCGGAAGCTTTTAGATAGGCGGCGCCTCGGGAAATTGCAAATAAATTTGCATTTCCTCTCGGCATGCACTATCTTTGCAGAAAATTCTAAAAACATCCTATCAGAACAATGGATTTTACCGCGCAACAAATAGCTGCATTCGTCGGAGGAACCGTCGTCGGCGATGCCCATGCGGCTGTTCATACATTTGCGAAAATTGAAGAAGCTACGGAAGGTTCACTAACCTTCCTTTCCAACCCCAAATATACGCCCTACATCTACACCACCAAGGCTACGATTGTGCTGGTGAACAACGACTTTGAGCCTGAGCAGCCCATCACGGCCACACTCATCAAGACCGCCAATGCCTACGAGAGCCTGGCGAAGCTGATGGCGCTCTACAATGCCTCGATGCCCAAGAAGGCTGAGGTCAGCTCGCTGGCATACGTCGACAAGACGGCTCGCATCGGCGAGGGTGTCAGCATTGCCCCGTTTGCCTATGTCGGCAAGGACGTGGAGATTGGCGAAGGCACGGTGCTGAACCCGCACGTCGTCATCTACGACGGCTGTAAGGTGGGTGCCCACTGCACGCTGCATGCCGGCTGCGTCGTCGGTGCCGACGGTTTCGGATTTGCTCCGGCAGCTGACGGCTACGACAAGATTCCGCAGATCGGCAACGTCGTCATTGAGGACAACGTGGAAATAGGTGCCAACACGTGCATCGACCGCGCCACGATGGGCTCGACCGTCATCCACAAAGGGGCCAAGTTGGACAATCTCATCCAGATTGCCCATAACGTGGTGGTCGGCAAAAACACCGTCATGGCCGCCCAAAGCGGTGTGGCGGGCTCAACGAAACTGGGCGAATGGTGCATGATTGGCGGAGGCGCAGGCATCACCGGCCACGTCAACATCGGCAACCGCGTGCAAGCGGGTGCTCACACGGGCATCTCGGGCAATGTGAAGGACGGCACCACCGTCAGCGGTTACCCCCACATGGAGCAACATAAGTTCCGCCGCAGCTATGCCGCCCTGCGCAACCTTCCCGAGATGATGAATGAACTGAACGCGCTGAAACGCGAGGTGGAGGAGTTGAAAAAACTGAAGACTGAAAAATAAATTCCTCATTCCTCATTCCTAATTTTATAATTATAAAAAAGTGAATCAACGAACACTGAAAGAATCGTTTTCCCTGACAAGCAAGGGACTGCACACCGGTCTTAACCTGACCGTGGAGTTCTGCCCTGCCCCGGAAAACTTCGGATATAAAATCCAACGTACGGACGTCGAAGGCTCGGCCCTCATCCCCGCGCTGGCCGACTATGTGGTCGATACGAGCCGCTGCACCATCCTCAGCAACGGACGTGAACACGTCGGCACCATCGAGCACGGCCTCTCTGCCCTGTACGCACTGGGCATCGACAACTGCCTGATGAAGGTGAACGGCCCTGAGTTTCCCATCCTCGACGGCAGTGCACGCTATTATGTGGAGAACATCCGCCGCGTGGGCACCGTCTGTCAGAATGCCGCAAAACAGGTATTCGTCGTCGATGAGACCATCGAACTCTATGACGAGAAGCGCGACTCGCGCCTGATACTTGAACCCGCAGACGAGTTTAGCGTCAGCACGACCATCTCGTTTGAGAACAGTATCATCAACGACCAGCACGCTGACTTGCATCACCTGAGCGAATACGCTGACGAATATGCCTCGGCCCGTACGTTTGTCTTTGTCCGTGACCTTGACCCGCTGCTCAGCGCTGGCCTCATCAAGGGTGGCGACCTCGACAACGCCATTGTCATTTACGAACGTAAGCTCTCACAGGAAAAGTACAACCAGCTGGCAGACATTATGAAGGTGCCCCACATGGACGCTAACCATCTGGGGTACATCATGCACCGTCCGCTGGTGTGGGACAACGAGCCTGCCCGCCACAAACTGCTTGACATCATTGGTGATATTGCCCTCGTGGGCTGCCCCATCCAAGGCCGCATCACGGCCATCAAGCCTGGCCATTCTGTCAATACAGCCTTTGCACGTCTCGTGCGGAAACATTTACATGCTTATGCTTCTACTACCTTATGATTAGTCCCTTAGCCCATATCCACCCCGAAGCCATCATTGGCGACAACTGCGAAATAAGCCCTTTTGTCTATGTTGACAAGGGCGTCGTCATCGGCGACAACAACGTCATCATGCCCCATGCCACGCTGCTCTACGGCACACGCATGGGCAGCGGCAATCAGGTGTTCCCCGGCGCCGTGCTGGGTGCCATTCCCCAAGACTTGAAATTCAAGGGCGAAGACACCACAGCCGAGATTGGCGACAACAACCGCATCCGTGAAAACGTCACCATCAACCGCGGCACGGCCTCGAAGGGAAAGACCGTCGTGGGCAGCGGAAACCTGCTCATGGAAGGAATGCACGTGGCGCACGACTGCGTAGTGGGCAGCGGTTGCATCATCGGCAACCAAACCAAGCTGGGCGGGGAGGTCGTCGTTGACGACTTTGCCACCATCAGCGCCGAAGTCCTCATCCATCAGTTCTGCCACATAGGCAGCTACGTGATGATACAAGGCGGCTGCCGATGCCCCAAGGATGTCCCTCCCTACATCATTGCTGCCCGCGAACCCATTGCCTACTGCGGCATAAACCTCATCGGCCTTCGTCGCAGAGGATTCACGCCTGAACAGATTGACACTATCCACAAGGCCTACCGCTTCATCTACCAGAATGGCATGAACGTCACCCAGGCTCTGAAGCACATCCAAGCCGAGATGGAAATCACGCCCGAGGTCGCGTACATCATCGACTTCATCAGCCATGCCGACCGCGGCATTATAAAATCCGACGACATCTAATTTTAAATATCTAATTCCAAACTCTACTAAAATGGTTTACAGATTTACGCTTATCTCCGACGAGGTCGATCATTTCCTTCGCGAGATACAGATTGACTCCGAAGCCACATTCTTGGACTTCCACAAAGCCATTCTCGAGGCCGTCGGCTATCCCGACGACCAAATGACGTCGTTCTTCCTCTGCAACGAAAGCTGGGAGAAAGAGACGGAAATCACCCTTGAGGACATGGGGCGCGATGCCGACGAAGACAACTGGGTGATGGCCGATACTATCCTCAGCGACCTTGTGGAGGACGAGAAGCAACGGCTCATCTACGTCTTTGACCCACTTGCCGAGCGCGTCTTCTTCATCGAACTCAGCGAAATTATTACAGGCAAGCACTTAAAAGCCCCCGTATGTACTAAAAAGACAGGCGAAGCCCCTGCCCAGACGCTGGATTTCGACCAGCTGATGAGCATCGGCGGCAACAGTTCCACTTCTCTTGACCTAGACGATGACTTCGGCGACGACAGCGGATTTGACTTGGATGAACTCGACCCCGAAGGCATGGATATCATCGACGACAGCTTCAACGCCAGCGAAGACATCTTCTGATGGGACGTCTGGTGGTGCTGCTTGGCCCTACGGGTGTCGGCAAGACAGAACTCAGCTATGCGATTGCAGACCATCTGCAATCGCCTGTCATTTCTGCTGACAGCCGGCAGCTCTACCGCGACATGCGCATCGGCACCGCTGCCCCTACCGACGAACAGCTGTGCCATTGCGAGCACTATTTCATCGGTACGCTTGGTGTGGACGACTACTACAGCGCCGCCATGTACGAAGCCGACGTACTTAGCCTCACCGCCCGCCTCTTTCCCACTCATCCTACACTTCTGCTCACAGGCGGCAGCATGATGTACATCGATGCCGTCTGCAACGGCATCGACGACATCCCAACCGTCGATGACGAAACACGTAGCATACTGCTCAAACGCTATCTGGACGAAGGCCTTGAACCACTAGTGCAGGAGTTACGCCTCCTTGACCCCGACTACTATGCCATCGTGGATCAGAAGAATCCAAAGCGTGTTCTTCACGCTCTGGAAATCTGCTATATGACAGGGCGTACCTACACCTCATTCCGCACCCGCAGCTGCTCCCCCCGTCCTTTTTCTGTGCTGAAGATTGGCCTTTCCCGTCCCCGCGAGGAACTCTATACCCGTATCAACGCCCGTGTCGAACAGATGATGGCCGACGGCTTGCTGGATGAAGCCCGCAAACTCTACGACAAGTACGCCGCCACCTCCCCAGCCATCCCCAATGCCCTCAACACCGTAGGCTATAAGGAACTCTTTGCCTACTTTCGTGGCGAGTGTACGCTGGACTTTGCGGTGGAGAAAATAAAGCAAGACACCCGCATCTACTCCCGCAAGCAGATGACGTGGTTCCGACGCGACACTTCTATCCATTGGTTTCACCCCGACTCCAAAGAAGACATCCTCGCCCTCATCGACTCCCATTCCTCCCATCCCTCCCATCCCTCCCATTCCTCCCATTAACTCCCATCATTCCCATGAAAAAACTCCTCTTCCTCACCCTTTCCTTCGTTCTGCTCCTGCCGCTGACGGCCGAAGCAAAAAAGAAAAAGGAAATCATCAAATCCGACCGTGAAGTCTGGATGGAACAACTCTACCAGATGGCGGCTCCCGTCCTTAGCGCAATGGCTGAGGGACGACTCCAACAAGAGATGTCGCTTGAGAAAGGCACCCTTGAGCTCAGCCCCACATGGGACGGGCGTGACAAGCGCGTCAGCTACATGGAAGCCTTTGGGCGCCTTATGGCTGGCCTCGCCCCCTGGCTCAGCCTCCCTGACGACGACACCGACGAGGGCCTAAAACGTCGCCAACTGCGCGAATGGGCGTTGAAGAGCTATGCCAACGCCGTCAATCCCGAAAGCCCCGACTACCTTGGCTGGCAATCTGGCGGACAGACGCTTGTCGATGCTGCTTACCTCGTCCAAAGTCTCTTCCGCGGCTACGATGCTCTCTGGAACCCCCTCGACGAAGTCACCAAGCAGCGTTATATCAAAGAGTTGCAGGGGCTTCGCCGCTACGACCCGCCCTACACCAATTGGCTGCTCTTCGTGGCCATGGAGGAGTGTTTCCTCATGTACGTCGGCGCCGACTACGACTCCTATCGCATCCACCTCGCCCTGAACAAGGTGGAGGAATGGTATGTGGGCGATGGCTGGTATAGCGACGGCCCGGCATTTGCTTTCGACTACTACAACAGCTATGTCATCCAGCCCATGTACGTCGATTGTCTGGAAATGATTAGATCCCGCAATCCGCGCGACAACTGGCTCACAAAGGCCACTGGCGAACAGGGTGGCGTGCAGAACCGCTACAAGCTGGCCATCCGCCGCATGCAGAAGTACAGCGTCATCCTCGAGCGCCTCATCAGCCCCGAAGGCACCTACCCCGTCTTCGGACGCAGCATTCCCTATCGTATGGCCGTCTTCCAGCCCCTCGCCCAGCTGGCATGGCGCGAACAGCTGCCCGACGAGCTCACTGGCGGACAGGTGCGTGCCGGCATGACAGCCGTTCTGAAGCAGATGTTCTGCCGCCCGGGCTATAGCAACTTCAACGAAGGCGGTTTCCTTACCATCGGCTTCGTGGGCAACCACCCCAACGTCGCCGACTGGTACACCAACAACGGCTCGCTCTACCTCACATCACTCTCCTTCCTACCCCTCGGCCTTCCTGCCGACCACCCCTTCTGGACGGCTCCCGCCGAGAAATGGACTTCCAAGAAAGCCTGGGAGGGCGACGACTTCCCCAAAGACCACAAGTGGAACATCAATCCGCAGAAGCTTTATTGGGAATGATTATTTGATTAAAATTAATTACGTAGAAAAAACTTGTATGAAACGTTCCATTTACAAGACTATTTGTTTTTCATCTTTAGTCATTTCATTTTCACTATTTTTCCTCTCCTGTCAAGGAAAGCCGAAGTACGAGCTTGTGTGGACTGAGGAGTTTGAAACCGAAGGCCGGCTCGACGATGCCGACTGGAACTACGAGCACGGCTTTGTCCGCAACCACGAGCACCAGTGGTATCAGGCAGAAAACGCCACCATTGCCGACGGCTGCCTCGTTATCGAAGCCCGCCACGACAGCATCCCCAATCCGGGCTTTGTCCCCGCTGAAGACAATGGTAACGACAACACGCAGGGCCGTCGCCCACGTCGGCGCGACTGGCGTTCCAGCCGTCCCTATGCCGAGTACTCCTCCGCCTCCGTCAACACGCGCGGCAAGCACGAGTGGCTCTACGGGCGTTTCGAGGTCCGTGCGAAGATTCCCACAGCCTCCGGCTCGTGGCCTGCCATATGGACGCTGGGCGTCAGCAAGCCCTGGCCTGTAAACGGCGAGATTGACATCATGGAGTACTACCGCATCCGCGGCGTGCCCCATATCCTCGCTAATGCCTGCTGGGCCAGCGAACCCAACCGCGGTCTTTGGAGTACGGGAGCCGTGCCCTTCACCCACTTCACCGACCGTGACCCGCAGTGGGCCAGTAAATTCCACATCTGGCGTATGGACTGGGACGAGGACTACCTCCGCCTCTACCTCGACGATGAACTGCTCAACGAAATCCCCATTTCCGAGGAAGCCTGCAAGGCTCCATCACCCACTGGTTTCATCCGTCTCGGCAAGGCAGGTGAATACAGCGAGGCTCTTTACAACGCCTTCCACCAGCCCCACTACCTGCTGCTCAACCTCGCAATCGGTGGCGACAACGGCGGTGAGCCTGACCCAGCCGACTACCCCCTCCACTACGAAATCGACTACGTCCGCATCTACCAAAAACTGTAATCACGGAAAATGACGCCGTCATTTTCACCCAAAGCCTTTAGCCCTCCAATCACACGAAAGAAAAAACGGCTCTGACTTTTGGGAATTACGGAAAAAAAACATATCTTCGCAGCCAGAATTAGAAAAACTGAATTGTTTCCATGAAAAAGAGTACGCTTTTAGCTTTGGTGGCTATGCTCGCCATCACTACGGCAACTGCCCAGACGGCTCTCCCAAAGGTCTATGACGAGACCATTGACCAGAACGAACAAATTGACAACGCGCTGAAACAGGCCAAGCGCGAAGGGAAATTCGTGGTCTGCCAGGTGGGCGGCAACTGGTGCCCATGGTGCCTGCGCTTTGCCGACTTCATCACAAAGGACAACGACATCAGCACTCTCATCCGCGACAATTTTGTCTATATCCACGTGAACTACTCCCCCAACAGCCCCTCTGACGCTAAGGGCAAGGCACGGACTGCAAAGATGATGAAACGTCTGGGCAACCCTGGACGCTTCGGCTATCCCGTATTCGTTGTGCTTGATGAACACGGCAAAGTCGTTCATACGCAGGACTCCAGCTTCCTCGAAGAAGGACAGGGCTACGACAAGGACAAGGTCCTCCGTTTCTTCAAGAACTGGACACCTAAAGCGGTTAGGGGTTAGGAGTGAAAAATAAGAACTAAGATAATACCTTTTAATATTTATAATAATGAAAAGAAAAGCATCCCTCCTTGTGGCTCTAATGGCAATGGTATTGTCGTCAGGAGCGCGTGTGGTTACCGACAGCATCCAAAGCAAGGTGCTCGGCAGCCAAGTGAAATTCAACGTCTGGCTACCCTTCGGCTTTGAGCAGAACGCCGATGCCAAGTACCCCGTGCTCTACCTGCTGCACGGCTTCACCGACACTTACTCCGCATGGGTGGAGAAGGGCCGCGTCAACGAAATTGCCGACGAGCTGATGGGCACGGGCGAAATCAGCCCCATGATTATCATCATGCCTAACGCAGGCGGCCCCGACACGAAGCACGTCTGGAACGGCTACTTCGACATGGATGGCTGGGCCTACGAGAAATTCTTCTACACCGAGTTCATCCCCTTTGTCGAAGGCAAGTACCGTATTGTGGGCGACCGTCAGCACCGTGCCGTCAGCGGCCTCTCGATGGGTGGCGGAGGCAGCACCGTCTATGCTCAGCGCCACCCCGACATGTTCTCGTCGTGCTACGCCATGAGCGCCTGGCTCACCTCGGGCGACACCCCCATCAACAAGGATGACAAATCCTCCTATGTCATGAAAGCTGTCCACGACTACGATGCCATTGAATTCGTCAAGAACGCCAGCGACGACGTGAAGGCCGAGTTGCGCACCGTACGCTGGTTCATCGACATAGGCGACGACGACTTCCTCTTTGACCAAGACATCGAACTCTATGGAGCCATGCGCCGCGCCCGCATCCCGTGCGAATTGCGTGTCCGCAACGGAGGCCACACTTGGGAATACTGGCACACCGCCCTACGCACCAGCCTTCCCTTTGCCTCCCGCAACTTCAACAAATAAGATTAGAGGTAATTGAAAAATGAAGGAGACGCCATTTAGCGTCTCCTTCATTTTTATAGCTCAAAGACTATTAGTTGATGTTCTTGCTGTCGGTTGTCCAGCCCTCACGCTTAGAGAGGCCGCATGGATTACCGCAGAACAACTGAGCGGCCTCTTTGTCGCCACGCAGCTGCCATTGAAGCCAAGCCGTAGCCACCACAGCAAACTCACCCCCATGAGGACGAGCGTAGGTGCCGCCGTGTCCCACAGGGAAGTTAGCAGCGAAGGCGGGAACGTGATTGATGCGAGCGTAGTCGTCCATACCATTGTTATAGGCAATGTCCGTTGGGCCGCCAAGCATATAGAGGACGGGTGTATGGATTTTCTCCAGCTGCTCCTTGTGGGGCATGGGCATATTGGGCATAGCGACGTTTGGATCAACAAAGAGTCCGCTGTTGCAAATCATGATGGTTGTCAGGCGTGGGTCAGTGCAGTTTGCCAGCGTCTGCAAGCCTCCGCACGACATGCCAGCGGCGCACACGGCCTTGGCATCAAGGCGACCATAGTACGGGCTTTTCTTATCTGCATTCTGCGCCAGCGCCCAGTCAAGGCCCTCTATTTGCTGGTCAACGGTGGACATGGGGCCATTGTAGCGCTCACCCATCGTAGGCATATAGCCGATGGCAACGACGAAGAAACCGTGCGAGGCAATTTCACTGAGGAAATTTACGTGTTCCCAGGGAGAGTTAGCGCAGGCACCGTTGCCCCATACAACGATAGGCAACGGGTTTTTGCTGTTAAAGGGCGAGAGGTCAGCAGGGCGGAAGATGGTGTGGGCTTCAAGGCTGGGCTCACTGACCATAATGGCTTTGTAAGAGCCTGTGCCTCCATCTTCGACGGTCTTACTCTCGGTATAGGTTTCGGGACGCGAGCTGTTGCAGCCAACAAACATTATTGCCACAACGGCAAAAAGGGGAAGGAAGGATTTCATATTAATAGGATTTATAAAATAGGAAAATAGTTACCATGTAGGAATCTCATAAGGCTGGGCGGGGCCATCGTAGTAGAGCGAGGCGATGCCCGGGCTGATGATGCGAAGGTCGATGGTGGAGGGGATGCTGCCGTCGTAGCCCGAAGGAGCATGGTCGGCATCGTAGCATTGCATCACGTGGTCGTCGCTACCCTGTCCCCACGGGTTGCGGATGGCAAAGAGGGCATTGGGGTCGTTGGCCATGAAGAAGCTATGGCCGTGGGCGGTGATGGTTTCGTGGTTGCCGAGCTTGAGGCCCTGCTTGTTGAAACCACCGTTGACGATAAGTCCGTGCTGGAGGCTGACGGTGACAAAGAGCTTCAACTCCTCGGGAGTGCACTTACCAGGCGAAACGGCAAAGCTGCGGCCATCGCCCGTAAAGAGCGGCGTCATACCCTCAGCACCGAAGCCGCCCAACTCCGCACCTGGACGGAAAACATAGAGCCACTTCATGATGGCCTTCTCAAGGATGGTAGCCCACGTGATGCGCGAGCTTTTACCAGTCATTTGCGCAATGGCCGATTCGTTGGTACATAGAACCTTATTATCAACACCCACGATGATTCGCTTTCCATCAGGGTCGAACATCTTCACCTGAAATTCCTTGTCGCTCACCTGAGTGATGATGGACTGGATGAAGCGAGGATAGAGATAGGCCATCGTGGCAAGGGTGGAGACTGTGTTGCAGTCGCCGATGGAATGCTGGTTGCAGTCGGCAGGCAGTGGTTTTTCGAAGGGATAAAGGGTGACACGGCGTGTCATCCATTTGCTGAAGCCGTCCATCTTTTCGGGCTTGGCGGTGTAGTCGGCAAGCCACTCCATTTCCTCGGCAGTAGCACGATGATCCTTTTGGAAAGCAGAGCCCATGTGGTTTTCGCCGGCACCGTACGTGCGGCCAGAGGTCTTGCTGAGAACGCTTGACAATTCGCCTCCACAGAGTGAACCGTTAGGCTGGGTCGCCGACTGAGGCCACGAACCAATGAACCGATAGCGATCTTCATCAGCCTGCATGCCCTCTACGAAATAGAGGAAGCGCATGATGGTGTTTGTGGTGCTGCCCACAAAGACAATGACTTTGCCTTCGCCACCGGTAGAGGGTGTCGTCACGGTTATCGTTCCCGCCTCGGCTGATGTAGGCGTGACAACTGCCATCCATCCAGCATCGGGCATACATTCAACCTTTGTCTTCTCATCGGTATTGATAAGCGTGTAGCTAACCACGACCTCAGTGCCGGGCGTATAGGTTATCTCTTCCGCAGCCTCGAAGATAATCTCGAGCGTGGCAAAAAGCTTTGCTATCTGGGCATTGATGAGGTTCAACTGCTCTTGAATGGAAGCAAACTGAGCGCTTGTCCTACCAGAAACCGCATTGATGCTATCCTGAATAACAAGCAGCTGCGTATTAAAGTCTTCGGAGGTGACATAGCTCTGAAGGCGTTCGTCCACCCAGCCTTGCAACGTGCTGATAGTCGTTTGCACAGAGGCAATCTGCAAAGCCAATTCCGCTTCCTTCGCAATCAGGGAATCAAGCTGCGACTGCTGCACACGGTCCGAGCCTTCAAGAAGGGTTATCGTGTTTTTTAGGGAGTTGTCCGTTTCTACCAGAAGATTGACAGACGACTGAAGCGCAGAAAGCTGCTGGTTGATGCTGGCAACCGTCACTTCCTCAAGTTTGTCCAAGCGCTCACGGAGTTCCGAGTCATCATAGCACGACGTCACCCAACAACACAGCAAGCTTAGCAAACCGATAAATAACAATTTCTTTTTCATATTCATACGATTTTTTATGTTAATTCACCGAATTATGCGCCAAAGTTACTACTTTTTTTGTTATCTTTACAGCCGAATTCAATTTTTTATCTGATTATTTTACCAAATCATTCACTTTATGAAAAAAAGACATTTTCTTCTATTATCCTTTTTCTTTCTGATTCTCACAGCTCAGGGACAATCGTTGCCTACCCTGCGCGTGCTGGCTGTCGGCAACTCGTTCTCCGAGGATGCTGTAGAACAATATCTCTATGAGCTGGCTCACGAAGCCGGTGTGAACCTTATCATCGGCAATGGCTACCGTGGAGGACAAAGCCTGGCATCTCACTGGAAAGATGCCACCACGGGAACGGGCACCTTCCAATACCGCAAAATCGTCGATGGCACAAAGACCAACCGCCCGGCAACAGCCCTACGCTACATGGTGACCGATGAGCCCTGGGATATCATCACCTTCCAGCAAGTTAGTCAGGAATCGGGATTACCCGACACATATGAGCCCTACCTCAGCTTGCTCATTGGCTATGTAAAAGCAATGGCACAAGTAGATACGGTGCGTTTCGGCTTCCATCAGACGTGGGCTTATGCCCAAGACTCCGACCACGGAGGCTTCAACAACTATGCACGGAATCAGTTCTATATGTACTCTTGCATTACGACTGCCGTAGAACACACCCTGCGGAACCACCACGAGCTTTCGTTCTGCATTCCCTCCGGCACAGCCATCCAGAACGCTCGCACTTCAAACATATTAGCCTCCTACCCCAGCCGCGACTTCACCCGAGATGGTTATCACCTCGACTACATACTCGGACGCTACATTGCAGCCTGCACATGGTTGGAAGCTATCACCGGCGTCAGTCCCGTTGGGCTTTCTTATCATCCCGAAGGCATCACGGACGAACAAGCCACCCAAGCCCAAGAAGCTGCTCACAATGCCATTCTTGTCCCCATGTACATCACACCGATAAAATAGAAAAAACGGAAATAGCAAATTATATTTGTTTTTTTGCTCGGCTCACCCTATCTTTGCAAACAAATTCATCTGACGAATGGAAAACTTCATTGTATCAGCCAGAAAATACCGTCCCTCGACCTTCGACACGGTGATTGGCCAAAAGGGCTTGACAACGACGCTGAAGAATGCTATCCGCGAGGATAAGCTGGCGCATGCCTATTTGTTCTGCGGCCCGCGTGGCGTGGGAAAGACCACCTGTGCCCGTATCTTTGCCAAAACCATCAACTGTGAACACATGACGCCCGAAGGCGAGGCTTGCAACGAATGTGAATCGTGCCGCGCCTTCAACGAGGGGCGTTCCCTCAATATCCACGAGCTTGATGCCGCCAGCAACAACTCCGTCGAAGATATCCGCAGCCTAATAGACCAAGTGCGCATTCCGCCGCAGGTGGGGCGATACAAGGTGTTCATCATCGACGAGGTGCACATGCTCTCCACCGCAGCGTTTAATGCCTTCCTGAAAACGCTGGAGGAACCTCCTGCCTATGCCAAGTTCATCTTGGCTACCACGGAGCGCCATAAAGTGCTGCCCACTATCTTAAGCCGCTGCCAGGTGTATGACTTCTATCGCATTAGCGTCGGCGACATGGTGGAGCACCTGCGGAATGTGGCAGCCAAAGAGGGTGTGAAAGCCGAGGAACAGGCGCTCATGGTGATAGCCCAAAAGGCTGACGGAGGAATGCGCGATGCCCTCTCCATCTTCGACCAAATGGTTAGCTACTCGGCGGGAAACCTTACCTACAAGAGTGTTATTGACAACCTCAACATCCTCGACTACGACTATTTCTTCCACTTCACCGACTTGTTTCTGGAGAACAAGACGTCCGACTGCATTCTGCTTTATAACGAGATACTCAGCCGAGGCTTTGACGGCAGCAACTTCATCGGGGGACTTGCCTCGCATTTGCGCGATTTGCTGATGAGCCGCGATGCCGTCACCCTTCCCTTGCTCGACGTGGGTGCCGAAATGCGCAGCCGCTATCAGGAACAGGCGCAGAGGTGCCCGCAGAAGTTCCTCTTCAAAGCCATTCGTCTTTGCAACGACTGCGACCTTAACTACCGCATCAGCCGCAACAAACGTCTGCTGGTGGAGCTGACGCTCATCCAGCTTTCGCAGCTGACATCTGACGACAACGACGATGCTTCCAGTGCGGGGCGCCGTCCTGCACAATTGAAACCCATCTTCGGAGCTGCTCCTGCAGCCCCCACCAGCCTGCCGAATAACAGTACGCAAGCTGCTCCTGCAACGCAACCAAAAGCACCCGCTCAGACAACCCAAACACCGACTCCCCAAGCACTCCAGCCGTCTCAAACATCACAGCCGCCTCAATCCTCACAGTCTGCCGGACAAACAGCGTCCTCCCCTCGCCTCCCACAGAAAAATCGTCTCGGCACCATCTCCATCCGTGCCCCCAAAACAGAGTCTCCCCAGCCCTCTCTTGAAAAATCGGAGAAGACTCCCCTGCCCCCTGAGGAGAAGGAAACAGCAGCAGCTGCTGCCGACCAACCCGTCAAGGAAGAAAATATGCAGATGGCGTGGCGTACTTTTGCCGCTGCCTTACCCCGCGAGGACATTGCCACAGCCGGACGTATGAACACCATACTGCCCAAGTTGACAGAGGACGGAGTAACATTTTCCGTCAGCGTAGCGAACAACCTGATTGAGGCTGATCTACGAAAGAAAAAGGCTACCATTGAAGCTTATATGCGAAAGGAGCTTCACAACAGTCACGTCACCATGGACATCGTTGTATCCGAGGCTGCCGTCTCCACCCGGCTGCTTTCACCGCGTGAACAATACGAGGCCATGAGAAAAAAGAACCCGGCCCTTAATCTTCTGATGTCGGAGCTTGACTTGGATTTAATATGATAGTCGTGGCGCCGAGGGTGATGATGGCGCCGGACGAGATGCGGACGCGGTCTTTCGGGCCGAGGATTTCGTTCATCAAGAAAGTGCCCGTGTTACTGTTGTTGTCGCGAAGGGTATAGACAATCTCTTCATTTTTCACCTGCACATGGATGTAGCAATGCCTACGGTCCATGCTAGGGTCGTTGGTTTCGATGGGAACATCGACTTCTGTGCCCTTGTTACGTCGTCCAATGAGGTTATCGCCCTCGTGGAGAGGAAGTTGCTGACGATAGGCAAAACTGTTTTCAACAACGGTTATCGAGCCGAAATCGCGTTCCTGTGCCGCAGGGCGACTGGAGCCCAGACGAATCTTGAACTCCTTCTGACAATGCGAGCAGACGAAGACCAACGTCTGCCCCTCGGTGTACTGTGTTTCATCGAACACCACATAGCGGTCACACTTCGGGCAACGCAACCTTTTCATCGTTTCAGCAAAAAAGTATTATTTGGCTCTGACGGAGAGCAGCCATGCATGCTTGTAGTCTTCCTGCTGGCGGAGGGTGCTGACGTACGCTTCACCTTCGGCCTTGTCCGTAAAGGAAGCAATGGAGATGCGCACCCTGTCGTCGCCCACCACAGTGGTCGTCTGCGCAAATCCCCTATCGATGTACTTCTGCACCACGGCTTCGGCATTCTTCGCCGACGGCAGGCTGCCAATGATGACATGATAGATACGCGTTGGACGAGGGGTAGGTGCTGGGGATTCGGTGGTAGCAACGGGAGCTTCGACAATAGGAGTCTCGGCAACGGGTGCTTCGGTAACGGAAGCCTCGACAACGGGAGCCTCGACAACGGGGGTTTCAGGTGCCTGTTTCTCTGCAGGGGTTTCAATAACCGGGGTAAGGCCGAGCGAGGCCACATCGGTGTACTTCTCGTCACTGACAGGCAAGGCAAAGACAATCAGCAGCAAGAGTACTGCCGCCACCGATGCAATGTGACGCAGCGTCCGTCGTCCTACATGGATGTCGATGGTATGCGGTGTGGTGGTAATAATCTTTATCGGGCGGACGGTTTCTGCCGAATCGCACTGCTCGGCGGCTTCCAAGGCGGTGAGGTCGCGTATCGCCAGCGTTTCCAAGCCAAAAAGCGCGGGAGCTACCACGTCCACCGGAGCAGGCTCAAACGTGATATTCCCCCTGATATCCTGCCGCAGGCATCCCAGTCCGGGGAGCTTTGCCGCACCGTCAATGCCCAGCGTATCGCGAAGGCGGTCGACGTAGCGGTCGACGACGTTCCGTGCCTCGGAGAAGCCGATGCTCCCCTTCTGCATGAGGTACGACGTCAGCAGTCCGTCGTCGGCCGTGAGCTCACGACGAAAGCCCAGCGAACGGGTGGGAGGAAAAAACGCGTGCTCGTCGTTCACATACGAAGCGGCATCCGTGTGGGCAATAAATGCACCAAACGAAGGCAACACGACGCAGTCGTTCTCCTGCAGCAGGGCTTCAATATGTCTTCCTAATGCTTCCACTGCTGCAAAGATACCCTTTTTTTCCTTAGCATAAACATTTTTTGCTGCTTTTTTTCAGCAAAATGTGGAAAACTTTTTCTGATGTTGGTTTTCCTCACCATTTTTGCGTACATTTGCACGCAGTAATAGTGGCAAAGCATAGTATGGAATACAAGGAAACAGCCATCCAAGGCGTCTTCGTCCTCCAGCCCCGTGTGTTTAGCGACAGCCGAGGCTATTTCGTGGAAACATTCAAGCAAGCCGATTTTGAAGCGCACATCGGCCACGTCAACTTCATTCAGGACAACGAGTCGAAGTCGTGCCGAGGGGTGCTGCGCGGGCTGCATTACCAGCGGGGCACTATGAGTCAGGCGAAGCTGGTGCGCGTTATCAGCGGCAGGGTGTTCGACGTGGCTGTCGACCTGCGGCGCCAGTCGCCCACTTTTGGCCGGCACTTCGGCATTGAGCTGAGCGACGAGAATAAGACACAGCTTTACATACCGCGCGGCTTTGCCCACGGCTTCCTCGTGCTGAGCGACGAGGCCGTTTTCACTTACAAAGTGGATAACGTCTATGCCCCCGAGAGCGAGGCCTGCATCCAATGGTCGGATGCCGACTTGGCCATCCAGTGGCCCATAGCCTCAATGGAGCTCATTCTCTCCCCCAAGGACCTGAAGGGTGTCCCCTTCCGCGAGGCGGAGACGTTCTAACCCAAGATTTTTTCGCAGAGGGCGGCGTCGCTGGGCTTTAGCGCCACCACCGCCTTGCCGTTGGCGCCAGAGAAGGCGTACATGTACTCAATGAACACGCCGGCATCGGACAGCTTGTTTACATACACAGCCAGTGCACCGGGCTCGTCAGGCATCTCAAGGAGGAACACTTCGTTGACGCTGACGGCAAACGAATGCTCAATCAGCAGCTTCGCCGCCTTGTCCACATCGCTGACGATGAGGCGCACGATGCCGAACTCGGCATTCTCGGCCACAGTGAATGCCTGCATGTTGATTTCCGCCTCGCCCAGCAGGCTTGCCATCTCGGCGAAACGGCCTAACTTGTTTTGCAGGAAAATGGAAAGTTGTTTGATTTTCATGATATTCGCGGGTTATTTGAAGTTTCGTTTATCCAACACATGCTTTGCCTTGCCCATGGAGCGCTCGATGCTTCCGGGCTCCACGATGTGCACGTCGGGCTTGATGCCCAGCACGCTCACGAGCTTGGCGTTCAGCTTCGCCTTGATGGCGTTGATGTTCTTAATGCTGTCGGAGTGATACTCCAGCTTCAGTTCCACATCGATGTCGAACGTGTCGATGTTGTTCACGCGGTCCAGCGTGATGAAGTACTGCCCCGTGAACTCGGGCATCTGCATGATGACTGACTCCACCTGCGAAGGGAAGACATTGACGCCGCGGATGATGAGCATGTCGTCCGAGCGGCCCAAAATCTTCGCCATGCGCACGGCCGTGCGTCCGCACTTGCAACGTCCGCGGGTAAGGTGCGTGAGGTCGCGTGTGCGGTAGCGGATGACAGGCATGCCCTCCTTCGAGAGCGTGGTAAACACCAATTCACCCTCCTTGCCGTCCTCCACAGGTTGCAGCGTCACAGGGTCGATGATTTCGGGATAGAACAAGTCCTCCCAGATGTGTGTGCCGTCCTGGCACTCGCACTCGCCGCCCACGCCCGGGCCGCTCACTTCGGTGAGGCCGTAGATGTCATAGGCCTTGATGTGGAGGTTCTCCTCCAGTGCCTTGCGCATGCCCTCGGTCCACGGCTCGGCACCGAAGACGCCGATGCGGAGCTTGATGTCGCGTGCAACGTCGGTGTCCTTGTCCTGTTCAATGGATTCGGCCAGATAGAGCGCATACGAAGGCGTGCAGCAGAGCACCGTCGAGCCCAGGTCGCGCATGAGCATAATCTGCTTCGCCGTATTGCCTGACGAGGTGGGCAGCACGCTGCACCCCACCTTCGTGGCGCCGTCGTGGGCACCCAGACCGCCCGTAAACAGGCCATAGCCGTACGATATCTGCGCCACGTCGTCCTTCGTCACGCCGTAGGCGGTGAGGCAGCGGGCCACGCCTTCGGCCCAGTCATCGAGGTCGCTGGCGGTGTAGGCAGCCACGATGGGCTTACCGGTGGTGCCGCTCGAGGCATGGAAGCGGACTATCTCGTCCATCGGCGCGGCAAACATGCCCGTGGGGTAGTAGTCGCGCAAGTCTTTCTTCTGCATGAAGGGCAGTTTCACGATGTCGTCAATCGTCTGTATATCGTCGGGCGACACCCCTGCCTCGTCCATACGCCGGCGGTAAAATTCCACACGCTCATACGTATAGCGCACGATGTTACGCAGTCGTTCACCCTGCAGGGCGCGCATATCTTCAGCGCCCATGCACTCCATCTTTTCGTTCCAATATTTCATATTTTTCAAAATTTGGGCGCAAAATTATAACATTTTCCGCAAATAACAAAACAAACCGTAACATTTCGTAGTAAAAATTCGATTGTTGTTTTAGTAGCCGACCGGCCGTCAGGGGGAAGCCGACAGAAGAGCCTTCGCACGCAACAAAAGGGCCTTCGCACGCAACAGAAGGGCCTTCGTACGCGAGAGAAGGACGGGCGTACGTGATAGAAAGACAGGCGTAGCGGGCGGTGCACTCCCGGGAAAAATTTGACCTTGTAACCTGTGGGCATCTGCGGCAGACGGGCGATGGCTTCAGTACTTGAAGCTGCTGCCGCCAACAAACTCGCGGAGGAGCGACGTGGGAGGTATCTCCTTGTCGGGCACGGGCGTGAAGTAGTGGATGAAGCGCAACAGACGGTGGGCCTCGCTGTACTCGGGGCAGTTCTTCGGCACGCTGGCCAGAATGGGCTCGGCATGCAGGCGCAGCACGGCGAACTCGATGAGCAGCGCGCTGTTGAACATCACGTCGGCCTGCTCCTGATAGGGGAAAATCCAACGTTCCTCGGCCTCGCACACCTTGGGCCACTGGCGGATGGTCTCGCGTGCGGTGAAGGCGCCGGCATTGTAGTCGCGCACAATGCGACGAAGCAGGCGGTTGTCACGCGTGGGAATCCAGTTGTGGTCGTCGAGCGAGATGCTGGTGAGGGTACTGATGTAGATGCGGAACTTATCGCTGTCGGGTATGAGGTCGGTGAGGCGGGGGTTAAGGGCGTGGATGCCCTCGACAAGCAGCACAGTGCCTGCATCGAGGCGCAGGCGCTTGCCCAGGTACTCACGACGGCCGGTGACAAAGTTGAACTGGGGCACCTCGACCTCCTCGCCGGCGAGCATGCGCAGCAGGTCGTGCTGGAGGGCGGCGTGGTCAACAGTATCGAAGTTGTCGAAGTCGTAGCTACCGTCGGGCAGTAGGGGGGTATCGACGCGGTCGACGAAGTAGTCGTCCGTGGAGAGGCTGACGGGGCGCAGGCCGCATGCCTTGAGCTGCACGCTGATGCGCTTGCAGAAGGTGGTCTTGCCGCTACTGCTGGGGCCGGAGATGAGGACGATGCGCAGGGGGTTGTCGGGACGGCGGAAGCGACGGTCTATCTCCTCGGCAATCTGCACAATCTTCTTCTCCTGCAGGGCTTCGGAGACCTGAATGAGCTCGCTGGCGTGGCCGTTAAGGCAGGCGCAGTTGACGTCGCCCACGTTCGAGAGGCCCATGATATTGTTCCAGCGGAGATTCTCGGCAAACACCTCGAACGTCTTGGGATAGGGCACGAGGGGCGCCAGGCGCGTGGGGTCGTTACGGTCGGGGATGCGCAACAGCAGGCCGTCCTGATACTGCTCAAGCCCCCAGACGGTGATGTAGCCCGCAGAGGGCAGTAGGCGGCCATAGTAGTAGTCGACGGTGTTGCCCAGCGTGTAGTAATCGACATACACCTGGCCGCAGGTCTCGATGAGGCGCACCTTGTCGTCGAAACCCCGTTCGCGGAAAAGCCGCACAGCCTCGTCGGTCTGCACCTCCTCGCGGCGGAAGGGGATGTCCTTGTCGATAATTTCCTGCATCCGCCTGCGCAAGGCAGCAAGTCTCTCCCCTGCCCCTCCTGAACTTTGGGGTGATGCCTCCTTCAGCACACAATAGTACCCATTTGATATGGGGTGCTCGATGTAAAGCTTGCAGCCAGGGAAGAGGTCGGCAGCTGCCTTGTAGAGCACAAAGCAGAGGCTGCGGGTATAGACGCGGCGCCCGCTGGTGCTGATGACGTCGAGAAACTCTACCTCCTTGTTGTTATAGACGCGGAACTTCAGCCCCTGCGACACGTTGTTCACCTTGGCGGAAACAATGGGGTAAGGGTGCTCAAACTCAAACTCCGAGAGGATCTCCAGCAGTGAGCTACCTTCAGGGAAGCTTTTCGAAGTGCCGGTGTTCTTACAATATATCTGCAACATGGTATTAGGGAGGAGGTAGTAAATCGTCGAATCGCAATAAGGCAAGAATTGTGGCTTCCTCGTTGGGGGTGAAGGTGGTGTTCTTCCGGGCTTCGAGATTCTTCGCCAGCTGTGCCACCGAGCTGGCACCGACGATGACGGACGTCACCTCGGGACGACGCAGGCACCACGCCAACGCCATTTCGGCCAACGTCTGCCCGCGACGGGCAGCCATCTCGTTCAGCCGGCGCAGCTTCAACAACAGCTCGTCCGTCAGTGCCTCGGGACGCAGAAAACGGCTCTTCGTCATGCGAGAGCCCTCGGGAACGCCGTTCAGATAGCGGTCGGTGAGCAGGCCTTGTGCCAACGGGCTAAACGCCACATACCCCACGCCGCGCTCCTTACACTGCGGCAGGATGTCCGTCTCGGGCTCGCGGTTTATCATGTTGTACCGTCCTTGATAGACAAGGCAACGCACATGGCGCAAAGTGAGGTAGTCGTAGGCCCGCGCGGTCATCTCGGCAGGGTATTTCGAGATGCCCACATAAAGCGCCTTGCCCTGACGGACGATATCGACGAGCGCCTCCATCGTCTCCTCAAGCGGAGTCTGGAAGTCGGGACGGTGCGAGTAGAAGATGTCCACATAGTCGAGCTTCATCCGACGCAGGCTCTGATCGAGGCTTGCCATCAGGTTCTTACGGGAGCTCCATTCGCCATAGGGCCCAGGCCACATGTCATGCCCCGCCTTCGAGGCGATAATCAACTCGTCGCGATGGGAACGCAGGCTCTCGGTGTAGATACGGCCGAAGGTCTCCTCGGCACTGCCATAGGGAGGGCCGTAGTTGTTGGCGAGGTCGAAATAGGTGACGCCATGGTCAAAGGCGTAGTGGACAATGGCTTTGCAGACGTCGTAGTCGTCATCCGACCCGAAGTTGTGCCAGAATCCTAGCGATACTTCAGGCAGCAGCAGTCCGCTCGCCCCACAGCGGCGATAGCCCATCTCCTCATACCGAGGTGCCGTAAGGCAGTAGTTTTCCATGATATTACGTGTTTGTTAATCAATACTCGTCCCAGCTTTTGATGGGGATGTCGTCCACCGTCAGCGTGCAGAAGGCACGGATAAAGGCATCGGCCAAACGGGCGTTGGTGATGAGGGGGATGTTGAGGTCAATGGCGGCGCGGCGAATCTTGTAGCCGTTCGTCAGCTCACCCGTGGAGAGGTTCTTCGGAATGTTCACCACCATGTCAATCTCTTTGCGATGCAGCATGTCAAGTGCCTGCGGCTGCCGGTCGGGTTCGCTGGGCCAATGGACGAGGGTATTCTCCACGCCGTTCTCCGCTAGGAAACGCGACGTGCCGCCCGTGGCGAAGATGTTATAGCCGTGCTCCTTCAGCAGTTTGGCAGCATCCAGCATGGCTGTCTTCTGACGTGCCGTGCCGGTGGAGAGTAGGATGTTCTTCTTCGGGATGCGCTGCCCCACGGAGAGCATCGATGCGAGGATGGCCACAGCGCTGTCGTCGCCCAGGCAGCCCACCTCACCGGTGGAAGCCATATCGACACCCAGCACGGGATCGGCCTTCTGCAGGCGGTTGAAGGAGAACTGCGAGGCCTTGATGCCCACATAGTCGAGGTCGAAGAGGCTCTTCTCCAGCCGCTCGACGGGGAGTCCGAGCATCACACGGGTAGCCAATTCGATGAGGTTTATCTTCAGCACCTTGCTGACGAAGGGGAAGCTGCGCGAAGCACGCAGGTTACACTCAATAACCTTGATGTCGTTGTCGCGAGCCAGATATTGGATATTGAAGGGACCCGAGATATGGAGCTCCTTGGCTATCTGGCGGCTGATGCGCTTGATGCGGCGCACGGTTTCCACATAGAGTTTCTGCGGCGGGAACTGGATGGTGGCATCGCCGCTGTGGACACCTGCAAACTCAATGTGTTCGCTGATGGCGTAAGCAATGATTTCTCCGTCGCGAGCCACAGCATCCATCTCCACCTCCTTGGCGCCCTCAATGAACTTGCTGACAACCACGGGATGGTCTTTGCTGACGTCGGCTGCCAACTGTAGGAAGCGCTCTAGCTCCTCGGGGTTGCTGCAGACATTCATCGCTGCTCCAGAGAGGACGTACGAGGGACGGACGAGCACGGGGAAGCCCACACGCTCGGCAAAGCCGTTGATATCCTGCAGCGAGGTGAGCTCGCTCCACTCCGGCTGGTCAACGCCGATGCTGTCGAGCATGGCGCTGAATTTCTCACGGTCCTCAGCATGGTCGATGTCCTGTGCAGAGGTGCCGAGGATGGGTACACGCTGGGCATCGAGACGCAGGGCGAGGTTGTTGGGAATCTGTCCCCCCGTGGAAAGGATGACGCCCCGCGGGGCTTCCAGCTCGATGATATCCATGACGCGCTCGAAGCTGAGCTCGTCGAAGTAGAGGCGGTCGGTGACGTCGTAGTCGGTGCTGACGGTCTCGGGGTTGTAGTTGATGACGATATTGCGGAAGCCCTCCTTGCGAACGGTGTTGAGCGCCTGCACGCTACACCAGTCGAACTCCACCGACGAGCCGATACGATAGGCACCCGAGCCGAGGACGATGATGCCGCGGTCATCGTGGAAGAACTCCACGTCGTGCTTCGTGCCGTTGTACGTCAGATAGAGGTAGTTGATCTGGGCAGGTACTTCGCCAGCCACGGTGTCAATCTGCTTGACAACGGGCAGGATACCGCGACGCTTACGCTCGGCACGCACGGCCAAAAGTCCTTCGTGGTTGCCCAACGAAGTCTCTAAGCCGAGGGCACGGGAGAGCTGGAAGTCGCTGAACCCTTGCCGCTTGGCCTTCATCAGCAATTCATCGCTGAGATTCTCCAATCCGCCACAGGCATGAAGCTCGCGACTGGTTTGCATGATGCCCTCCAGCTTATAGAGGAACCAGCGGTCAATCTTCGTAAGTTCGTAAATCTTATCCACCGAATAGCCGGCACGCAGCGCTTTGCTGATAACATAGATACGTTTGTCGGTGGGTTCGCGGAGTGCCTTGTCGAGGTCGGGGATAACCAGTTCACGATTCTCCACAAAGCCGTGCATCCCCTGCCCTATCATGCGGAGGCCCTTCTGGATAACCTCCTCGAAGCTGCGTCCGATGCTCATCACCTCGCCCACGGATTTCATGGAAGAGCCGATTTCGCGGTCGACGCCGTGGAACTTGCCGAGGTCCCAACGGGGGAATTTGCCGACAACGTAGTCGACACTCGGCTCGAAGAAGGCGCTGGTGGTGCGGGTGACGGCATTGCGAATCTCCCAAAGGCCATAGCCCAAGCCGATTTTCGCTGCCACGGCTGCCAGCGGATAGCCTGTAGCCTTGGAAGCGAGTGCCGATGAACGACTGAGTCGTGCGTTGACTTCGATGACGAAGTATTCCTCGCTCATGGGGTCGTAGGCAAACTGTATGTTGCACTCGCCCACAATGCCCAAGTGGCGGACGATGCGGATGGAGAGCTCATGCAGCTTAGTAACATCTTTGTTTGTCAGCGACTGAGCCGGAGCAATGACAATGCTCTCGCCCGTGTGGATGCCGAGGGGGTCGAAGTTCTCCATCGAGCAGACGGTGATGCAGTTGTTATAGCCGTCGCGCACCACCTCAAACTCAATTTCCTTCCATCCCTTGAGGCTCTTTTCCACAAGAATCTGTGGGGAGAAGGAGAAACTCTTCTCTGCCAACCGCACAAGTTCTTCTTCGTTGTCGCAGAAGCCGCTGCCCAATCCACCGAGGGCGTATGCCGAGCGAATGATGACGGGGTAGCCCAGTTCGCGGGCGGCGCGCTTGGCGTCGTCCATTGTCTCCACGGCCTCGCTCTTGATGGTGTTGACGTTTATCTCCGCCAGACGCTCGTTGAACAGCTCGCGGTCCTCGGTGTCGATGATGGTCTGCACGGGGGTACCCAGCACGCGCACGTTGTATTTATCCAGCACGCCGCTCTTGAAGAGCTGCACGCCGCAGTTCAACGCCGTTTGCCCGCCAAAGGCCAGCAGGATGGCATCGGGCTGCTCCTTCTGGATGACACGCTCCACAAAATAGGGGGTGACGGGAAGGAAATAGACCTTGTCGGCAACGCCCTCGGAGGTCTGCACGGTGGCGATATTCGGGTTGATGAGCACCGTCTGCACGCCCTGCTCGCGCATAGCCTTCAGAGCTTGCGAGCCGGAGTAGTCAAATTCGCCTGCCTCGCCAATCTTCAGCGCGCCGCTACCGAGCAGCAGCACCTTCTTCGGCAGCCGCAGTCCACCTTGGCACGAGCGCACAGGCTCCGTAGGCCACTCGCCGTTTGCCATCGCAAAGATGGCCTCCCAATCAAGCGCACCGCTCTTCGTCTCAGGGCAGAACTGGAAGCCATAGAAAGGCTTGCCGTCGCAACGGATACCTTCGCACGAGCCGTCGTGGATATTCTCAAACGTCACGCTCCAACCTTCAGGCAGCGTGGAAGCATCGACGGCATAGCCGTGATTCTGCGTGGAGATATAGCAATGATTGTCAGCCAGACGACGGATGGCATGGTTGTGTCCACGATGGCCATACGGCAGCGCCATCAGCTGCGCACCGGCGGCAAGGGCAAGGAACTGACAGCCGAGGCCAATGCCTACGACAGGCTTCTCGCCTTGCAGCATTGCTGCAATATGGCTGATGGTTTCAGGGCAAAGCAACGGATTGCCTGGGCCGTTGGAAAGCCAAAGGGTATCGGCCTCCATCATATCAAAAGGAGCGTCGAACGGCACACGCGTTACTTCGTATCCCTGCTCGCGCAAGGCAACTATCAAGCCGCCCGTGCAACCGAAGTCCACCACGACAGCGTGCTTGCCGTTTGCTTCATTCTTAGGGGCAAAGTGTTTCGTATCAGGATGCGACACTGCGGCCACATCGTTATTCTCCGTGAAATCGATGGGCTGTATCTCCTCACCCTCCATCACAATCTGTCCCCGCATGGTGCCATGTTCACGCAAGTATTGCGTAAGGGCACGGGTGTCGATGCAACGAATGCCAGGCACGCCCTCGCGCACCATCCAACTCTCAAGGGTCTCCACAGCGCTCCAGTGGCTGTAGTTGTCGCTCAGGTCACTGACGATAAGCGCCGAGGCATGGATATGGTCTGAATCGAAAAGCCCGAGGTCTTCGTCCAGCATCACCTCCTTCGAAGGCACGCCATAGTTGCCGATGATAGGATAGGTACAGACGAGTATCTGCCCCGTGTTGGCAGGGTCCTGCAGATTCTCCACATAGCCCATCATGGCCGTGTTGAACACCACTTCGCCCTGCACGGCCTTTGCCGCACCAAACTGGATGCCTTCAAAACAGGCACCGTCCTCCAGAATAAGAGTTGCTTTCATATTCAGTTATTGATGTAGTTTTTCTCGTAATAGTCAATGTAAGCCATGTTCACGCGACGCACGCCACCTGGTGTGGGATAGTTGCCGCTAAAGTACCAATCGCCCAAATGGTTGGGGCAAGCCGTGTGCAGTCCCTCCATTGTCTGATATACAATCTCGAAGTCGGCCTTGAGGTCGGAGGGGCGCAGCAGTTCGGCAATTTTCGCTCCCACCTCGGCTTCGGTGAAGGGCTCGTATATCTTCTTCACGGCATTAACCATCTGGTCCTTCGGCAATGTCAGCTGATGCTTGCAGGCAAGATAAGTATCCGTAACGATGTTCCAGAGCCCTCTCTCGCGCAGCAGGTCCATGGCGGCAATGAAGGCGATGAACTGGTCCATGCTCTCCATGTCGATGCCGTAGTAGTCGGGGTAGCGCACCTGCGGCGAACTACTGACGATGACGATCTTCTTTGGATGCAGACGGTCGAGGATGCGCAGGATGCTCTCGCGCAGAGTGGTGCCACGCACGATGCTGTCGTCGATGATGACCAGATTATCCTCATAAGGCACGATACTCCCATAAGTGATGTCATAGACGTGGCCGGCGAGGTCGTTACGGCTGTTGCCCTCGGTAATGAAAGTGCGGAGCTTAATATCCTTCAGCGCCACCTTCTCGTTGCGGATGCGCTGCAAGATGATTTTTTCCAAGTCGGCCTGCGATGGATTGGGGCCGAGCGCCATGATTTTCTCTATCTTCTTCCGTCCCAGGTAGTTCTCAAACGCCTGCACCATGCCTACGGAAGCCACCTCGGCCGTGTTAGGGATGAACGAGAACACTGTGTGAACCAGGTCGTCGTCGATAGCCTTGAGCACGGGCTCCAGCAGCAGCTCGCCCAGTTTCTTACGCTCGCGGTAGATATCTTTGTCGTTGCCTCGGCTGAAATAGACGCGCTCGAAGCAGCAGGGCAGCAGGGCTTTCTGCTCCATGATCTGCTCCAGCGACACCTCGCCTCGGTTGTTAATTAGCAGCGCCTGACCAGGCTGAAGCTCGTGGATATCCTCCACCTCTATCGTCAGCGCATTCTGCATGGCGGGACGCTCGGACGTAACCACCACCATCTCATCGTTGGCATACCAGAACGCTGTGCGGACGCCCCACGGGTCGCGGACGACAAACGACTCGCCGCTGCCCGTAACGCCCTCAATGACATAGCCACCGTCCCAAGCAGGGCAGCAGGTACGCAGCACGTTGCGCATATCCACATGGGCTTCAATATACTCCGTGATGTCGCGGTTCTCAAGTCCCTTCTCTACGGCCTCCTGATAGACACGCTCCACCTCACGGTCAAGCCTGTGCCCCATGAACTCGAGCAGGAAGAAAGAGTCAGCAGCGCGGCGCGGATGTTGTCCCTTCTCCGTCAGCATGTTGAAGACTTCGTCGTTGTTCGTCATGCTGAAATTGCCGCAGAGCAGCAGGTTCTTCGCGCGCCAGTTGTTGCGGCGCATGAAGGGGTGCAGGTACTCCATGCCGCTCTTGCCGGTGGTGGAGTAGCGCAAGTGACCCATATAGATTTCGCCGGCGTAGGGCAGCCAGCGCTCGGCGAAGTCGGGATCCATGCAACTGCTGTTATCGCGGTTGTTGAAGACGCAGCGGTTGGCCTTGTTGAACACCTCCGTAATGGCGTCCTTGCCCAGTTCGCGCTCGCGGAAGATGTACTCCTCGCCGGGCTGCGCGTTCATCTTCAGGCAGGCGATTCCAGCCCCCTCCTGTCCGCGGTTCTTCTGCTTCTCCATCATCAGATAAAGCTTCCGCATCGGGTACATCCACGACCCGTATTTTTTCTGATACCAGCTGAGCGGTTTCAGCAACCGCATCAGCACAATGCCACACTCATGTTTAAGTTCTTCCATATTATCCTAAATTATAAAAAAGGGAATTTGTGAAACGACACAAATTCCCGTAAACCTTTCGTGGGTGAAACAACCGGCCCCGATGATAGGGGAAGAGCATCCTTTACTGATATTCAATTTGGTACTCTTTAACCGCATGGTTCCGTTCCTTATTTTGCTGCAAAAGTAATACAAATTATTCATTCCTTCGCTATCAATTCTTCATTTTTTTAGTGGTTTTTTGAAAAATCTGTACTACCTTCGCAGCCGGAAAAATAAAAAAGTCAACAGGTCAACAAGTCAACAAGTCAACAAGACAATAAAATCAATCTTCAATCTTCAATTTTCAATCTTCAATCATGGATGCCCTTCTCAACGTCATCGTCATTATCGCCCACGTGCTCACCGTCGTCTTCGCAGCCAAGACCCATCGCTGGGCGTGGCTCTTCAGCCTGCTCTCGTGCGGCATCATGGCCTACTTCTTCTACTACGACCGACTGGTTATGAGCAGCATATACAATGCCTACGGTGCCCTCATGGCCGTCATCGGCTTCTGCACCTGGAAGCGCTCCGCCAAGGAGAACGAGCGCTCCATCCGCTGGACGAACCCCGTCTGGACGGTGCTGGCCGTTGCGGCGCTCACGGGCGTCATCTTCCTCATTGACCGCCACGTCTCGGCCCATCCGCTGCTCGACAGCGCCTGCACGGCCATGAACATCGCCGCCACCTTCCTGCTCGTGCGCAAGGACATCAACGCCTGGCTGCTCTGGCTCGTCACCGACAGCCTCTACATCTTCCTCGGCATCACCGAATCCACCCCACGCTACATCCTCATCTACGGCGTCATGCTCGCCCTCGCCATCTTCGGCACCGTGCAGTACATCCGCGCCTGGCGCAAGATGCGGGAACAAAAGTAGGGATTCTTGTGCGGAATCCCTACGCTAGTTTGCCAGCCTTTGATTCTGTCGGCAGATTAGCTGATTCTATCCGATTGTGAAACGTTTCGTGCTGGAAATCCAAACGTTTGGATTGGTACGTTCAAACGTTTGAATCTGCGGCAGAATAAGCTTTGCGCTCGTCAGAGTTTGCGAATCCAGATGTTACGATAGGAGATGGGCTCGCTGGGGTCGCCGTGGCTCTGCAGACGGATGGGGCCGTCGCCGTGGGGGCCGAACTGGGGCAGGCCGATGTACTCCGTCGTGCCGATGATGGTGGTGGCGTTCTGCACGAGCACGCCGTTGAAGAGCACCGTCACCACGGGACGCGTGCGGTAGGTGCCGTCGGACTTGAAGGTGGGCGCCGTGTAGATGATGTCGTAAACGTTCCACTCGCCGGGCTTGCGGCAGGGGTTGACGAGGGGGGCGGACTGCTTGTAGATGCTGGCAGCCTGGCCGTTGACGTAGGTCTCATTCTCGTAGCTGTCGAGCACCTGCAGCTCGTAGCGGTCCTGCAGATAGACGCCGCTGTTGCCGCGTCCCTGCCCGCTGCCGTGGATGTCCTTGGGCACCATCCACTCGATGTGGAGCTGGAAGTCGCCGAACGATTCGCGCGTGATGATGTCGCCAGCCGACTTCACGACGGTCATCGAGCCGTCCTTGTTGACTTTCCATCCGGCATCGCCACGGTCGGAACGCCAGGCGTCGAGGTTCGTGCCGTCGAACAGCACGATGGCGTCCGAGGGGGCGGTGTTGCGCTCAATGTCACCAGGCGTCACGCGCGGAGGCTGCGGCGCATAGAGCTCTGTCATCTCGGGCGACATGCCCTTGGTGCGTTGGTCACGATAGCCCTGAGGCTGATACTGTTGAGCCATGACGGCTCCCGTCATGCAGATGCATGCGACAAGAAGAAGCAATCTTTTCATATTCTCTTTCTATTAGTTGGTTAATCCTGCCACAAAAATAGTGCAATTTTTCGTAAAGAACAAAAAAATGGATTATCTTTGCAACAAAAATCACTTTTTGTCATGTTCACCATCCGTCCCACGCTGTTTTCAGATATCCCACGGCTTATGGAAATCTTTGCCGATGCGCGCGCCTTCATGGCCGAGAACGGCAACGCCTCGCAATGGGGCGACGGCTATCCGCACGAGGAGGACATCTTGAACGATATTCATCGGGGAGTGAGCTACGTGGTGATGGAGAACGACACCGTTGTCGGCACCTTTGCCTTTATCCTCGGCGAGGACCCCACTTACCGCGTCATTGAGGATGGCGGGTGGGCTGACGCCCCTCGCCCTTACGGCACCATACATCGCTTGGCAGCAGCACGTGGCACACATGGTATTGCCGATGCCTGCCTCCGTTTCTGCGAATCAAAGACGGGTCATCTGCGTGCTGACACGCACAGCGACAACCGCGTACTCCAGCACTTCCTCACCTCGCGCGGCTTTGTCTATCGCGGCATCATCTACGTCCGCAACCACTCCCCTCGCCTCGCCTATCAGCGGTTGACGGTTAGCGATTAGAGTATCTGCGCGGCGTGGTTCTTCGTATCCACCTTTTCGATGATGCGCGTCAGGATGCCCTGCTCGTCAAAGAGGAAGGTCCGACGGAGTGTGCCCATCGTCACCTTGCCGTACATCTTTTTCTCGCCCCAGGCGCCAAAGGCCTGCAACAGCTCCGTCGAAGGGTCTGAAAGCAGCGTGAAGGGAAGCTCGTACTTCTCCTCGAACTTCTTGTGCGAACTGACGCTGTCCTTGCTAACACCTACTACGTTCCAGCCCGCAGCCTGCAAGGCAGCGTGGTTGTCGCGCAGGTTGCAAGCCTCGGCCGTGCAGCCAGGCGTGTTGTCCTTCGGATAAAAATAGACGATGGTTTTCTTGCCTACGAGGCTTTCGGATTTCACCGTGTTGCCGTTCTGGTCCAGGACCTCGAACTGCGGCATCTTGTCTCCAATCTTTAACATAAGAATTATAAAATTAGGAATGAGGAATTAGAAATTAGGAATTGTCAGTTTTTCGGGACAAAGATAGGTTTTCTTTTCAGGATTTGCAAGGTTGTATGGATTTTTCCGTAACTTTGCAGCCGTATTCGAATTTCTAATTCCTAATTCCTAATTTATAATTTTGAAATCGTTCTCTCTCCCCGACGCTCAAGCGCTTGTTTCTCCCCGCGACCCTGAAAGCCATAAGGGCACTTACGGACACGGGCTGCTCATTGCCGGCAGCAAGGGTATGGCAGGGGCAGCCATTATGGCAGCACAGGCAGCCTTGCGTAGCGGCATCGGCTTGCTCACCGTCTGCACGCCTGAGTGTAACCGCGTTATTCTTCAGACAGCCGTCCCCGAAGCAATGGTTATCCCTTGCGGCACGGACTGCATCGACAGCCTTCCCACAAATCTTTCCCGCTATTCAGCCATTGCCATAGGCCCTGGGCTGACGTCCAACGACACCACGCGCCAGATGCAACAAACGCTGATGGAAAACGCTGACGATCCATTCATTATTGATGCGGATGCGCTCAACAATATCGCCGCCTCCCCCACTCTCCTTTCCCTGCTCAGCGAAAAGGACATTCTCACTCCCCACCTCGGGGAATTTAAGCGGCTAGCCTTCCCCCAGCCCCTTCCTGAAGGAAAGGGTGAGTTTCCATCCCTTCAAGAGGAGGCAGCCACCTTCTCCAGGCGCCATCACCTATACCTTATTTTAAAAGGGCACCGCACAGCTGTCTGCTCCCCCACCGGTGAAATCTCGCACAACACCACCGGCAACGCAGGCATGGCAACGGGCGGCAGCGGCGATGTGCTGACAGGCATTTTGCTTGGCCTCCGCGCGCAGGGGTATTCTGCTTGGGATGCTGCCCGCCTCGGCGTATTTGTTCACGGCCTTGCAGGAGATATGGCCGCCTCTGCCCTCACCGAAATCGCCATGACGGCTACCGACATCATCCGCTTCCTCCCCCAAGCCTGGAAGAGCGTTATGCTTTCGCGATAACAATAAAGAAAGGATTAGCTTTATACGCCGAAACTTCCTTGGGTTAATTCATTTTCTAAATAAGAATAGATATAGCCCGGACTCTGATAATAGAGGCCCGTGTTTTTGTCTTGTAGACGGCTGAAAGTTTCACTATTATATAGTGTGTCCAAGGCTGTTTCCATCGGATAGTGCCAGCGCTCCATGAGCAAAGCCACCAACTCTGCATACAGGTCTTCCTGCATCATCTTTATTTGAGCATCGGTCAATTTCATAAGCGGATTAGTTTTGCGAGCGCACGCTCCGTTCCAAAATAATACTGAAAAGTGATTCCCTTTGAATAGCGCAGTTCCTTAACCAACTCTGGGAGCGAAATAACACCAGCGCTATACCGACGAAGTTGGAAGGTAACACCATCATCAGCAACAGGTCCATAAACAATATCAAAGCTGTGAGCAGGTTGAGGATGGTAAATATCACGATTCATTAGCACAAATTGCGCCCATTCCTCGCTGTAATCATCAAATATCCGGACATTAAACTCACCGTTTTCTAAAAGAGTCTCGTCAAACGAGAAACGAGTCAATGTAGGAGCACCCGTACGCATCATCACCGTTCTCAGTTTACCTATGCGGAGAGCTTGCTCCTCATCTGATGAGAGATAAAACCCACGACCAAAATCCTTATAAGGCTTCGACCGTTCAAGGTCTGGCTTATCAATACTGACGTTTGAACCGTGATAGAGTATCATACAGCCTGATAGTTTAATTTGCCTCCATGTTGACAACACACAGCTGCTATGGCCTCAATCGAATCATCGAAAGATAGCGTATGAAGTACATCATAAAATGAAGAAACATAGTCCATGCCTTGAAACCGCTTCATGTAATTAAAGGCTTGTTTTTCATCAAGTCCGAACCTCTCAGCAAATTCAGCTATAAGAGCTATCGTAAACTTCAGTTCATTCGATTCTTCACGTGACATACTGTTTATTTTTCTGCAAATTAAAGAAGTTTTTTTCAAATGAACAAATAATCGAACACTTTTATTGTCACTTTTCACCTTTCGCAATAATATCCAGCATTTCAGAGGGTGTAACGACAATGGGTGTAATAGATTGTAACCTCTCGGATGGGAAGGGCATCTGACGCTTCATTGGATGCGTAGGCTGACGACCTCTGCACCCTCCATTCCACTATAGAAGTGCCGTCTGCTGAGCGATTACCTTTTTGGGGTGTCATTCGGTTGAGAGATTTTTGCATCGAGGAGTTACAGATTGAAACGTTTTTTGCCAATAGAATCAGCTTCTGTTTCCGTAGAATCAGCTTCTATTTTGTCAGAAGCTGATTCTGCGTCGTCAGATGCTTGGGCTGAGCACACAACGCACTACGTCACAGACACAACGCACTACGTCATGGGCACAACGCACTACGTTCTGAAAATAGCGCACTACGTTCTGGGCGTAGAGTTTGATGAAAAACTGTAAGCATACCTTAAAAAAAGTCCTCAGCGAATGACAACCTAAAAAGATAACCGCTCAGCAGACGGCACTTTCTTATAGGAATCGGCCTTTCGCAACCCGTCACTTTGGCCTGTGTCCTCCGCGTAATGCCAATCGTCGGCATGACCACTTACAGTTTTGTACTAAATTCACAAGAAAAGGGGGCGGCTGGAAAGTCGCCCCCTTTTGAATGGGATTATGTCTGTAACAGATGTTACTTAATCAGAACCTTTGCTGTCTTGACGGTGCCGTCGGAGAGGACGGTGCGGATGATGTTGACGCCCTGGACGGGAGATGCGATAGCCTGACCGTTCACGGTGAAGAAGCTGGTGCTAACCACCTCAGCATCGCCGGCCACAGCACGGTCGACATGGAGCCAATCATCACCAATCAGCACGGGAACAAGCTCAATGAAGGTAGAGGAAAGCTGCTTCCAGTAATAGTACTTCCAGTTAGCATTAGGATTTTCGCTGTCAAAATCCTCCTCCGGTAGAGACGGGTCGAAGTTGTTGTTGTAATAGATGAAACCGCCTTGTCCGTGATAGATAATCTGATTGTTTTTCAGGTCTATCGTGAAGACGATGGGAGCCTCCTCCGAAGTAACGCTGCGATAGAAGTAGGTGTACTTCTCGTCGCTATCCATCTTCTGCATCGGGGCGAAGGTGATAGTATGAGCCACACCGTCGAACACACCCTTAAGCTGGCAACCCGTATTGTAGAAGTTGTTGACAACAACACCATCCTCCACATCGGGATCAGCCTCGAGGACGAACGGAACCTCTACAATGTGGTGGTCATCCCAATAGTAGTCATACTTGTACACATACTCACCCACATAATCCTTAAGGTAGAGTTCTTCATCCATTGGGTCGCCAAACATATAAATATACCAGTCGGATTCGCCATCGGGATCATCTTCGTCGAACGAAGCGATTGGGAATGAGCCCATGGACTGGCCCCAGTCTTGCAGCACACAGTAGCCCGTGACCGGAGTGCCATCCTTGTCGAACGTGCCAGTAGCGTAAATCTTGAATGCACCAGCAAGGTTGCTGCTTTCGACGATGGTGAACTCACCAGCCTCTTCAGCCTTTTCGGTAACTTCCGTGCCAGACCATGCTGTAGGAGCCTTCAGATAGACGTCCCTTTCGGTAAAGTGAATCTTGTACGCACCGTTGGCACCTTCCTCAAGACGGAAGAGGCTGTAGTTGGTGGCTTCCTCGCCGATAGCGGTGACGTCACTATAATAGCCGCCAGGAGTACCATAATCGCTGTTCAGCTTACCGAGATTGCCATAGAGGGCAAACTGATTGGTGGTATTAAGCTGATCGACCTTGTTAATTTGATGAACGTAAACGTTGTATACCGGAGCCTCGGTCTCGATGATGAACCAGTCGGATTCACCGTCGGTATCGTCGAACTGCCAAGGATCGGTAGCTTCAACGATTGTACCATCCTCGTCTGCACGCGGAACAACGCAGTAGAAACCCATGTTGCTACCGACACCCCAGTCTTGGGCGACATAGCGGACAGGCTCGTCAGCGAATGTTATTCCCTTGCAGTCGCCGGTGTAAGTACCATTCGTATATATCTTGAAGGCACCTGCCAGATTCGAACTCTCCTCGAAGTACCAGACACCTGCATCGTCCTTTTCATACGACTCAACGGTGAAAGCACCCTGCCACGAAGTAGGATTGCCCAGATAGACGTCATCCACCATGTAATGGATGTAATAGCCGCCCTCCTCATTAGCAGGTTCTACGCGGAACACACCCGTAGGCAAATGCTTGTCGGGATAGGAGCAGTCAAGGATGTTATAGTAGCCCGTACCTTCGGACACCTGTACTCCACCGTCCAACCTCGCAAGGTTGCCATAGAGGATGTAGTACTTGTTGGGGTCAAGGTCGGCCAAGCTGGTAATCTGATCCTTCAGCTCTATCGTCTCATTGGGGACATAATGATAAGGAAGGGTGTCGATAACCATCTCGGTGGGAACCAGACGACCGTTTTCACGCGAGATGAGGTCGAAACTGAACATGTTCATCGGCTCGGGGAACGTGATGCAGAGGTAGTGCTCGTTAGTCTCAGGATGTCTTTCTGTATAGAGCGTGTGCATGTAGGTCTTCAGGTTAGGCGTACCGTCATCGTTGTAGTCGCAGATGCCTGGGATGCCCTGTCCGTCAGCAGACGGTTCAAGTGCGTTGGTTGAGAAGTTCTCCTCCGTGAGTAGGACTGTCTCGCCCTCAGCATCACGCAGGGTGAAGTGTGCCCAGTTGGTGCAAGGCCAGCCACCGTTTGCGTCACCGTTGTTCGTGTGGACGAAGGTGATGTAGAACTTCTCAATCGGCTCGGCCAAGAAGATGGTGGGCGACGTGTAGATGTAGTTGCCGGTTTCCATCTTGTCGAAGAGCACAGCGCCGTTCTCGCCAATAAGGTGGATGGGGAGCTCGGTGGGACTGAGCATCTTGCTGTCCCAGAATTCCTGAATGGTTGCCTGAATGTCATCCACGTAGGCCTTCGTGTCTGCAAATGAGCCGAATGTGCGGTTATCCACATCGTTCAACAGCTTAGTCAGCGTGTTCTCAAGTATCGTCTTCTGAGCGACAGGGTACATGCCGACTTCAGTACCGAATGCTATTTCTTCGTTATCAAGAATCTCTGTTATCTCGTCGATGGCCATGTAGAGAAAAATCTGCAGGAATTTCGACGTAGCAGCATCCAGTTCGGTGGCAGCAGCGAGGAGAGCTTCACAGGAAGAATCAGCGCTCACAGCCTTTGCGGCAGCAAGAGCAGCCTCCAGAGCAGCGGTCTCACCGTTATCGGAGCCGGCAAACGCCTCTTTGTTGGCAGCAAGAGCAGCCTCGGCATTGGCGATAGCAGCCTCCACCTCCTTGTAAACGAACTCGCTCTTGATGCTGGCCTTGTAGAAGGAAGTGTGACGACGGCCATCGGGTCCGCCTTCATAGCCTACAAACAAGGCCTGACTGTTGGTGCTGAAGTAGGTGTTGCGGTCAGAAACAAGAAAGCCATCCTCCACATGCAGCTTGGCTGCCTCATCGATGTTGGTAGCCTGCACCTGTTCGCCTGTGGTTTCCTTCACATAGGAGCCATTGAACCAGTTCTTCAGATAGAACTTGCCATCACCGGCATCGATAACGATGTAGATACAGTCCACCGTAGGCACACGACGCAGGTGATAGCCCGTCTGTCCGCTTTCGCTGAAGTAGCCGGGGACGCCGTTGGAGGCAACGTAGAGAACGGTGCCGTCTTCATAAGCCTCACCATTGTCACAGAGGACGTACATGCCACCAGGTTCAGGAACATCAACCTTTTCGCCCAACTGGAAGCCGTATTCGGGAAACATTACGGCTGCCTCGCCGCCCTTGGTGACGATGATTTCGTTAGGAATGTTGGCGTTGTTGCTACGCTTGTGGAAACCGAACGAGAACGATGTCATAGGCTCGGGGAACGTGACTTCAAGCCAATGCTCCTCGCCAATGGGGTTGCTTTCGTCGCAAGCGTTGTAACTGGTGTGGTAGTGCGTGCTCACGTCGCCGTCGCAGAGGTTGGCGATGGAGCCGTCGCCCGTAGCCACAGCTTCGGTGGCATTACCATAGAAGTTTTCAGGAGTCAGTTCCACCTGCTTGCCAGCGGCATCGTAAAGGTAGAACTCACCCATGGTGAAGAAGACATAGCCACGTCCACCTTCCCAGTTGACATTGAATGCATCCTGCCAGCTGGTGTGGGTGACTGTCATACGGAACGAGCTGACGGGCTCATCGAAGGTGTAGGTGGGCGACACCCACTGCGTGAAAGCCTTTGCTGCCGAAGCGGTCTGCACGGGCAGGCCATCAGCAGTAGTCAGCGTGAACGGGAAGGTTTGGTTTTGTGCGAGGGCAAATGTCGTGCCCAAAGCGCATACTCCACTAAGAAGTAAATTCCTCAAAATCATAAGCTTTTTTTTAAGAAAATTAAACAATATAATGAAAAAACTCTTACATTTTCTCCTTAATTGCTCTGCAAAGTAAATAACATTTATTTACATTCGCAAGTTTTTTCATAAAAAAAAAACGATTATCCAGAGAGGCGTGTGGATAAACAATAAAAGAATAGGGCGGCTCCTCTGAGCCGCCCTATGAAATGGGGATAATGTGTAACCGAGGTTACAGAATCAGTTCTTCGCTCACTTAATCAAGACCTTTGCAGTCTTGACGGTGCCGTCGGAGAGGACGGTGCGGATGATGTTGACGCCCTGGACGGGAGCTGCGATAGCCTGACCGTTCACGGTGAAGAAGCTGGTGCTAACCACCTCTGCATCGCCGGCCACAGCACGGTCAACATGGTCGCCACCCTGCTTGATGAGCTTCACCCATGAGCTGGAGAGCATCCACCAGCCGCCGTTCTCATCGCCAGCCTCGCGAGCCACATACTGCACGCCCACGCGACCGCTGAAGGTAATCGTTTCGTTGACCAAGTCGATGTGGAAGACAATGTCCTTCTCGTAGTTGTCGTCGCCAGGAATCATCACCATGCCATACCAACGCTCGTGGCCGTCGTAGATGTTCTGGCCGGTGGGGAACGAAATAGTGTGGTCCTTACCGTCGAAGGTACCCTTCAGAGGACCTTCGCTGAAGTTCTTGTCGGCATCGAAGCAGTCGATGATGACGCCGTCATCACTATCGGGATCGGCAACCAGGTTGAACTCAAACTCCTTGATTTCAGAGGGAGTCCAGTTGTCGTTCCACTGCCAGACATAGGCACCCAGGTAGTCCTCGCGGAAGAGTTCCTCCTCGTTCGGGTCACCAGGTGTGAAGAGGTACCAGTCGGACTCACCGTCGGTGTCGTCGTTGGCAAGGCTTTCGATAGGATAGGAACCCATGGAGGAGCCCCAGTCTTGCAGCATATAGAGCTTGCCGTCAAGTTCACGGTAAATCTTGAAGGCACCAGCGAGGTTCTCGCTCTCGATGAAGACGAACTCACCAGCCTCGGCGGCGTTCTCCGTCGTAGCCATGCCAGCCCACTCTGTCGGAGCCTTCAGGTAGAGGTCATCGTCAACGAAGTGAATCTTATACGTGCCGTTTGCACCCTCCTCAAGGTTGAAGAGCGTGAAGTTGTTAGCCGTCTCACCAATAGCATTGATATTGCGGTAGTAGCCGCCCGCGCTACCAGCGTCGGGATTCACCTTGCCGAGGTTACCGTACATGGCGAACTTGTCGTCGGTGTTCAGCTGAGTGAGCTTCTTCACCTGGCTGAGATAAACCTTGTAGGCAACGGGATCGACCTCGTAGATGTACCAGTCGGACTCACCGTCGGTATCGTCGCTCTCGAAGCCTTCACCAGCAATGGTGAAGTAACCCATGCTACCGCTCCAGTCCTGAAGCATGTACTTGCGGTCGGCCTCGTCAGCCTCGGTGGGACCAGCCCATACCTTGAAGGCATCGGCCAGGTTCTCACTCTCGGTGAAGGTGAATTCACCAGCCTCAGATTCGTTGATCGTAGAGGTAGCACCAGCCCAAGAAGTAGGACGCTCAAGGTAGTAGCCTTCAACAACGAAGTTAACCTTGTACGTATCCTCCTTGTCAGTAGGAACCAAGCGGAAGACACCTTCCTTCTGAGGAGTTTCGCCAGCCGAACCAATTCCAGCATAGAAACCGCTGCCGGCGGCACCCTTGTCAACCTTATTAATGTTGCCGTAGAAGATGTAGTACTTGTTCGGGTCGAGCTCAGAGGCCTTGGTAATCTGCTCGCGGAGGGTGACGGTTGCATCGGCCACGTAGTGATAAGGTATGGTGTCGATAACCATCTCGGTGGGAACCAGACGTCCGTTCTCACGAGAGATGAGGTCGAAACTGAACATGCTCATCGGTTCGGGGAACGTGATGCAGATGTAGTGTTCGTTTGTGCTCGGGTCAGAACTTGAATAGAGCGTGTGCAGGTAGGTGGTCAGGTCAGGAGTTCCATCATCCTTGAAGTCAACGAGACCTTCAATGCTACCCTCAGAGGTTTCAAGAGCGTTAGTGGAGATATTATCCGCTGTAAGGAATACTTCCTCGCCCTCAGCATCGCGCAGGGTGAAGTGTGCCCAGTTGGTGCAGGGCCATCCGCCGCCATGGTCACCCGTGTTGGTAGCCACAGTGGTGATGAAGATCTGCTCAATAGGCTCAGGCAGGCAGATGGTGGGCGAGGTGTAGATGTAGTTGCCGAGGCCTTCCATCTTGGTGAACACCACAGCGCCGTTCTCACCAATGAGGTGGATGGGCAGCTCGGTGAAGGTCGTGATCTTGCTAGCATAGAACTCATCAAGGATAGCCTGGATGTTATCCACATACTTCTTCGTGTCTTCCAGTGAGGCGAACGAGCGGTTGTCCACGTCGTTCATCAGCTTGGACAGCGTCTCCTCAAGGATGTTCTTTTGAAGAACAGGATACATGCCAAATTCCGTTCCGAACTCGGCAGTCTCAAGGTTCTCAGTAATCTCGTCGATGAAGATATAGAGCGCAACCTTCAGGAAGTTGGAGGTAGCATTGTTAAGCTCCAGTGCTGCCACGAAGAGCTCGTCACAAGCAGATCCAGAGTTCACAGCCTTAGCAGTGGCAAGTGCAGCCTCAAGGGCTTCCGTCTCGCCATTGTCGGATTCTGCGAACTTCTCCTTGTAGTCGGCAAGTGCGGACTCAGCCTCGGCGATAGCCTTCTCTACCTCTTTATAAGCATACTTACTATTGATGGTAGCCTTGTAGAAGTACATCGAACGGGGAGCGGATGTGCTCTCGTAGCCTACGAAGGAAGCCTGGCTGTTGGTGCTGTAATGATAGCCATTGACACCCTCGAGGTAGTTGGTCTCGGGGTCGTAGGTCAGCTTGTTGGCTGACTCAAGGGTTGCCTGCTCCTGGAAGCCGGATGCACCACCCACGAAGCTGCCGTTGAGGTAGTTCTTCAGATAGAAGGTGCCGTCGCCAGCATCAATCACCTGATAGATACAGTCGACGTTGGCCTTGCGGCGGACGTGGTAGGCATTCTGGCCACTGGTGCTGTAGTAACCGGGGATGCCGTTAGGAGCAACATAGAGGTAGGTGCCTTCGTAGGCAGAAACGTTACCATTGTCGCACATGACATAAATCTGACCCGGCTCAACGTTCTCGACCTGCTCGCCCAGCTTGAAGTCGTAGTCAGCAAACGGATCGGCATCCACGCCGCCCTTGGTGACGATAACCTCACAGGGGATGTTGGCGTTGTTGCTACGCTTGTACCAGCCGAAGGAGAATGAGGTCATCGGCTCGGGGAGCGTAATCTCAAGCCAGTGCTCAGCGCCGATGGGCTTTTCGCCATCGCTGTCCTTGTAACTAGTGTGGTAATGGGTGCTGACGTCACCGTCGCAAAGGTTGGCAATGGAGCCGTCGCCCGTGGCCACAGCCTCGGTAGCATTAGCGTTGAAGTTGTCGGGAGTCAGCTCTACGGCATTGCCAGCGGCATCGAAGAGGTAGAACTCACCCATGGTGAAGAACACATAGCCACGTCCACCGTTGGCATTGGTGTTGAAAGCATCCTGCCAGCTGGTGTGGGTGACTGTGAGACGGAACGAGCTGACGGGTTCATCGAACGTGTAGGTGGGAGACACCCACTGCGTGAATGCACTTGCCGCGGCGGAGGTCTGCTCGGGCAGGCCGTCGGCGGTGGTCAGCGTGAACGGGAATGTCTGGTTCTGAGCCAAAGCAAAAGTGGTGCTCAGCGCGCAGACTCCACAGAGAAGTAAATTTCTCAGTTTCATAAGCTTACTTTTTTGGTTAAACATGGAATATAATTAAACACTTACTTTTTTCGACTAATGAACATGCAAAGGTAAAAACATCTTTTCACATTAGCAACTTTTTTTCAAAGAAAAAAGCATTTTTCTGCAAATTCTTGCAGGAATACAATTGCCGGAGAAAGAGCTCTCTCTTTCGGTGAATTAGGCAAATTTGACGTATGCGTGTTAACGCAGGCGGATGATGTCGTTGATGCGAGGGCTGTAGGTGTAGATGTCGCCCTTATCCTTATTCATTTTATAAAGACGCGCGAGGCGGATGCCGTACATCTGCGAGATGAGGTACATGCTGTCGCCGTCCTTGACGATATGGACGGCATAGCCCTTCTGCGCACGGGCATTCTTGCGATGCAGGTAGATGATGTCGCCCTTCTGAGGGACGTAGGTCTTGTAAAGGTCGTTGTAGCGGATGAGCTTGCTGCGCGAAATCTTGAACTCGTCGGCAATGCCCTGCATGGTGTCGCCCTGCCGCGCAACGACATAGACCAGCCCGTTAGCCAAATGCGGGGTGTGGGGGGCTTCAGGGAAGTAGGTGGGGGCGTACTTCCATTTATCGGAATCGAGACGGTCGAGGTTGTACGACTCGATGATATTGATGAGCCTGTCGGCATAAGTGGGGCTGGTGGCGTAGCCCGCTGCCTTCAGCCCGCGCGCCCAGCCCACGTAGTCGGTAGGCTTCAGGCGGAAGAGCCCGGCATAGCGCTGGTGCGACGAGAGGAAGATGGAGTGGTCTTCGTACGAATCCTTGACGGACTTATAAACGCGGAAGCAGTCGTCGCGCATGTCATCGTCGTGATAGACCTTGCGTCCTGCCCAGTCGTGACACTTGATGCCGAAGTGGTTGTTGCTCTTCCGTGCCAGCTCGCTCTGTCCGGCGCCAGACTCCAGCAGAGCCTGCGCCAGCGTGATGCTGGCAGGGATGTTGTACTTCTTCATCTGATCAACAGCCAGCGCCTTGTGCTGGTCGATGTACTTGACATATTGCTGGTTCTGCGCAGCGGCAGAAAGGGCTAAAGCTACCAGAAAAAGCGTCAGAAAGAGTCTTCTCATAGGACAGAATGGGGTTCTTAGCGGTTTCTGCGCACAAAAATACGGATTTTTTTTGTTTTTATGCAACGGTTGCCTTATTTTTGCAGAAAATCTACGAAAAAACATGAAAGAGTTCACCCACGAGTGTCGTTACACGCTGTATGCTTTCGACGAGCTTCCGGAGGCAGACCGACAGCTGGTGCTCGCTGCCCAGGAGGCCACGCGGCGCAGCTATGCCCCCTACAGTCACTTCCATGTGGGCGCTGCCGTGCGTCTGGACGACGGCACGATTGTGACAGGCTGCAATCAGGAGAACGCCGCGTTTCCCTCGGGCCTCTGTGCCGAGCGCACGGCCCTGTTTGCTGCCGGCGCGCAACACCCCGAGCAGGGCGTCGTGGCGCTGGCAATAGCGGCTGCGGATGCCGACGGGCTGACGTCCATCCCCACCCCACCTTGCGGCGCCTGCCGGCAGGTTATGCTGGAGTCGGAGACGCGCGCCGGACACCCCATGCGTATCCTACTCTTCGGCACGCAAGGGACGTACGTGATAGAGAGTGTCAGCCAGATCCTCCCCCTTACCTTCGACGGCAGCTTCCTGAAAGAGTAAAAGGGAGCCGCTCTTCCACATTCACTAATTCCCCTAAACGAAAGTACGTTAACTAAAAAAGTAGTCATTATGTCATTATGTCATTTGTCATTAAGGACTCGCATATCCGATGAGTGAGGCTGGAAGGGGGATAGAATAAAAAAAAATATAATAATTCTTTTTTAATTATATATTATAATAATATATTATTATAATATATAATTAAACTATTTCTTAAAAGTTGGGTGTGGGGAGGTATTAACTCCTTAATGACATAATGACTAATGACAAAATGACCAAGAAAAACATCTTTACTCTGTGAATCAATCGTTTTCATATTGACCATTTTTTCTTGTCGTTTGATGGTGACTGTCTTTCCGAGGTTCTGAAGGTTAAGAAATCCCGCGCCATCTGCCCTGTTTTCTGTCATGATTACGAATTGTAAGGAATCAGGGGCTATTACTCCATTCCCCTGCGTTGCATTCCCAGTCCCCTGCGCTACGAAATTAGCCCACTGGGCTGAGAGATTATTCCCATGGGCTGCGAGATTATCCCCATGGGCTGCAAATGACAGGAAAGCCAGCGGATGTGCCACAATTGGCGGAAAGAGGGCTGACAAAGGAGAAAAAATGACGCACAGGCTGACATGGCACGGAATTTGCATAAAACAGGGCAGAAAAACTAATTCTTAAAATCAACATCCGTATGTCAAAGAAAAATAAAAAATATATGAAAGCATCGAAAGAAGCCCCAGAGGCTCAAGAGACAAAGGTCGTGGACAACGAAAACGTGGCTGCTGCCGAAGCCGAGGCTGCGGCTGAACAGGCTACAGAATCTCAGGAAGACGACGCGAATCCGACGGAACCCGCTGAGGAGGCCGCTACCGAAGCTGCCACGGAGGAAGAAAAGCTACTGAAGGCCCTGGCCGAGGCCGAGGCGAAGTACAACGACCTGCACGACAAGTATCTGCGCCAGATGGCGGAGTTTGAGAACTACCGCAAGCGCACGCTAAAGGAGAAGAGCGAAATCATCCTCAACGGCTCGGCTAATCTGATGACGGCCGTGCTGCCCGTGCTGGACGACATGGACCGCGCCCTCGACGCCATGGCCAAAACCGACGACGCCGAAAGCTGCCGCGAGGGATTCAAACTCATCGCCACCAAGTTCCGCACCACGCTGGAGCAGAACGGACTGAAACGGATTGAGACGGAGAGCCAGCCCTTCGACACCGACTTCCACGAGGCCGTCGCCATGGTGCCTGCCACGGACGACATGCCCAAGGGACAGGTCATCGACTGCGTGCAGACGGGCTACAAGCTCAACGACAAGGTCATACGCCACGCCAAGGTTGTCGTGGCCAACTAATATAGAAAGAGGTATAGTCTATGGCAAAACGTGATTACTATGAAGTTCTGGGCGTTGACAAGAACGCCTCGGAAGACGAAATAAAGAAAGCGTACAAGACGCTGGCCATCAAGTACCACCCTGACCGCAACCCGGGTGACAAGGCTGCCGAGGAGAAGTTCAAGGAGGCAGCTGAGGCGTACAGCGTGCTGAGCGACAAGGACAAGCGTGCGCGCTACGACCAATTCGGACCCGACGGCGTGGAGGGCATGGGCGGCGCAGGCGGATTCGGCGCCGGCGGATTCTCGATGGACGACATCTTCAGCATGTTCGGCGACATCTTCGGCGGGCACGGCTTCGGCAGCGCCTTCGGCGGAAGCGGCTTCGGAGGCGGTGGACGCCAAGCGGAGCGTGTCTACCGCGGCAGCGACCTGCGCGTGAAGGTGAAGCTCACCCTGCAGGAAATCTCCACAGGCACGGAGAAGAAACTCAAAATCAAGAAATACGTCCCCTGCCCCGACTGCCACGGCACGGGCGCCGAGAAGGGCAGCAGCTCCGAGACGTGCCCCGACTGCCACGGCACGGGCTACGTCGTCCGCACACGCCAGAGCATGTTCGGCATGATGCAGACGCAGGCAGCCTGCCCACGCTGCGGAGGCGAAGGGAAGATTATCAAGAACAAGTGCCGCAAGTGTAGTGGCGAGGGCATCGTCTATGGCGAGGAGGTTATCACGGCTAAGATTCCTGCCGGCGCCACCAGCGAATACCAGCTCACCATGAGCGGCAAGGGCAACGCCGCCAAGCACAACGGCGTGCCGGGCGACCTCTACATTCAGATCGTGGAGGAGGAGTCGAAGGAACTTATCCGCGACGGCAACGACCTCGTGTATAACCTGATGATTAGCATCCCACAGGCAGCGCTGGGCGGACAAGTCGACATTCCCACCGTCAGCGGCAAAGTGCGCATGACCATCGAGCCCGGCACACAGCCCGGCAAGGTGATGCGCCTGCGCGGCAAGGGCCTGCCAGCTATCAACGGCTACGGCAACGGCGACCTGCTGGTGCGCATCAGCGTCTATATCCCCGAAACGCTCAGCCGCGACGAGAAGAACGCGCTGGAGGGTCTCAAGGATTCCGACAACTTCAAGCCTTCAGAAAGCACCAAGCAGAGCTTCTTCCAGAAGTTCAAGAACTTGTTCGACTAAATGACCTACCAGGAAGCCATCGACTACCTGTACCGCTGTGCGCCGGCGTTCCACAACGTGGGGCCTGGGGCTTACAAAGAGGGGCTGGCGAATACGCTTGCGCTTGACGACCACTTCGGGCATCCTCACCGGCACTATCGCACCATCCACATCACGGGCACCAACGGGAAGGGCTCGTGTGCCCATACGCTGGCAGCCGTCCTACAATCGGCAGGCTATCGCACAGGGCTCTACACCTCGCCTCACCTGCTCGACTTCAGCGAGCGCATTCGCGTGAACGGCACACCCATCCCTCACAGTTACGTGGCTGATTTCGTGGAACGCGAGCGGGATTTCTTCGAGCCGCTACACCCTTCTTTCTTCGAAGTGACGACAGCCCTCGCCTTCCGCTACTTTGCCGACGAAAAAGTAGATGTGGCAGTCGTTGAGGTGGGGCTTGGCGGCAGGCTCGACTGTACGAACATCATCCGCCCCGATGTTTCCGTCATCACCAATATCAGTCTGGAGCACACGGCGCTGCTTGGCGATACGCTTGAGCAGATTGCCTATGAGAAGGCGGGCATCATCAAGGCTGACACGCCCGTTGTCATTGGCGAAGCGCTGCCCGAAACACACCCCGTTTTCGTTGCCCGAGCCAACGAGCTGCATGCTCCGCTCATCTTTGCCGAAAGCACAGAGAACAAGGATGTTCTGGAGCACCTTGAGATGCAACTCAAAGGCGCATATCAGCAGAAAAACGCCCGCACCATCCTAACGACGGCGAACGTGCTGCGGCAGCGGGGATACGACATCCCTGACGAGTCTGTGCGACAAGGCTTTGCGCACGTCTGCGACCTGACGGGGCTGATGGGACGCTGGCAGCAAGTGTACCAACACCCGACTGTGGTCTGCGACATTGGGCACAACCCAGGCGGACTGCACGAGAACATCCTCCAGCTGAACCAAGAACCCTGCCGCCAGCTGCGCCTCGTGCTCGGCTTCGTGAACGACAAGGACATCCGCCCCGTGCTGAATGCCCTGCCGAAGGACGCCGTCTATTACCTGACGCAACCCAGCGTCAGCCGCGCCCTCAGCAGCCACACGCTGTATGCCCTCGCTCGCTGCTACGGGCTTGCAGGACACGAATATGCCTCCGTCAGCGAGGCTTACCAAACTGCCAAAAACGATGCCGCCCCCGACGATTTCATCTACGTCGGAGGCAGCAACTTCGTTGTGGCAGACTTCCTGAAAACTATAGAATAACGGAGGCTTCCTTCGCAGGGTCGTAGCGACGGATAGTATCTAACGACACCTGCACCATAGCTGCGCCCAAGGACGTCAGACGGATAGCTACGTAATTGCCTTTCTCCGTCTTTATCAATTCGCCACGCATGCCAGCCAGCGGACCTACGAGCACCTCAATCGGGTCGCCCGGCTTGAGCGGATTCTGCTCAAACACCACTTCATCGTTAGTATTATCGACCATGAAGCGGAAGGATTCCATCTGCGAGTCAGGCACCACGACAGGCGTCCAAGGACCCCGTTCCGTCATGTAACCTACGAGGCTGTAGATTTCCTTCAGCAGCTTGACGCGCGTCTCGTGGTCGGTGCGGATGAAGATAGTGTGCGCTAAGACTGGACGCTCGATGATCTTGATACGGTCGCTCCACTTGCGGCGCACCTTCTGGATGGGAAGGTAATACTCCACATCCAAAGCAGCCAAAGACTTTGCCACACTTTTCTCCTGACACGAGCGCGTGTAGCCCACGTACCAGCAAAGCTTTTGCTCAGCCACGCCTACTCCAGCACTTTGATTTTGACATTGCGGAACGAAACCTCATTGCCATGGTCCTGCAGCAGGATGTGGCCCGATGCATGATTACCGAAATTAGGCCAGTCGCGATACTTGCTGTAGGCGACAAGAGCGTTCCACATCTCGTTATTACGCTCGTACTGCAGGATTTTCACGCCGTTCAGCCAGTGCTCCACGTGGTTGCCCATGACGACTACCATTGCCGTCTTGAAGCCATCAGCATCGCTGATGCTGTCCCACTCGCCGTTACGCGAGGGAATAAGGTCGTAGAGGGAGCCCTGCGTGCGGTTGCCCTTTACACCCAGCTTGGCGTCAGGGTGAAGCTCGTCATCCAGAATCTGGAACTCACAGCCAATGGCTGAGCCGGGTCCTTTGTTCAACCCCGGGTCAACGAAGTACTTAATACCGCTGTTGGCTCCCGGAGTGATGCGGAAGTCCACCTTGAGAATGAAATTAGCAAATTCGTCGATGGTGATAATATCGCCTCCATTACCAGATTCTGCCCCGTCGGCAGCCTCTACAGTAAGAATGCCATTGGCAATCTTCCAACCGTGATCGGGGAAGTTGTCGGCACGTGCGCTGCGCCAGCCGTTGGTAGTCTTGCCGTCCCACAGCAGCTGCCAGCCGTCGGCTTTCTCTTTTGCACTAAGGGTATTGGGCTTGTCGTTTTTCAGGCTGACAGCCCCGGTAATCACCTTGTCGCGCTCCTGAGGACATAGGGCAGCCACGCCCTTTGGGGCATCGCACTTATCCTTGCAGCACTGCTCCTTCTTTGCCCCGCAGCAGGAGGTTAAAGCGACTATCGCTAAAGCTGTAAAAAGAATAGACAACTTTTTCATTTTCTTTATTTTTACATTAAAGCATTAAACTTAATTTCAACTTAAAACTTATAGTATTCTTCCCATCCCTTTCTAGGCGGCATACCTGTAAGCAAGGCATTCGCGAAAGCGTTGTTGGTGATGGCCTTTGTGCGGGCATCAAACTGAATCTTGCTCCGTGTACGGATGGCGATGATGCCGAGACTGAAGCATTGGGCCATTGGACCGAAGACAGCAAACGGCGAGCGTGTCTGCTCCTTGCCCTGACATGCCAGCAGGAAATTGGCGAAGTGATTCGAGGGGCTCTGTGGCACTTCGGGCAACTTGTCCTTCATCTCGCGGGCTGCGGCTTCGGGAATGATTCGTAGCGTGGAGCCGTGGCTACCACCGCGGAATGTGAGCGTCTTGCTGTAGATGATTTTACCCGGGCTGAGTTTGGCGTCCTTGCCCGGTACGTTCTGGCCAGAGGCCGGCACGTCGCTCTGATTGTTCGTCATCGAGCCATAGCCCTCGGGAAGAGGTGGCAGGTTCTTTTCGCCATCATACCACGTGAGGTCCACGGGGGGCATATCGCCGCGCGAGGGGAAACGGAAGCGGAGCGTCGTCTCCTTGGGAAAGAAGTAGTCGTTGTAGTCCGTAATCTTCAATGGCTCAACTTCGTAGGGAAGTCCGAGCTCAAGGAACTCATGACACGTGTCGATGAGGTGAGCGCCCCAATCACCCAGCGCGCCGAGACCGAAGTCAAACCATCCGCGCCAGTTGCCGGGATGATACTTGTCGTTATAGTCGTGGAAGTGCGACGTGCCGTTCCAGACATCCCAGTTCATGCCGTCAGGCACGGGCTGTGCCTCAGGATAATGGTCGGTGTTCGGGTCGTAAGGATACCAGCGGCGCCAGTCGTTAAAGTGGGCATCGATGCGATAGACATCCTTAATGATGCCTGCCTCTTTCCAAGCCTTGAACTGGAAATAGTTAGCCTCAGAATGTCCCTGATTGCCTACCTGCGTCACCACCTCAGGATGACGTCGGGCAATATCCATCAACAGTTCGATTTCCTGGAACGTGCGGGCCAGCGGTTTCTCCACATAGACATGCTTGCCCATGGAGATAGCCAGCATGCAGACGGGGAAGTGAGCAAAGTCGGGAATGGCGATGCTGACTGCCTCGAACTCGTTGGCGCATTTGTCGAACATCTCGCGGAAATCCGTGAACACTTTGGCATTAGGATGCTCGGCAATCGTCTGCTTCGATTCCTTGCTGTTCGGGTCCACATCGCACAGGGCAACAATCTCGCACAGCCCTGTTTTTTCCAAATCACCGATAATCTGACGTCCGCGGTTGGCAATGCCTACGCAAGCCAGTTTTACCTTTGCGGGCTCAACGGGCGCCGCTTTCTTCTTCGGCTTCTTATCTGTCAGACGCTCGGCAGCGCTAACGGGGGACGACGACAGCACGACCCCTGCCGTTGTCGCACCCATTGCTTTCAGAAAATTTCTTCTTGACATGTTTTCCATAAACAATACATTTTTATAGTTTGTAAAAATCTCTACATTAGGGTAATACCGCGATAGGTGCGTTGCACCTCTTCATAGCTCTGCAAGTTACCGATGTCATAGCGTTTTCCAGGCATCTCCATCGCATAGACAGGCACTTGGCTGCACAGCCAAGCAATGTAACTGCCAGGCGCATCGGTGCCGCAACCGGCTGCTATCCCCTGCCCTACCAGCTGCGCATCGGCTGCCGTATAATAATAGAAAGGAGGGCAAGCCCAGTGCGTTTCGGGCGTAGGAGATTTCTCTGTCATACGCAACACTCTGTCATTTTCATCTACTGTCACTACGCCGCACTTGAGCAGTTTTGTCTCCGAAGGCTCATAGTATCGCATGATACACGACGTGCCTTTCTGACGCGCATAATCAATAAAACGCGTCAGGCTGAAATCAAGCACGTTATCACCTGCTATGACGAGGTAGCCATCCTCGGGTACAGCGCATGAGGAGATGGCAAGTTCAATGTCACGCACAGCCCCCAGACGCGTTTCGTTCGTCTCCGTACCATCGTCGAGCACAATTATAAACTGCGACTTTTTCGCTGCCCAAGCCTCGAAATGCTGTGCATAACGATGGTTTGAAATGACGATGTATTCGTCCACCATCCTGCTCGTGTCAATGTCATCTATTAGCCAATCGAGGATGGTGCGCTCCCCCACCTTCAGCAAAGGTTTCGGAAAACGCTCCGTCAGGGGATAAAGCCGCGTAGCATAGCCTGCTGCAAGAATCAAACACTTCATAGTTTATGATTTTGTCAGCACTACCCCGTCTGCACTGTGGCAGATATGGACAGAATACTTCCCCTTCAAGTCGGGGAACTCACGCAGATAGGCTGCAGAAACCTGTTCCGTAATCTGTTCGCGGAAAGCAGGGTCTGTCAGCGCCATGCAACAGCCTTTGAATCCTGCACCGCTGAAGCGTCCTCCATAAATACCGTCAGTGCGCGTCATGATGTCGTAGAGCGTTTTCAGTTCGGGCGAGCCCGTTTCCCAGTTCTCAATAGACGAGCGTCCACTCTCAAAGCTCAGCCGTCCGAAGGCCTGCAAATCGCCCCGACGCCATGCTTCAGCACCTGCCTCGACACGCGCGAATTCCGTGTACCAGTGTTCGGCACGACGGCGCCACGTCTCAGGCAGCCGGTTCTTGTATTGCTCGTACACCTCGCGAGGCACCTCGCGCAGATTCGTCTCGGCAAACTTCCCGTAGGGCATACCCGCGAAGGCCTTCAGCGCATACGCCGCAGAACGAGCCTCATCCACACGCATATTGAAAGCACTACCGGCCAACGTGCGCTCTACACCGCTGAAGAAGATGACGATATCGTAATCGGGCATCTGCGGATGGGTGGGAATCAGTTCGTAAGTATCATCGAGCGTATCTAGATAAAGCAGCTGATTCTTGCGGGAATAAATCTCGCAACTTTGGTCGAGCTTGCCGCTGCTGACGCCCACGTAGTTGTTCTCTACGGCAACGGCCATCTTGATAAGCTCTTGCGCATCAGGTTTTAAGCCGTTCACAGCACAAAGCGCGCTAAAGAACGACAGCGTCACAGCTGCCGACGACGACAATCCGCCTATAGGAAGGCTTCCCTCGATGACGCCACTCAGTCCGCGCGTTAATGGATAGCGGCGCCCCAGTTCCATCGTGGCTCCACGCAGATAATCCGCCCAGTCGCCCTGCTTACGTCCCGGCACCTGTGCCACGTGCCATTGTGCACGCTTGTCGAATTGCAGCGAACAAAGCTCAATGACGCCGTTCTCCTTCGGGCTATAAGCAATGTGGATACCTTTGTCGATAGCCTGTCCAGTGACCTTGCCAGAATTGTGGTCTGAATGTGCCCCAATAGGGCAAATACGGTAAGGGCAGAATGCCAGAGCAGCCGCGTCTCTGTGATATATCTTATGAAATCTTTTTTCGCAATTCATCATACGCAATTGTATTGGAGTCAAAAAACAATGCAATTAATAATTGATTGGGCAAAAATAGCCCAATTTTCCGAAACGACCAAATAAAAAGAGGAAAGATATGAAACAAAAGTGACAGAGGCCTCCGTTGGAAACTCCTTGCTCAGGGTTTCTGAAAAACGCGGACATAATCCACTTCCATCGTGATGGGGAGAACGCTTTCGTCCACACCCTGCGAGCCGCCCCAGTCGCCTCCCCAAGCGAGATTAAGGATGACGTAGAACGGTGTATTAAAGGGCCATGTCTGCTTGTCGCCATTGCCGTCATTCTCAAAGTAGAACAGCTCCTTACCATCGACGTATGTGCGGATGTAGTCAGCTGTCCATTCAAGGGCATAAACGTGAAACTCACTTTCAGCTCCAGCACAGTAGCGCTCCTTCGTCTTTTGCGTGCCGATGCTGTGGTAGTACTTCTTGCAATGAATAGACGACGAAGTGTAGTCAGGGTGATAGCCCACTTCCTCCATAATGTCAATCTCACCATCATTGGGCCATGCCGTGAAATGCACGGGCATCATCCAGAATGCCGGCCAAGTACCTTTTCCTTTAGGCAGCTTGATACGTGCCTCAACGTAGCCATACTTCCAGCCTGTGTTGCGGCAGGCATAGACGCGGCCTGAATAGACTTTATCGTCCTCCTTGAAACAGTTGATTTTTAGCGTTCCTTTGGAGCACTCGGCAACGGGGCTACCCTTGGGCGACGTTTGATCGACGTACGTTTGCAGTTCGTGGTTTACCCAACCGGCTCTGGCAGTCTGGTATGTCCAATCACCTTTAAGGATACCGTCTTTGTCAAATTCGTCCCGCCAGACAAGCACATAACCATCGAGGGGACAAAGCTCACTGAATTTGACCTCGGGTTCATCATTCACAATACCTTTTACTGCCTTGCCCTGTGTCCAGGCACATGACGAGACAATAAGGCATAGCAGGACTGCCGCTACCCAGCCTGACATTTTTTTTCCTGATTTTCTCATAACGTTTTTTACAAAATAAAGTATTTTTCGGGACAAAGATAAGACTTTTTTTGTGATTTTATATGAGTACTGAGGGTTTATGAATTCTTTTTTAATTTTTTAAGACTCTCATTCGGCTTTTTTCAGTACCTTCGCGCCCGAATTTTACTTCGGGATGACAAAAGCAACAAAAGGTTATGACGAATAGAGGACGAAAGTGGATGCTGGCTGCGATTGCCACCGTGGCATTCGCTACGTCCCTATCGGCTCAAACGAACGACGAGCTGCTGCTAAGTGCCCCCGAATTGGATGAGGTAGTCATCAACGGTAGCGTACTCAGGACACGACTCAGCCTCAAGGACAATCCGGCTTTTGCCATCATCAACGAAATAGTCAGCCGTATCGATGAATATCGCCCCGCCACCAACGGCACTTGCCAGCGAGAACGACGTGACGTGACTAGCGTGGCACTTGCCGACCCGCAGAAGGGCATATTGAAGTACGAACTCCGACACAACCCCGAGATATTCACGAAGTACCTGAGTTACGACGCATTGGCAACGGATGACAGACGGGACGGAGTAGTCTATGTTTCATGCCACGAAAAAACCTATACCGAACGGTTCGACAGCACAGGGCACTCCATCCGTCCTACGGCTATCTACCAACTGGACAAAACGAGCGGAGAGACGGCATTGACACGATTGGAAACAGCGCTTAGCGTGCAGCACTCGGCAGTCCACGACGACTTGACAGCCTTCACCCGCCGCACGGGCATTGACGATTTCCTGTCGGAGGAGGAAATAGAAGGGCCGCTGAACCACTATATCGGCAACACTGATATCTTCTCGGGTGACATCTGCATCATCGGAGAGCGCTTCCCCTCCCCTATTTCGCATTTCGGCACACTCTTCTACCGTTTTGCCATTAGCGACACGGTGGTCATCAGTGGGCAACGCTGTCTCGACATCGTTTTCGCCCCAAGGGACGGACGGTCGTTCTCCTTTGTCGGACACATCTTCGTGGATCCCGACGAGAATTTCATACGCCACATCAGCATGGCAACGCCTTCGCAAATGAGGCTGAACTTCGTGAAGGGCATCACCATGATACAGAGTTTCCGCCGTAGCGCTGAAGGACGCATCGACCTTGTCCATGAGACGATGACGTGTCGTTTCACTGCAAACGTGATGGGATTAGAGCGTCTAGGTGGTGCCGCCCTCCGTCGTGATGTCAGCTATCGTAACTATCAATCAAGCACCGGGAATGAGGAGGTCTCAGGAACGGGAAATTACTACACCGATTTACCTCCAAGCCAACCGTACCGCCTCACCAAGGGGCTGATAAACGAACTGCGTAAACGCCCGGGATACCGTCTGTTCGAAGGGGTTGCAGGCATGGCCTATACCCACTATTTCCCCTCCGACCCGTTAAAGCCCAACTTCTGGTATGGCCCTGTCGGCTCGCTCGTCAGCTGGAACAATGTGGAAGGCGTGCGCATACGCCCGGGCGTCGTCACCAGTGCTTATCTCCACCCACAGCTTATGGCACGCGGCTATGTGGCCTGGGGTACACGCGACCATCGTTGGAAATACATGGCAGAGCTGGAATACTCGTTCAACAAGAAGGAGAAATACTTCTCTGCCCATCCCCGCAACTACATACGCCTACACAGCGACTACGATATCCTGCCCCTCGGCAACCGTCAGCCCGGAGACGGCTGGGACGACCTTGTCAGTAGCATCAATCATCCCTATTATTATCCCTACGCCTTCCAACGTCGGCACGAGTTAGCCTATGCCAACGAATACCGTTTTGGATTGACGTGGGAGGCCGTTCTGCGCCACCGCACGCTCAGTGATCCAGCCAACACCTTTCAGCCAAAATTCTTCCCTGTAGGCGGATTCAGTCAGACAGAACTTGAACTGAACCTCCGCTTTGCCCCGGGCGAGGTGTATAAGCTGGAGGTTGACGACCGAATGATAGTCAACAAAGAGACACCCGTCTTCACCCTCAGCCACACGATGGCTCGCAAGGGTGTTCTCGGCTCGGCATACAACTACCAGCGCACCCTCTTCACTTACCAGCAGCGTGTCCGCTTCCACGGCTACGGTTTCATGGACAACAGTGTGCGCGCAGGTCGTCTATGGACGCCCGACGTACCTGTTCCGCTACGCCTCGTGCCGCCCACTACCCCCAACACAATTAGCCCCAACGGACTCTTCACGGACATCGACCCTATGGAGATGGCAACCGACCGCTATATCTCTTGGAGCATCAAATGCCGTACCAAGGGCATCATCTTTAATCACATTCCCCTAATTCGAAACTTTGGATTACGCGAAGTCTTTGGCGCCCGCACCCTATGGCTCAACGATGCCCTACTGCCAACCACATCGCTAACCGATAACCCCTCAACGCTAAACGCCCCCCATTGGCAGCCCATTCCCTACGTCAGGCTAATAGTCGGCGTCAGCAACATCTTCGACGTCCTTGAAGTTGACTACATCTACCGCCTCACTCATCGCGAAGCCTTCCGCTCCGACTCCGATGGCTTCCAGCTGAAGCTGAAACTTCGCTTCTAAGATTCCAACCATCCTTTTATCCCCTCGAAAATACATAAAAAACAATTGTGGCTTCATGCGATTGCACGAAGCCACAATAATCACATCGCCCCGTCGGACTATTTGCAAGCGATGGAAAGAAGTTAATCCTCGTCCTTCTGCTTCTCCTGGAACTCCTTGATGAGCTTGTCCTGGACATCCGTCGGCACGAGCTCATAGCTAGCGAAAGCCATGGTGAATGTACCGCTACCGCCAGTAAGTGAGCTCAGCGAAGTGCTGTAGTTGGACATCTCCTTGAGGGGCACCTTGGCATTGAGCTTCTGGAAAGCGCCATCGCTACCCATACCCATGATCATGCCACGACGGCCCTGCAGGTCACTCATGACATCACCCATGAACTCGGCGGGAACGAGTACTTCCACATCGTAGATAGGCTCAAGCACCTTCGGGCCTGCATTGCGGAAGGCCTCGGAGAAGGCGTTACGTCCAGCAAGCATGAAGGAGATTTCGTTGGAGTCAACGGGGTGCATCTTTCCGTCGTAAACAATAACGCGGACGTCACGGGCATACGAACCGGTGAGCGGACCCTGCTCCATGCGCTGCATAATACCCTTCAGGATAGCGGGCATGAAGCGAGCGTCGATAGCACCACCGACAACGGAGTTGATGAACACCAGCTTGCCGCCCCACTCCAGAGGATACTCATCCTGGCCCTTGATAGACATCTTGTATTCCTGTCCGCCGAACTTATAGACTTCAGGCATAGGCTTTCCTTCAACGTAAGGCTCGACAATGAGGTGAACTTCACCAAACTGACCGGCACCACCTGACTGCTTCTTGTGGCGATAGTCGGCACGGGCAGCCTTGGTAATTGTCTCGCGATAAGGAATACGAGGCTCGTCGTAGATGATGTGGAGCTTATCGTTGTTCTCAAGCAGCCACTTCAACGTGCGGAGGTGGAACTCACCCTGTCCGTGGATAATGATCTGACGGAGCTCCTTCGACTGCTCAATGACCCACGTCTGATCCTGTTCGTGCAGACGGTTGCAGGCAGTCATCATCTTCTCGGTGTCAGCCTCGTTCTCGGGGCGGATAGCACGGGAATACTTGGAGTTAGGATAGACAATGAAGTCGAACAGGTTGTCGGCATCCTTGCTGTTGAGCGTGTTGCCAGTCTTGACATCCTTCAGCTTGACGGTGCAGCCGATATCACCAGCCTGCAGTTCGTCGACAAGCTGACGGTAGTTGCCGCGGCCCGGCGTGAAGAGCTGGGCAATACGCTCCTTGGAGCCACGCGTTGCGTTGTTCAGGTCGTCGCCCGTCTTGACGACGCCGCTCATCACCTTGAAGTAGCAAACCTCACCGATGTGCTGTTCCATTTCGGTCTTGAAGAAGAACAGCGAGGTGGGAGCAGCCACGTCGCACTTGACTTCCTCGCCCTTGGTGTTGGGGGTGCCGGGGAATTCATCAACGGTGGGAGCCACGCCAGCCACGAAGTCGAGGATGCGAGCCACACCAACGTTCTTGGAAGCCGAGCTGCAGAGGATGGGGTAGATACCATGCTGGGAAAGACCCTTCTTGATACCTTCAACCATTTCCTCCTCAGAAAGCTCCATCGTGTCGAAGAACTTCTCCATCAGGGCCTCATCGCCACTGGCAGCTGCCTCGACGAGAGCGTCGTGCATATCCTGAGCCTTGCCAGCCAGTGCAGCGGGGATGTCGCTGACGGTTGCGGGAGTGCCATCGGCAGCATAGGTGTACTGCTTCATGGTGAGCACGTCGATAACGCTATTGAAATCGGGGCCACAGCTTGCGGGGAACTGAGCGGGGATAACCTTGCCGCCGAAGTCGCGCTTCAGGTCTTCAACCACCTTGTCGTAATCGCACTTGTCGCTGTCGATATTGTTGACAACGAAGATGACGGGCTTGTGGAGCTTGTCAGCCTGACGGAAGTTGCTCTGCGTGCCAACTTCAACGCCATAGGCACCGTTGACAACCAGCATGGCGATATCGCAGATATTCAGTGCGGTCACAGCGCCACCGCTGAAGTCACCCGAGCCCGGGCAATCGAACATGTTGAGCTTGTGCCCACCACGTTCCACAGCGAAAACGGTGGAGAAAACAGAATAGCCGTATTCCTGCTCCACGGGGTAGCAGTCACTGACGGTATTCTTTGCATTTACGGAACCACGGCGGCGAATAACGCCGCCTTCTAAAAGCATGGACTCAGTAAGAGTGGTCTTACCAGCACCCGAACCTCCAACGATAGCAAGGTTCGAAATCTCATTGGTCTTATAGACTTTCATTTCGGGGATAAATTGTTAATTATTATTGTTTTATTTCATTATTTCCACATAAAAAAGGGCACTCCACTCTGTGAAGCGCTGCGAAATTACAAAGAAATAAGGACATACGAAAATAAATAAGAAAAAAATTTTTGTACCTTTGCAGCATGGCAGGAATCTACGTACATATTCCCTTCTGCAAAAAGCGCTGCCGATACTGCGATTTTTACTCGACGGCAGGGAATAATACGGCCATACGGGAAAGCTATGCCAAGGCGGTTTGTTGGGAGATGGAACTTCGTCGCGAATTCCTGCAGGACGAGGCGATAAAGACGATGTATTTCGGCGGAGGAACGCCCTCGCAGCTCTCCGCTGCCCTGTTGGGACGCATAGTCCGCAAAGCGGAGGAGGTGTTTGGTTTCGACACGCTAGATGAGCTCACTATTGAAGCAAATCCCGACGACCTTTCGCAAGAGTGGATTGACGGGCTTAAAGAGGCCATACCACAATACCAGCTGCGCATCAGCATGGGCATTCAGACGTTTGACGACGCCCTGCTGTGTCTGCTGGGGCGACGGCATACGGCACAGCAAGCCATTGATGCCGTGCACCGTCTGCAAGACAACGGTATTACCGAAATCAGTATCGACCTGATGTATGGGCTGCCGAGAGTAGAAGAGAGCAATGAGGCTAATAAAACCTATTTGGAGGGGTGGCAGAACGACCTTGACAAAGCTGTCAGCCTCGGTGTACCACACATCTCAGCCTACCACTTGAGCTACGAGGAGGGCACTCCCCTCAGTCGTATGCGAGAACAAGGCGAGGTACGTGAAGTGAATGAGGAAGAGAGCCTCGCCTGTTTCAAACTGCTGCGCCATACCCTGCTCGGCGCCGGCTATCGGCACTACGAAATCAGCAACTTCGCCCTCCCGGGGCACGAAGCACGGCACAACAGCAGCAACTGGAGCGGCATCCCCTACCTCGGCTTAGGCCCTGGGGCACACTCTTTCGATGGCATGCACCGAACATGGAATCACCCGAACCTCATCCGTTACCTCGAGGTGCTGGGAAGTAAAGAATTCATAGAGAATTTTGGAACCATTTCATCCGGTGAAACACTCAGCGATGAAGACCGTTACAACGAGTACATCATGACACGGCTGCGCACAGCACACGGCATCAGCCCTGAGGAGATAGCCACTCGCTTCGGCAACGAGAGGGAGCGCCATTGCCGCTTACGCGCGCAAACCTATTTAAACAGCCATCGGCTGTCTCGGACAGCCGATGGAAGATGGGTGTTGACAGAAGAGGGCATCTTCGTGTCAGACGCAATCATTGCCGACTTGTTCTGCTAGGCAAGGCAGCGGCACGATGTCACTGCATCTCGTATTTTGCGCCGAACCACTCGTCCAGCGTCTCCTCCACCTTGAAGTTGATGGCAGGGGTAATTTTGTTCTTGATGCGGGTGTAGACAATCATCACAGCGCCGATGTCGTCCACAATGCCCAGCATGTTAAACACCCTGCGGGGAATGATGTCACCCGGCACAAGGATGTAGAGCAGCGAGCCATAGATGAGCGCCTTATCGCGTGCCGTCACGTTCTCGTCCGTCATTACGTAGTAGAACTGTAGCAGCGGCTTGGCAGCGATGCGCCCCGCACGGATGGCATATTTCCGAAGGAAGCCCAGCAGTTTTGCTGATTCACCCTTCCAGTCGGTTTTCTGCAGCCGCTCCACCAGCGGCTTCAACATGGTTTCTGTAATCTTCATAGTTTAGAACAATTTGGCAGTTGTTGCAGAGGCAGCGCGCAAGAGGTCCTGCGGGGCAATCTTGAACTGCAAGCCCCGCTGTCCGGCGCTGACGTAGATGAACGGATAGTCCAGGCAGCTCTCGTGGAAGTATGTGGGAAGGTGTTTCTTCATCCCTATGGGCGAACAGCCTCCACGGATATAGCCCGTCAGGGGCAGCAGCTCCTTCAGCGGCAGCAGGGCGCAGCTCTTGTTGCCCGACACCTTGGCAGCCAGCTTGAGGTCTATTTCCGCCTCCCCCGGAATGACGCAGACAAAATGTCCCGTCTTGTCGCCGTGCAGCACGATGGTCTTGAACACCTGTTCCACGGGCTCACCCAGCGAGGCTGCCACGTGGGGCGCACTGAGGTCGTTCTCGTCCACCTCATACGTCACCAGCTCGTAGCCAATCTTCTGCTGGTCAAGCAGTCGTGCTGCATTCGTCTTGTTTGTCTTCTGTGCCATCAGACCATGCTCTTCACCACCTCCATCACCTTCTCGCCGATTTCGGCGGCAGCCTCAGGCGAATGGGCTTCGCTATAGACGCGGACGATGGGCTCGGTGTTGCTCTTGCGCAGGTGCACCCACTTGTCGGGGAAGTCAATCTTCACGCCGTCGATGTCGGTAATGAACACACCGGCTGCCTGATAGTCGGCCGACGAATAGAGAGCCTTCACTTTGGCAAGCACGGCATCCACGTCGGTGTCGGGGGTGAGGTCGATGCGGTTTTTCGCCATGTAGTAGGCGGGGTATGTCTTGCGCAGCTCGCTCACCGTGCAGCCCTTCTTGGCCAGATAGGTTAGGAAGAGGGCAATGCCCACCAGGGCATCGCGGCCGTAGTGGCTGGCGGGATAGATGACGCCGCCGTTGCCTTCGCCTCCGATGACGGCACCCGTGGCCTTCATCTTCGTGACGACGTTCACCTCGCCCACGGCAGCGGCGTTGTAATGCTGTCCGTAGCGCTGTGTCACGTCGCGCAGGGCACGGGTGGAACTGAGGTTGCTGACGGTGTTGCCCGGCGTGTGCTGTAGGATGTAGTCGGCCACAGTCACCAACGTGTACTCCTCGCCGTAAATGGCTCCCTTCTCGTCGATGACGGCCAGACGGTCCACGTCAGGGTCAACGACGAAGGCCACGTCGCAGTCCGATGTCTTCATCAGCGCCATGATGTCGCCGAGGTTCTTCTCCAGCGGCTCGGGGTTGTGCTGGAAGTCGCCCGTGGGCTCGGTATAGAGCCCCTCCACCTTCTCCACGCCCAGCTGTTTGAGCAGCGGGGGCAGCACGATGCCGCCCACGGAGTTCACCGTGTCGAGGGCCACCTTGAAGTGCGCATTGCGGATGGCCTCCACGTCCACGAGCTCCAGTGCCAGCACGGCGTCGATGTGGCGCTGGCCGAAGGAGTCGTCCTTGCGGTACTTACCCAGCGCGTCCACCTCGGCAAAGGTAAAGGCCTCGTCGGCAGCGATGCGCAGCACCTCGGCCCCCTCGGCAGCGTTCAGGAACTCGCCCTGGGCGTTCAGCAACTTCAGGGCGTTCCACTGACGGGGGTTGTGCGAGGCGGTGAGGATGATGCCGCCGCAGGCGCCTGACATGGTGACGGCCAGCTCGGTGGTGGGCGTCGTGGCCAGCCCGATGTCGAGCACGTCGAAGCCCATGCCCATCAACGTGCCGCAGACACACTGGCGTACCATCTCGCCCGAGATGCGGGCGTCGCGCCCCACGATGATGTGGTTGGCCGTGCCGCGATAGCTCTTGCGAATCAGCGTGGCGTACGCTGCCGTAAACTTGGTAATGTCAAGGGGGTTGAGCCCCTCGCCTGCCACTCCGCCGATAGTGCCGCGGATGCCAGAAATGGATTTGATTAGTGACATAGTGGTTATTATAACTATTTTCTAAGGTTCGGGCATGATGGTAATTTCGTAGAAAGTAGCGTATGTCTGCTGTATGGCAAGCGAGGTGCCGTAGTCGTGCGGAGCGATGATGCGCACCTTGGCCGCCTTGTCGTTGGGCCGTCCAGGCGTGATGTACGGGAAGGGCACCAGCCACCCTTCGGGGAAGGTCGTGGTGGTGGAGCTGTAGTATGAATAGACCGTCTGAGTGGCCGCGCTGCCGTAGACCGAGAGCATGCGGCCGTAGGTGAACGAGCCGCTGTAGGTGTCGCCCGTGCGCTTGACGGTGAACTGCTCGGGCTGCGTGTCAAACTGGTTCATAGTCATGGTGTCGCCGTCGGCCACGCTCACCTCGGTGTAGCGAGCCAAGTAGTTACGGATCTCGCCGCGCGCATGCGCCCGTCCCTCGCCCTTGCGGACAATCTGCATGTAGACGCCCATCTTCTTGAACAGCACATACTCGTTTTCGGCCACGTTCGTCAGGCTGTCCTGGGCATAGAATTCCTCCTCAGTAATCACCTTGATGGGACGTCCGTCGATGCCGCCGTCGTCGATGAACTTGGCTATGGCGTTGTCCTCCTTCTCCTTCTTTTCGGCGTAGGTCTCGTACTTCCTGCACCCCGCAAGCTGCAGCGTCACGGCCGCCAGTATGGCGATGAACAATGGTTTCAGTTTTCTCATAGATGCACACATACGTTTTAGCCTGCGAAGGTACATCATTGCCCGCAAACAAGCAAGGAAAACACCTTTTTTAACGTTTCTCACCCACTCCGACTTTTGAGGAGCGTAACCTTGTAACCTTGTAACCTGTAACCTTTCGACTCACACGCGACGCGCGCAATATATATTTATATGGAAATCTAATTATATAATATTATTACTAATAATACTTATCTCCTTCCAATATTATCTAATACCGCGCACGTGCAAAAGGGTGAGGTTACAAGGTTACATGGTTACAAGTTTACGCTTTTCCGGCGGGGCACATCATCGTTACGCCCGCCCCTTTACTGTGTGCGCCCATCCTTTTATCGCGCGCGAAGGCCCTGTTATCGCGCACGAAGGCCCTGTTATCGCGCACGCCCCTCTTGTTATTTTTCCACGCGTGGCGAAAAAAAACGGGCAAACGCTTCGCACATACAATTATTTTTTGTAACTTTACACGCTAAAATAGAAATCTACATTTGTTATCATTTATTAATCAGTCATTATGAAAGTATTACGTGTTTTTGCCGGCATGGTCTGCTGTATGGCACTGCTGGCGGGGTGCAAGACTGCACCAAAAGAAGGAGTTGCCCTGAGCGGGCTGAAACGTGCCGACTTCCAGGCCGAACTGCAGGGGAAGAAAACCGACCTCTACACGCTGAAGAACGAGGCCGGCATGGAGGTGTGCGTGACCAACTTCGGCGCACGTGTGGTCTCCATCATGGTGCCCGACAAGGAGGGTAAGCTGAAGGACGTCTGCGTGGGCCAGCCCAGCATCCAGGCCTACAGCACCATCGAGAGTGACTTCGGCGCCACCATCGGACGCTATGCCAACCGCATCGCCGGCGGCAAGATAACGCTGGACGACAAGGAGTATCAGCTGCCGAAGAACAACTTCGGCCACTGCCTGCACGGCGGCTGCAGCCTCGACCCCAAGAAGTTCGGCTTCCAGGGCGACTACATGGGCTGGCAGTACAAGGTGATGGACGTCGAGGAAGTGACTGACAACAGCATCACCATGTCGTTCGTGAGCCCCGACATGGAGGCAGGCTTCCCTGGCACCGTCAAGGGCAAGGTGCAGTACACCCTCACCCCCTGCGGCAAGCTGGCTATGAAGTGGACCGCCACCACGGATAAGAAGACCGTCGTCAACGTCTGCAGTCATCTCTACTTCAACCTCAACGGCGACTACCACACGCCCATCACCAATCACATGCTGACACTCAACGCCGACAACTACACCCCCGTCGATGCCACTTTCATGACCACCGGCGAGATTGCTCCCGTGGCTGGCACGCCCATGGACTTCACCACGCCGAAACCCATCGGCCAGGACATCAGCGCCGACTTTGAGCAGCTGCGCTTCGGCCACGGCTACGACCACAACTGGGTGCTCAACAAGCCCTGCTGCAAGGGTGACGGAAAGTGCGACAAGGAAGGTGGCGAAGCCTGCTGCGAAGAGGGCAAGGAGAAAGCCGAAGGCGAGCATTGCGAACATGAGGGCAAGGGCGGCCTCACCCACGCTGCCACGCTCGTGAGCCCCCTGACGGGCATCCGCATGGACGTCTTCACCAACGAGCCCGGCATCCAGGTCTATACGGGCAACTTCCTCGACGGCACCGTCAACGGCAAGGATGGCAAGCCCATCGAACACCGCACCGCCGTCTGCCTCGAGACGCAGAAATTCCCCGACAGCCCCAACAAGAGCGACCTCTGCGGCTGGCCCGACCCCACCCTCGCCCCTGGCCAGGAGTATGAGAGCATCGTCGTCTATCAGTTCAGCACCGAAGGCGCCTGCTGCAAGGACGGCAAGCATGAGTGCAAGGAAGGCGAAGGCGAAAAAGACTGCTGCAAAGAAAAGAAATAATAACTAATAACCTCGAAATCACATGAAGTATCAACTCTTACAAGCTGCTACGGCAGCCGCTGCCCAAGACCTCAACCGTATCAGCCTCTCGACGCTGGACTGGATTTTCGTCGCGCTCTTCTTCGTCGCGATGGTATGGATTTGCTGGGACGTCTCGAAAAAGAAAAAAGAGACCTCAGGCGACTACTTCCTGAACGGACGCAGCGCCACATGGATTGCCATCGGCGCCTCCATCTTCGCCTCGAACATCGGCTCGGAACACCTCATCGGCCTCGCCGGCTCGGGTGCTACCAGCGGCATGGCCCAGGCTCACTGGGAGATGCACGGATGGATGATCCTGCTGTTGGGCTGGGTGTTCGTGCCCTTCTATTCCCGCTCCATGGTCTATACCATGCCCGAGTTCCTCGAGAAGCGCTACAACAAGGAGAGCCGCGGCATCCTCACCTGGCTGTCGCTGGCCAGCTACGTCCTCACGAAGGTCTCCGTCACCGTCATGGCCGGCGGCCTCGCACTGAACACCCTGCTGGGCATTAACTTCTGGGTAGCCGCCATCGCCCTCGTGATCATCACCGCCATCTACACCGTCATCGGCGGTATGGAGTCCGTGCTGAAGACCTCCGTCCTCCAGACGCCCATCCTGCTGCTCGGCTCGCTGGTCATCCTCTGGCTCGGCCTGCGCGAGCTCGGCGGCTGGAACGCCATGATGGACATCTGCAACGCCCAGCCCGTCAATGAGTACGGCGACACGATGACCGACCTGATGCGCAGCGGCCAGGACAAGGAATTCCCGTGGTACGGCGCCCTGTTCGGCTCCGCCATCATCGGCTTCTGGTACTGGTGCACCGACCAGTTCATCGTCCAGCGCGTCCTCTCCGGCAAGAGCCAGAAGGAGTCCCGCCGGGGCACCATCTTCGGCGCCTACCTCAAGCTCCTGCCCGTGTTCCTGTTCCTGATCCCTGGCATGATCGCCTTCGCGCTCACCAAGACCCCGGATTCCCAGATCGGTCAGACCCTGGCCGTCGCCCTCGGCGTCCGGCCGGACGGCACCGTCGCCAATCCGGACATCGCCTTCCCGATGCTGGTCAACACCCTGCTGCCCGTGGGCCTCAAGGGTGTGGTGATCTGCGGCATCCTCGCCGCCCTGATGAGCTCCCTGGCCTCGCTGTACAACTCCTCCGCGATGCTGTACACGATCGACATCTACAAGCGCAATCACCCTGACACCGATGAGAAGAAGCTCGTGCGCATCGGCCGTATCGCCACCGTCGTGGTGGTCGTGCTCGGCGTGCTGTGGATCTTCGTCATCCAGCGTATGGGCAAGAGCCTGTACAATTACATCCAGAGCGTGCAGAGCCTGCTGGCTCCGGCCATTGCCGCGGTGTTCCTCCTCGGCGTGTGCTGGAAGAAGACGAGCCCGAAAGCCGGTATGTGGACCCTCATCGTGGGCCTGGTGCTCGGCTTCACCCGCCTGATCACGATGATCATCAACCCGGCCTCGCACAACGTCTTCACCTTCATCTTCAACGAACTGAACGTGTACGCCTTCTGCGTGTGGATGTTCCTCTTCTGCGTGGTCCTCGCCATCGTGGTGTCGCTGCTGACCCCGAAGCCGACGGAGAAGCAGGTGGAGGGCCTGTGCTTCGGCACGGCCACGCCTGAGCAGAAAGCCGCCACCCGTGCATCCTGGGGCAAGTGGGACATCATCCATACCTGCATCATCCTGGCCTTCACGGTCGCGTTCTACATCTACTTCTGGTAGTCTATGCTCGAGAGCCTGAAAGAAAAGGTCTGCAAGGCCAATCTGGACCTCGTGAAGCACGGGCTGGTGCTCTTCACCTGGGGCAACGTGTCCGCCGTCGACCGCGCGAGCGGGCTGGTGGTCATCAAGCCCTCCGGCGTATCTTACGACGATATGAAGCCCGCCGACATGGTCGTGGTGGACCTGGACGGCAAGGTGGTGGAGGGGAGCCTGAATCCCTCTTCCGACACGCCTACCCACGTGGAGCTGTACAAGGCTTTCCCGAACATCGGGGGCGTGGTGCATACGCATTCCACCTTCGCCACCGCCTGGGCGCAGGCCGGGCACGAAATCCCGAGCCTGGGCACCACGCACGCGGACTACTTCCACGGCGCCATCCCCTGTACGCGGGCGATGAAGAAGGCGGAAGTGTTCGGGGCTTATGAGAAAGAGACGGGCAAGGTCATCGTCGAGTGCTTCAAGTCCCTGAATCCGGACGACACGCCCGCGGTGCTGGTCCGCAACCACGGCCCCTTCGCCTGGGGCACGGACGCCGACAACGCGGTGCACAACGCCGTGGTGCTGGAAGAGGTCGCGAAGATGGCGTACCTGTCCATCGACATCCACGTGGCCGACCAGCTGAAAGGCATCTATCTGCCGGATTTCTCGCCCAAGATGAGCAAGTACCTCATCGAGAAACATTACAGCCGTAAACACGGCCCCAACGCTTATTACGGACAAAAAAAGAAATAACCCAATTACATTAAAACTGACATGGCATTTGATAATTGCGAATTATGGTGGGTGACCGGTGCCCAGCTCCTCTACGGAGGGGATGCGGTGGTCGCCGTCGACGGACATTCCAAGGAAATGGTGGAAGGCCTGAACGCTTCGGGCAACATTCCCGTGAAGATCGTGTACAAGGGCACGGCCAACAGCAGCCGGGAGGTCGAGGACGTGATGAAAGCCGCGAACAATGATCCCAAGTGCGTCGGCATCATCACCTGGATGCATACCTTCTCTCCGGCCAAGATGTGGATCAAGGGCCTCCAGGCCCTGGAGAAACCGCTTCTCCACTTCCATACCCAGTACAACGCCGAGATTCCCTGGGACAAGATCGACATGGACTTCATGAACCTGAACCAGAGCGCCCACGGCGACATCGAGTACGGTCACATCTGCACCCGGATGCGCATCCCGCGCAAGGTCGTCGTCGGTTACTGGAAGGACGAGGCTGCCCAGAAGAAAATCGGCGTGTGGGCCCGCGTGGCCGCCGGCGTCGCCGACGCCAAGGAGGTCCGCTGCCTGATGTTCGGCATGAACATGAACAACGTCGCCGTGACCGACGGCGACCGCGTCGAGTTCGAGCAGCGCCTGGGCTATCACGTTGACTACTACCCGGTTTCCTCCCTCATGGAATACTTCAAGAAGGTGACCGAAGCCGAGGTCGACTGCCTCGTGGAGGAATACAAGAAGAAGTACACCGTCAAGATCGACGAGACCGGCGAGCAGGTCTACTGGGAGAAGGTGCGGAATTCCGCCAAGGCGGAGATCGCCCTGCGCCGCGTCCTGAAGGACGAAGGCGCCACCGCCTTCACGACCAACTTCGACGACCTCGGCGACGCCGACATCGACGCTCCCGACTTCTGCGGCTTCGACCAGATCCCCGGCCTCGCTTCCCAGCGCCTGATGGAAGAGGGCTACGGCTTCGGCGCCGAAGGTGACTGGACGACCGCCTGCCTGTACAGGACCCTTTGGGTGATGTCCCAGGGCCTCCCGACCGTATGCTCCTTCCTCGAGGACGACACCCTCAACTTCGCCGCCGACCGCACTTC
>JAEEGL015435596.1_pt1 | contig 78162 bp, 65 predicted proteins | sample 9134231 | NCBI WGS metagenome assembly JAEEGL01 (sample SAMN16246548, study PRJNA631951) | gut metagenome | biome: gut microbiome; feature: rumen; material: fiber-attached | host: Bos | place: Iran: Karaj | collected 2018-10 | reverse complement strand
TTAACGTACGAATAAAAAAGATACAGGGAATTGGAGGTGTAAAGATATGTCTATTTGTCCTAAGAACAAATCATCCAAAAGCCATAGAGATAAAAGAAGAGCAAACTGGAAGATGGGAGCAACAACATTGGTAAAATGTTCGAAGTGCGGTGCGCTTACTGTTCCTCACAGAGTATGTAAGGCTTGCGGATGCTACAATAAGAAAGAGATTATTAAATTAGACGAAGAATAAATCACTTTCGATTTTTCATACAAAACCTTCTTGAAAAAGAAGGTTTTTTTATTCGTCAAAAATGAAGTTTATCCACGGTTTAAGATTTATACGTATAAGCAATAATCGTTTTAAGACGTAATAAAAAAGCCCGTTGCATTTGATATTCCCTCTTCTGTCTTCAGATACAAGGAAAAAGAAGGAATAACATTAAAGCAACGGGCTTTGTTGTTTGTATTTAATTTAAATAACTACTGTGCGCTTGCCTGGCAAACAGTGATTGCGATAACACCTACGATATCCTGCCATGAGCATCCTCTCGAGAGGTCGTTTACCGGCTTGGCGATACCCTGAAGGATGGGTCCGTAAGCATCTGCTTTTGCAAGTCTTTGAACAATCTTGTAAGAAATGTTTCCTGCATCGAGGTTGGGGAAAATAAGTACATTTGCTTTTCCTGCCACATCGGAATTGGGAGCTTTTGATTTTGCAACCGAAGGAACGATTGCGGCATCAAGCTGGAATTCACCGTCAACAACGATTTCGGGATACTGCTCTTTTGCGATTCTTGTAGCTTCAACCATCTTGTCAACCAAAGGATGCTTTGCACTTCCTACCGTTGAATGCGAAAGCATTGCACATACGGCCTTCTCTCCTACGAGGCTTTCGAAGCTTTCTGCGCTCGAAGCTGCAATTGCTGCAAGTTCTTCGGGATTGGGATCCTGGTTAAGTCCGGAATCGGCGAAAATAAATGTTCCGTTTGCACCGTATTCGCAATTGGGAACGTCCATGATAAAGAATGCGGAAACAAGCTTGCATCCGGCTTTTGTTTTAAGAATCTGAAGTGAAGGACGAAGTGTATCAGCCGTAGAATGGCAGGCACCTGCAACAAGTCCGTCCGCATCGCCTGCTTTAAGTGCAACGATACCGAATGTAATCGTATCGCTTAAAAGAATTTCTCTTGCCTGTTCGGGAGTCATACCCTTGGCTTTTCTTGTTTCATATAAAAGATTTACGTAATCGTCAAGTTTTGCACATGTAGCGGGATCGATGATTTCAGCCTTTGAAATATCCACACCCGTACTCTTTACATGCTCGTCGATTTCCGCTTTGGATCCGATAAGTACGATTTTAGCGATTCCTTCTTTGATTGCACCTTCAGCAGCATAATATGTTCTGTCATCCATTGTTTCGGGAAGAAGAATTGTCTTGCTCTGAAGTTTAGCTTTTTCTTTGATTCTGTCAACAAATGCCATTTTTATATCTCCTTTATGAAAAATTATTTTCATGTTTTACAACTTTATTATTATACATTCATAATTTTTGTTGTTCAATACTTTAAGCTTTTGTTTATGAAAGAATTATCGCCAAAACCCCCAAAAAGCATTTACTTCAATTCTTCTTTGAATATCGAGGGTTTAAGGTTCCTTGAAGGATCGTTTACGAATCCTATCCAAAGTTTCTCCTTGGCTCTGGTCATCGCAACATAAAAAAGTCTCCGTTCTTCTTCCGTATCTTCTTTATTAACGGCTCTTTTGTGCGGAATATTCCCCTCATTAACGTCGGGAATGAATACCTCGTCCCATTCCCTGCCTTTTGAAGCATGAATCGTGCAAACCTTAAGCGAATTCCCTTCGGGTTTTATCACTTTGTTTTCTTCGTTGTTTAACAATTCATAATAATCGATAAAATCCGAAGGCAAAGGAAAATCCCTCGCTATGAATTTCATTTCTTCGAAATCGTTCTTATAATCGTATTGTTTTTCAAAAAGATATTTCTCGTATCCGATTACTTTCATTATATAAATAAGGCCCTCGAAAGAATCCAGTTTCTTTAATTCCTTTATATTTCTCTCGAGTTTGAAAATATTCGCCTTCAGGTAATTCTTATCTTCGCAGTTTTTATATTAGTTTACATAACTAAAGATTTCGCTGTTCTTTTCGTTGTATTTACATTCTGACAAAAAGTTTCTTGATATAAATCTGTTAGGCTTGTTTGCTATCCTCAAAAGATTTTTGTAAGTCAATTCTCCGAGGGATAATTTAAAATACGCCAAAAAATCATCGATTATTTCCGTGTTTTGGGGAATTTTGGAAGTCTTTTCACATTCGATTTGTATTTTATTCTTTAAAAGTACATATTTTAAAGTATCAGAAACAAAATTTGTTCTTAAAAGAATCGCAACGCTTTTACCCTTATTTAAACCGTATTTTATTTCCTTTGCGAAAGAATCGTATTCATCGAATTGGGATATATATTCTTTGGCTTTAAATTCTCCCTCTCCGCTGCTTTTTGAAACAATCTTTTTGTCAAATCTTAAAGTATTGTAAGAAATAAGGTTCATCCCGGCTTCAACTATGGATTTCCTGCTTCTGTAGTTGTTGACAAGTTTGATTACGTTTGCATTAAAATCCTTTTTGAATTTTAGACAGATATCGGCCGACGAGCCCCTGAATGCATAAATGGACTGATCCTCGTCTCCTACTGCAAAAACACCTTTTCCCGTGAAAAGTTTTTTGATTATATCATATTGCGAATAATTAATATCCTGAAATTCATCTATAAGGCAATAGGTAAATTTATTCCGCCATTTCAGAAAAAACGTCTCGTCTTCATTAAAATATTTTTCGACGCATATCACGAAATCATCATAATCCAAAAGTTTTCTTAAAATCAGTTCGTCGTTATACATTTTATAAATCTTGATAAAATCCTTTTCGTCGAATTGATAAGAAGAAAAATCCCCCTTTTTATCCAAAAGATTCTTGTAACGTGAAAAATCGTCAAGCAGCAAAACAAGATCGATACGGTTTAAATCGATTTTCAAATCCATTAAAACGGTTTTTAAAATATTCAGTTTTTCGTTTTGGGAAATAATATTGAAACTGTCTTTTTTGAAATCCTTTATAATCGAGTAGAAAAGCGAATGGAATGTAGAGAACGTAACTTTGGAATCCGATTCGCATAATTTTTCGAATCTCGATTTCATTTCGAGGGCGGCGGCCTTTGTAAAAGTAATAACCAGAATCTTTTCGTAGGGAATTTTTAATTTCTCGTGAAGATATAAAATCCTGTGAGTCAGTACCGCCGTTTTGCCGGATCCCGGTCCGGCCGTAACAAGCAGTGGACCGGAATCGGCTTTAATAACACTTATTTGATTGTCATCAAATTTCATTCGATAATTTGTCAATGGCCGCTCTGATTCTTTTAAGCGACTCTTCCTTTCCTAATACTTCGAGAATTTCGGTGGCACCGCACGGAGTCATCTGTTTTCCCGAAAGCGCTGTTCTTACGGGCCAAAGCACGGTACCGTTCTTTAATTCTTTCTTTGCGGCAAAATCTACGAGAAGAGCATATAAATCATCATTTGAATATTTGCTCTCATCAAGTTCTTCAAGTACGGGAAGGATATCTTTCAGTACTTCCAAAGATATCGCAACATCCGTTTTCATCTTTTTATGAACATACATTTGCGAATCATATTCGGGAACTTCTTCAAAGAAATCAATATGATCCGAAATATCGGGAAATACTTCGATTCTTGTTTTAACCATCTCGGCGATTTTTTTGAAATCGAGATCCTTTTTGATTGTTTCTTTTATAATCGGGAGCGCTTTTTCGTAAAAAGCGTCGAAATCCATGGCTTTGATGTATTCGCCGTTCATCCATTTAAGTTTTGTATAATCAAAAACAGCCGGCGATTTGTTTATATGACGGTAATCGAATGCTTTGATAAGTTCATCCAAAGACATGATTTCCTGATTGTTTTCGGGGCTCCATCCGAGCAATGCAACAAAATTAACGATTGCATCCGATAAAAATCCCTGTTCTATCAAATCTTCATACGATGAATGACCGCATCTCTTCGATAGTTTCTGATGGTTCTCGTCCGTAATCAAAGGACAATGAACATAAACGGGAACTTCCCATCCGAAAGCCTCGTAAAGTCTATTATACTTGGGCGATGAAGAAAGATATTCGTTTCCTCTTACAACATGAGTAATGCCCATAAGATGATCGTCGACGACATTTGCGAAATTGTATGTGGGAAAACCGTCGGATTTAATCAAAATCATATCGTCAAGTTCCGAATTGTCCACACTGATGTCCCCGTAAATCTCATCATGGAACGTGGTTGTTCCGGTATTGGGATTGTTTTGTCTGATAACATAAGGCTTTCCTGCCTTTAAGTTCTCTTCCACTTCTTCTTTTGAAAGAGAAAGACAATGCTTGTCGTATACATTTATTTCCTTGTCTCCTTCGGTTCTTGTAAGAGTCGCAAGTCTTTCTTTGTCACAAAAGCAATAATAAGCCTCTCCTTTTTCAATCAGCTTTTTGGCATATTCAAGATATATACCGCTTTTTTGTCTCTCTGACTGAACATAGGGACCGAAGCCTTTGTCTTTGTCGGGTCCTTCGTCATGAATAAGACCTGTTTTTTGCAAAGTTCTGTATATAATATCAACCGCGCCTTCCACGTATCTTTCCTGGTCCGTATCCTCGATACGCAAAATATAATCTCCGCCTTCGTGCTTAGTAATCAAATAAGCATAAAGCGCGGTTCTTAAATTGCCCACATGCATTCTTCCGGTAGGCGAAGGTGCAAATCTTGTTCTTATCTTTGTCATTTCGTTTTTCGAAACAAAAAGTTTCGTCCTTTCTTCAAAATCTTACTGACAGTTATCTATTATAATATCTTTTTTTCAATAAAGAAACACTTTTGTTTTGTGAACATCAAAGTTAGTATGGCTTAACCGTTTAATAAATGTTAAAATAATAAATCAGAAAACGAAAGGCGGTATTAACATGATTTTTTCAGACCAGCACATGCATACGAACTTTTCCGGCGATTCAAAAGCCGAAATGAGCGATATGATAGTTTCAGCCTTAAATAAAGGATTAAAAACCATCTGCTTTACGGATCATTACGATCCTTTGTTTCCGTGCTATCTTCCGGATGAAGGCAGATTGTTCGATCTTGATACAAAAAGATATAACGAAAACGCTGTTAAAATAAGAAATGACGAAAAACTGCAGGGCAAAATAAATGTCCGAATCGGCATGGAACTGGGAATCTATCCGAAAGTATACGAAATGTGCAAAGAAATCGCCAAAGAATATCCTTACGATTTTATAATTCTTTCTTCCCATACGGCCGGAGGACTCGACCCCTATCTTCCATCATATTGGGAAAACATCGATCCCGTTGACGGTATAAGAAAATATTACGAAGAAATCCTTCAAAACCTTCAAAATTTCGATGATTTCGACATATACGGACATTTGGATTATTGCGTAAGATATACAAATGCTACCATGGAACAAAGAAGCATAAACAATTACAAAGAAATATTCCGCGAAATATTCAGAATACTCATAAATAAAAACAAAGGAATAGAAATAAATACCTGCGGTTTAAGAAGGGGAAATCTTAAAGAATTCAATCCCAACCCCGAAATCATCAAATTTTATAAAGAATGCGGCGGTGAAATAATCACTTTCGGAAGCGATGCCCACAAACCCGAAGACATAGCTTACGGAATAAATGAAGCATGCGAAGTTTTAAAGAATATCGGCTTTGAATACATAGCCGATTTTAAAGAAAGAAAGATATCTTTTACGAAAATATAACACCAAAAATTAACTTCTCGGATGTGTCTTATCATATACGTCGCGAAGATGATTCTGCGTATTGTTAAGATATATCTGAGTAGTCGAAATATCCGAATGGCCGAGCATTTCCTGAACAGCCTTAAGTTCTGCTCCGTTCTCCACAAGATGTGCAGCGAAAGAATGTCTTAAAGTATGAGGAGTAATATCCGCATCGATTCCTGCCATCTTGGTATAGCTCTTGATAAGTTTCCAAAATCCCTGTCTGGACATCTGCGATCCCGAACAGTTAACAAAGAAATAATTCGATTCGTTGTTCTCAAGCAAAATATCTCTTGAATTGAGAATATATTCGGTCATTGCATTATGAGCCTTTGTTCCGAAGGGAATAAGTCTCTCTTTTTTCAAATCGCGAATTTTTATAAAATCCATATTAAGATTAATATCGGAATTTTCAAGTGAAATGAGTTCGCTGACTCTGATGCCGGTAGCATATAAAAGTTCAAGCATTGCTTTGTCTCTTATCTGCTTGGGTGTTTTACCCGAAGGCTGTTCCAATAAAAGAGTAACCTCATTCTTCGAAAGAATGCTGGGCATTTTTTTCTCAATCTTGGGTGCCTTTAAATCTTTGGCAACATCTTCTTTGCAAACCTGTGAATATTGAAGAAAAGCAAAAAAAGCTTTTACGGAAGCAACGCTTCTTGAAATTGAAGCATTGGCAAAATTAACTTCAAACATGGAATCAATATAAGATTTCAAATCGGAATATTTGACATCTTCCCATTTGTTGATACCCTGTCCGTTAAGGAAAGCAACTACTTTAAGCAAATCCCTTTTATATGACATCTCGGTGTTTAAAGATGTTTTTTTCTTGTTATGAATATAATCTATAAACAGCTGAATTTGCTTTTCCATAAGAGCCTTCCGAACAAAGTTAGTAAAGAAAGTCAACACATTATGTCAATCGTTGACTGCAATAGTTATTATATTAAAATTCTAACGAAAAAGCAATTGAAAAATAGAATAAATTTGGAAAAATTGCCTATTTTAAGGCACTTCATGGACACCTTCCTATATCTAGGAGATAAGGCATACAATTTAACTAAATATAGACCGATTTGAATTTTATGATTTTTATGTTAATTGAATAACATATGAAAACATGTTATATAAACACTTTATGTAAATCTAATCCTTTGACTGATAAGGTCAAAATATTTATTAAAAAACATCCCGAAAATTTTTCGCATTCGGGATGATTAATCTCATATTATTTCCGATACTTATCGGTTTTATTATTCTGAAAGAAGTTTTCTGACGCTCACGAGCTTCACAACCATAACGAAAATGTCGATTGCCTGTTCCAATTCGTCAATAGGCGGGAATGTGGGTGCTATTCTTATATTCGAATCAAACGGATCTTTTTTGTATGGATACGTTGCTCCGGCGCCCGTCATCGTAACACCAGCTTCCTTACATAAAGAAATGATTTCTTTTGCGCATCCGTCCATCGAATTGAAAGAAACGAAATAACCGCCGTGAGGATTGGTCCACGAACCGATTCCGAGTCCTCCGAGTTCTTCTTCGAGTTTCTTATGAACAAGCTCGAATTTGGGTCTTAAAATCGCGGCATGTTTTTTCATATGCTTCTTCATACCGTCAAAATTCTTGAAATACCTTACATGACGCAACTGGTTAAGTTTGTCATGACCGATTGTCTGAATTGTAATTACGCTTTTGATATAATCTAGATTCTTCTTTGATGCGCCGAGTGCGGCAATTCCGCTTCCCGGGAAAGTTATTTTCGAGGTTGAACAGAATTTATAAACCATATCTTCGTTACCGGCTTTGCAGCATTCGGCATATATCTCAAGAATATCATCTTGATTGTTTTCGTATAAATGATGAATATTGTAAGCGTTGTCCCAATAGATTCTGAAATCTCCGGCCGCAGGCTTTAATGCCGCAAATCTTTTGACAACTTCATCGGAATAAGAAATTCCGGTGGGATTTGCGTATTTGGGAACACACCAGATACCTTTTACCGAAGGATCGTTATTGACGTATTCTTCTACCATATCCATATCCGGACCGTCGTTTCTCATCGGAATATTGATCATTTCGATACCGAACTGCTCCGTAATGGCAAAATGTCTGTCATATCCGGGAACGGGACAGAGGAATTTTACTTTATGTAATTTGCACCATGGAGTGGATCCGCAAACGCCCAAAATCATTGAACGGCAAACCGTATCATACATGATATTAAGGCTGGAATTGCCGAAAACGATAACATTTTCACTCGGAATGCTCATCATGTCGCCCATAAGTTTTCTGGCTTCCTTGATTCCTACGAGCTCTCCGTAATTTCTGCAGTCAATGCCTGCTTCGGACTTAAAATCGCTCATGGGATTCAGAGTATTGAAGAAATCGGCTTCCATATCAAGCTGTTCGGCTCCGGGCAATCCTCTGGCCATGTTTAATTTAAGCCCCTTTGCCTTGGCTTCATCATATTTTTTCGATAATTCCGATTCCAAAGTTTTAAGTTCTTCTTTGGATAATGAAGAGTACTCTTTCATAACACAAGTAAGGATAATAAAATCCGCTCCTTTTTAATATCTTTTTAAGTCGATTAACGTTTATTATTTTAATACCTTTGGGCTAATTCTTCAAGAAAAAAATGGTATAAATAAACTAAATAAACCCCTCGCATAAAGCAAGGGGTTTAATTTTACTTAGCGTAATCGATAACTCTTGTTTCTCTAATGACATTAACCTTAACCTGACCGGGATATTTAAGCTCATCCTCAATCTTTTTGGATATGTCATGTGCAAGCAATACCATATCATCATCCGTGATTTTATCGGGTATTACCATAACACGTATTTCTCTACCAGCATGAATGGCAAAAGATTTTTCTACACCGTCGAAATTGTTGGATAATTCTTCAAGTTCTGTAAGTCTGGTTGTATAAGCACCCAAAGTTTCTCTTCTTGCACCGGGTCTTGCAGCGGAAATCGCATCGGCTGCCTGAACGATACGTGCAATAAGCGAAGTGGGTTCTACGTCGCCGTGATGTGATTCCACGGCATTGATAACAATTGCAGGTTCATGATATTTACGACAAAGTTCGGTACCGAGAGTAACATGCGTACCTTCCTGATCGTGGTCTACGGCTTTGCCGACATCATGCAGCAATCCGGCTCTTCTGGCCATTTTGGCATCAACGCCGATTTCCTCGGCAAGAAGACCTGCAATATGTGCCACTTCGATTGAATGTTTAAGAGCATTCTGTCCGAAACTGGTACGGAAATGAAGTTTTCCGAGAATCTTTACTAGTTCGGGATTAATACCGTGAACGCCTGCTTCAAGAACTGCGTTCTCTCCCTCTTCTTTCATGATGTTCTCGACTTCTTTCTGTGCTTTTTCAACAGATTCTTCAATCTTTGCGGGATGGATTCTTCCGTCAAGAATAAGTTTTTCGAGAGCGATTCTCGCAACTTCTCTTCTTACTGCATCAAATCCGGATAAAACAACTGCTTCGGGAGTGTCGTCGATGATAAATTCAACACCTGTCATCTGTTCAAGTGTTCTGATATTACGTCCTTCACGTCCGATAATTCTTCCCTTCATATCGTCATTGGGAAGATTGACAACCGAAATTGCCACATCGGATACATGGTCCGCAGCACATCTTTGAATGGCATTAACAACACATTCCTTGGCTTTCTGAGCGCTGTCTTCCTTAATCTGAGACTCCATCTCTTTAATTCTTACAGCTTTCTCATGTTTTAAATCTTCTTCAACAATTCTCAACAAATACTCTTTTGCTTCTTCAGAGGTATAACCTGAAATACGTTCAAGTTCTTTCAATCTTTGCTCGTTAAGTTTTGAGACTGCTTCTTTGTCTTTCGCCAATTCTGCTTCTTTAGAAGAAATTGCTGCTTCTTTTTTCTCAATCTGCTCCAGCTTTTTGTCTACACTCTCTTCCTTCTGCTGAACTCTTCTTTCACTTCTCTGAAGTTCAGCTCTGCGTTCCCTGTTTTCTTTTTCGATCTCATTCTTGTATTTAATCGATTCTTCCTTGATTTCAAGTAAACCCTCACGTTTTTTAGCTTCTGCGGTCTTCAAGGCATCATCAAGAATTTCTCTGGCTTTATCTTCGGCATTACCGATTTTTTGCCTGATCTTATTCTTGTAAACAAAATATGTGATCAGTACGGAAACAAGTGCGACAATCAATGCAACAATTGCTACGACGACAAATAACGTAGTCATGCTGACTTGTCCAAACATTGACAGTCTTACCTCCTTATTAAGTTATCATTGTACAGTATGTACAGGGCAATAATACCCCATATTGCAATTTACAACATTTATATATTATATTGTTTCGCAAAAGATGTCAAGAATTATCGTAAACCAATCTCTCAAAAAACCACTAAATACGGTATCTGTCATTTTTTAATGCACTATGAATTGAATCGTATGAAAATCCTTTTTGAAGAAGATAATTGATCTGTTTTTGCTTTTCTTCAAAAGAAGCATTTTCAAAATCGAAATGTCTTTTGTTAAGAAGCTTTAATATCAGTTCTTTTTCATCAAAAAGACTGCCGTCATCTTTTAATTCATCATAAATTCTGTTTGCCAGATCGGCATTGATTTCTTTTTGATAAAGGGCCGAAAGAATATCCCTTTTACTCTTCTTTTCACTCTTTGCTTCGATAAAATTCCGAACATATCTCTCGTCATCAATGAGACGCTCTTTCTTTAATCTGTCTATTACGTCTTCGATAATGTTCCTCGGATACAAATCATTTTCGAGTTTCTTAAAAAGTTCTCCTTCTGTAACGTCTTTGCCCGTAATGATTTTCAAACTTCTGTCCATTGCTCTTTTGGGCAGAATTTCATTAAAAATCACATCTATTATATCTTCGTCGGCATCGCCTTCTTTAATGCCGAATTTAGACAAATCGCCTTTGTATAAAACAAAGGCGATTCCGTTATCCAAAGTAATTTTGTATTTTGTTGAATTAAATTCGGAAATATTTTTAATAAACATATTTCAATTACCGGTATAAATTTAATTATTTATCTGTTTCGGAAGGAACTCCCTGCAAATCGAAATGACTTCTTACAGCCTGTTCTACTTCTTTCAGAATTTCGGGGTTGTCGTTTAAAAACACTTTGGCATTTTCTCTTCCCTGTCCGATTTTATCTCCCTTATATGCATACCATGCACCGGATTTGTTGATAACATCGATTTCGGTGGCAAGATCGAGCAAATCACCGACAAACGAAATTCCTTCGCCGAACATAATATCGAATTCAGCCTCTTTAAAAGGAGGAGCAACTTTATTCTTAACGATTTTGGCTCTCGTTCTGTTTCCGACAACTTCACCGTTAACCTTAATGGTATCGACTTTTTTGATTTCCATTCTGACAGACGAATAGAATTTAAGGGCATTACCGCCTGTAGTAACCTGGGGATTTCCGTAGAAAACGCCGACTTTTTCTCTTAACTGGTTAATAAATACAACCGTACAGTTGGTCTTACCGATTGCACCCGTAAGTTTTCTTAAAGCCTGAGACATAAGTCTTGCCTGAAGACCCACATGTGCATCGCCCATGTCTCCTTCAAGTTCGGCCTTGGGAACAAGTGCCGCAACAGAGTCTACGACAACAAGATCTATAGCTCCGGAACGAACCATGGTTTCGGTAATTTCAAGAGCCTGCTCTCCGTTATCGGGTTGCGATATATAAAGATTGTCAACATCAACTCCGATTGCTTTTGCGTAAGCGGGGTCGAGCGCATGTTCAGCATCGATAAATCCGCAAATTCCGCCGCGTTTTTGCACTTCGGCTATCATATGAAGAGTAACCGTTGTTTTACCCGAAGATTCGGGTCCGTATATTTCAATTACACGGCCTTTGGGTATTCCTCCGAGACCCAAAGCTATATCAAGGCTTATCGAACCGGTGGGAATGGTTTCGACATTCATCCTGCTCGCGGGATCGCCTAATTTCATAACGGCTCCTTTGCCGTATTGTTTTTCAATTTGAGTTAAAGCTGCTTCAAGTGCTTTAATCTTGTCTTCTCTTTCCATTTTAACCTCCGTCAAACATATGTTCTGTTTTTATGTTATACCAAACATTTGTTCTTGTCAACTACAAATTAAACATTCAATAGGCATCAACTCCGTTCCATCCGTATTTTTTTAAGACTGGGAAATCAAACGGAAGAAATCCGTTTTCAGATGAAACAATATTAACATCAGAAAAATATTTAATCAATATAATTTTCTTTTTTTAAGCATTCTTCAAACTCTTCTCTTCTTTCAAGAGCGGTTTTCGAAAGGCTTTTTCTCGATTCCGGATAAACGTATCTGAAAACATCTATCCTTTTAATGCCCATGTTTTGAAGCGCTTTTACGTTTTCTTCGTATTCTTTATCTTTGTGAAGAAGCGGAATAACGGGAACTCTGGCGATAATTTTCTCGGGTCCGAGCGTATCGACAAGATATTTGAGATTACCGATAAAAAGATCGTAATCGCCCCTTGTATAAATCTCATATCTTTTTTTATCCATGTCCTTTGTATCCACAAAAAACATGTCTATCTTATCGGCAACTTCTTTTAAATTGTTTAAAGGAACACTCAAGGATGATTCCATATAGAATTTCCATCCGCGACTTTTGTATTTATCGATAAATTCGGAAATAAATTCATAATTAAGAAGAGGTTCGCCTCCGCCGAACATAACTCCTCCGCCGCTTGCTAGAAAATACAATTCATCGATTTTCAAAACTTCAAACAGTTCTTCGGGAGTGAATTTTTTTGATTTTTCACATGTTCCGTCCCATGTAAAAGGGTTAATGCAGTAGGCGCATCTTAAAGGGCATCCAACCGAAACAACGAGGGTTGTTACACCCTCGCCGTCCGTCTGCATTCTTAATCTGCTTATATCCGATACATTTATAATATTCGAATTTATATTATCCATAATTTCAGTCTTACATTTCAAAAGGCGTTACCACAATGCTGCTTGATTCATCAAAGCCTTCAACGGGAACGCATTCAATGCTTCCTTCAAGTTCGTAACCGGTGTCATCGTACGGAATATCTTCCTCGGATAAATCATCCATACATCCGTCGGGATTTTCTTCGCAAGGGTCTCCTTCGTTAATGTCGGAATCATCGGCACACACATCGCCTTCAATTACTTCGGGATCCGTCTCGGAATCGGGATCCAAAAAAGCGGGATCGATTGTAGGCTCTCCTTCAAGAGGAGGATCATAATAAGTAATACCGCCATCGATTTCGTATCCGGGATCAATCGTCGGAGCACCTTCCAAATCGTTTCCGCCGACAGAATCAAAAATCTCGCTGATGGGATACGTCAGCGAATACACGACGTCTGACGGAGTGCATGCGGAAAACGAAGCAGCCAGACTTAAAGATACTCCAGCAACGGCAACTTTCTGACCGAGAGCTTTCTTTTTCGCAAGCTCATTTTCAAGATATCTCACTTCGGCTTCGCATTTTGGACAGGTTCCCTTGCATTTGCCTTTATGCTTGCAATCTTCGACAACATATGCAATATCGTTATTCTGTGCGATTTGTCTTCTTATTTCTTTAAGAGCTTTGCATTTATCCTTACCGTTCATAATCAACCTCCGAAATTTATTCTTTTTTTGTTTTCAATTAATACACGATTAAAAACAAAATATTTATGGGAGATATTTAAAAATTTTTACAAATCGTAATCGTCATAATCGTCAAAGTACGGATCCTTGGGAGTAATACCGTTTTCCTGTTCGTATTTGTATATATCGTAAGACTTTCCGAAATCGGCATTGAAATCGTATTCTCCCGAAAGATAATTGTCAAAATTATTTATGGTAACCGTAACCCATCCGTATGAATAATGATAACGATAATTGCAACCGACTTCTATTCCGAGAGGCGTAAAGAAAATAAGAAGCGAATCGTCATCGTTTAACACTTTGGTAACATCCTTGATATCGCTGTAATTGATGGAATCAAGGAAATTGTTTTGCGTATTCGATCTTTGAACGAAAAACTTGGAAAAACTGTCGTCGATATTAAGAATCTTCGTGTTATCCATTACGCGGCCGTTTACCATGTCAACATTTATTCCGTGAAGATAAAATACTTCCGTTTCGTTTTCGGCATAAACCGTAGTGTTATATACAACTGATAAAACCTCGTCGTTGTTATAGGTAATTACGGCATCGCTGTAAAGATTTATATTGTAAGCTTTTTTGGTAATCTTGTCCTTTACGCATTTATCAAGTTCGCTTATCGCCTGGTTTCTTAAGGCTTCGTTTACTTTCGTAAAATCAACATCATCCGAATATAACGCATAATATGCGCAGTAAGCATTCAAATACGAACCGTCGACATTGCCCTCATATCTTATTATTCTTCTTTCAACATCGTAATTATCGTTTTCAATATAGGAATCTACGACATATTCGTAATAAGGGGCTTCATATGAATCTCTTTCTTTAAAATCATGACTGTAGGAAGAAAAAAGATAATACGAATAATTGCCGGCAAGATAATAATCATATGTTTCTTCTGCAGGCAAATCCCAATATTCGTTGGCTTTATCGATTAATTCTTTTTCAAACTCATCATAATCAAATTCTGAAGTACCGCCGTAAAGAGGCGCTATAGTTTCGGAATAATTCGCAAATTCATCATATATATCATCGTCAGGAACAACGTCATCGTCAGGATTATTGTCTTTGTCCTCGTCATCGTCGAACGAAGGCAATAAAGGATCGGGTTGCACAGGATTGGGATTGACTGTTGCGGGAGGCGTATTAACATTATTTTGAGCCTGTATTATCTTTGTTGAAATGGGAATAAAAGCAATTGCGGCAACAATTATAAGCACGACAAAAAGAAGTACGACAGCCGAAAGTCCGATAATTAAGGGAATAACCCATCCTTTCGATTTCTTTTCGCCGTTCTTTTGTTTTACATAGGGTGAAGCCTCAATTTCTTCCTGAGGAGTTTGAATATTTGACGAAATCTCCTCCGTTTTAATTTCGGTTTCGAATTTAAAACCGCAGTTGGTACAAACTCCGGGTTTGGTAACGGCTCCGCATCTGGGGCAAAAAACAAATTCAGAATTCATAATACTCTCCTTTTTTACAAACCGAATTTGGTTGCGCTTATATATTCAAGTATGCAGACTCTGGTAAAATCCAAAGCCGCGGTTGTCGTGCATTCTCTGATTTTTATTCTGTCGCCTTTGAATTTATATTCTTTGACTTTATTCTTTCCTTTGACATTGCAGCCTATGTAAACAAGACCGACTTCCTTGCCCTCATAGGGGCTGTCGGGCCCTGCAACACCGGTGACGGCCACAAAAACATCAGCTTTATTGGATACTCCGTCAGCTTCGGACATTTCAAGGCAGACTTCTTTGGATACGGCGGTATATTTTGCAAGAGTTGATTTTTTAACTCCCAAAATTTTATGTTTGCTTTTATCCGAATAGGTGACAAAACAATTATTCAAAACTTCCGAAACACCCGAAACGTTAATAAGTCTCGAAGCAACCATTCCGCCCGTACAGGATTCGGCGCAGGAAATCGTAAGATTGTTTGATTTTAAAAGATCTACGACTGACTGTTCAAGAGACACTTCATCTTCGGAAGTATAAATATATTCACCTATAAGCGTCTTCAACTCTTTAATGACGGGCTTGTTAAGTCTTTCGCATTCGTTCTCGTCGCATCCCTTTGCGGTAACGTGAATATGCACTTCTCCGGATTTGGGATAAATCGAGAGCAAGGGGTTTGAATGATTTAACATAAGTTCCTTAATCTTTTCTTCGACTTCGTCTTCCGAAATACCGGCAATTTTTACTGTTTTTGTCATAATTACGGAATCGGAAATGCTTTCAAGATACGGAACGACATATTTCAAAAACATGGGTTTCAATTCATTGAACTGACCGGGCAAGAGAATGTAATAATGACCGTCCTCTTCTATTATCAGCCCGTATGAATTGCCGAATTCGTTGGGAATTAATTTGCAGCCTTCGCCGGAAGGATTTATTTCTTTTCCGAGAAACATCGAAACGCTTTCCTTGGTAACGTCGTCTATCGAAGAACCCATACCGCCCGAAAGAACAATAATATCCGATCTGTCATTCGCAATGCGAAGGCATTCGTTTATTCTGGCCTTATTGTCGCCGACACTCGTCTGGTAATATGCCGTAAGTCCGAGTTTCGCAAACTGTTCGGCCAGAAAAGACGCATTTGTATTGACTATATTTCCCAAAAGAATTTCGGTACCAACCGAAATGTATTCGACTATCATCTTAAATCCTCAATAAATTATATTTTATCCGAAGAAATAACTTTACGGTTCTTGACAATACATTCAATAAGCGAAACAACGGTAAGAATCAAAACCGCAATTTCAAGAACAATCGTCGGGATAAGCAAAATCTTAAAATCGGCTATTATAAACAAAGTCATTACCATCTGAAGAGCAGTTTTTACTTTACCCGTCATATCGGCCGCAATCACAACACCCTTTGATGCCGCAACAAGTCTGAAGCCTGAAATGATAAAGTCTCTTGCTATGATTACAAGCACGATTATAAAATGAATTTTATTCAGAGAAAGAAGGCATATAAGCGCGGAACATACAAGCAGTTTGTCAGCAAGAGGATCCGCAAATTTGCCGAAATCCGTTATCAGATTGTTTTTTCTGGCAATATATCCGTCGAGAAAATCCGTAAAAGAGGCGATCACAAAAAGTCCGAACGCAATCCATTTCCCGAACGGAATAAAGGAAGCCATCAGAAAAAATATAAAAAACGGAATTATTATAATTCTTAAAACCGTCAATTTGTTGGGCAGATTCATGAAACTGTTTCTCCAATCAGGTCATATTCCGAATAATCGGATATCTTTACTTTTATAAAGTCGCCGCTTAAATATTTTTCATCCGATTCCACGAATACGCAGCCGTCTATATCGGGAGCATCGGCATATATTCTCGCGGTATAATAGCCCTCGTTCGAATCGTAACCGTCGATAATCGCATCAAAAACCTTCGATACAAAAGATTTATTTCTTTTAAGAGATATTTCTCTTTGAATTTCCATTATCTTTTTCTGTCTCTGTTTTTTGATATTCTCTTTTATCTGGGGTTTGAATTTTGCGGCGGGAGTATTTTCTTCTTTCGAATACGTAAATACTCCGAGCCTGTCAAATTTGGCTTTTTTCACAAAATCGCAAAGTTCTTCGAATTCTTCGTCGCTTTCGGTGGGAAAGCCGGTAATAAGCGAAGTACGAAGCGAAATCCGAGGTATTTCTTTTCTCAATTTCTTTAAAAGATCAACTATGTCTTTTTTCGAAGTTCTTCGCCCCATCTTTTGCAAAATTCTGTCGGAAGAATGCTGGATGGGTATATCAAGGTATTTTACCACCTTGGGATTATTCTTGATAAGTTCAATCAGGTCATCGTCGATTTCTTCGGGATAACAGTACATAAGCCTTATCCATTCGATTCCTTCTATCGAAGAAAGCTTTTCGACAAGTTCGACAAGACTTTTCTTTTTATACAAATCCAAACCGTAAACCGTTGTTTCCTGTGCAACGAGAATCAGTTCCTTAACACAGTTCTTTGCGAGAAATTCCGCTTCTTTTACAAGCTCTTCCATCGGAACGGATCTGTAATTTCCCCTTATCGAGGGAATGGAACAATATGTGCATTTCTTATCGCACCCTTCCGCTATTTTCAAATACGAATAATGAAAAGGCGGATTCAGGAATCTTTTGCCCGAAGCATGCTGCATATTATTAATGTCCGGAAGGTCGAAAATCTTTTCTTTACCTGATATACGTTTAAGGTCCGTTAAAATATTGGGAATTCCGGAAATTCCCACAAATCCGTCAATTTCCGGTATCAAATCCTTTAAATCTTCGGAATATCTTTGCGCCAGACAACCTGTAATAAGCAGATATTTAAGATTATTGTCCTTATATTTCGCAAGATCGAGAATCGTATCTATACTCTCTTCCTTTGCATCTTTGATAAACGCACATGTATTGACTATCGCAATATCGGCTTTGCCGACTTCATCGACAATTTCATATTCTGTTGAAATATCCGCAAGCATGTGTTCGGAATCGACAAGATTCTTGTCACATCCAAGCGATACAAAATATATTTTCATAATTTAAAAAAGAATAAGAAAAAAAGCCCATCGGATAACCAACGGGCAAATCAATTATCCCACAATCTTAATCTGAGAATCGTTTAATTCTTTAACTGCTATAGAGAGGGGTTTTGCATCTTCATTTTCTACAAGAGGTTCAGCACCGTCGATAATCTGGCGTGCTCTCTTTGATGTTGCCATAACGATTGAATAACGGGAATTAACGATGGGTGAATCCCCTGCCTCCACTGCATCATAGTTTACGACATTCATCAAATCTGTATAAGACGGATGTAACATTTCTATTCTCCTTTCGAAATTTGATCAAGTTCTTTTTTGATTTTTTCTATTAATTCCTGCTGTCTTATCGGTGCATTATGTGCCGACATTATTATATTGTGCAGGTTATCAACGCATTCATCGAGTTTGTCGTTAATTACAAGGAAATCGTATTTTTGAATCCATTCGACTTCTTCGTCCGCCCTTTGGATTCTTCTTAAAATATCTTCTTCCGACTCGGTGTTTCTGGCTCTTAATCTGTTAATGAGCTCATCTCCGGAAGGAGGCGTTACGAAAAGCAAAAGCGTGTTGGGGAATTTCTTCTTTATCTGCAGGGCACCCTGAACTTCGATTTCAAGAATAACGTCCTTGCCCTCGGATATCTGTTTCTCGACATATTCCCTCGGGGTTCCGTAATAATTTCCGCAATAAGAGGCATATTCCAAAAGACCGTCGTTTGCAATGGTCTGTTCGAATTTTTTATGATCGACGAAGAAATAATGCTCTCCGTCGGTTTCGCCTTCTCTTTTGTCCCTTGTGGTCATGGATACGCTCAAAGAATAATTGTCGTATTTTTCCATGAGTTTTCTTACAAGAGTTCCTTTACCGGCACCCGAAAACCCGGATACCACAACCAAAATTCCGTTTTGTGCCATAAGATAAGCTCCTTATTCGATATTCTGTATCTGTTCCCTTATCTTTTCAATCTCCGTTTTTATGGTAATCGCAACATTGGAAATCTCCACATCCGTAGATTTGGATAAAGTGGTATTCGCTTCGCGATTCAATTCCTGAGCAAGGAAATCAAGTCTCTTGCCGACTGCTCCGCCCGTTGTAAGGGCATCTTTTACGGCTTCTATGTGACTCTTGAGTCTTACCATTTCCTCGTCAACGCACACACGGTCCGAATATATGCAGACCTCTGTTAATATCCTGGCTTCATCGATTTGCTTGTCATCGAGAACCTCTTTGATCTTATTCGTAAGTCTGCTTTTGTATTCCTCTATGATACAAGGATATCTTTCTTCAATGAAGGCAACATTCTTGCTCATGGATTCGAGCTTTTCCAAAAGATCGTTCTTTAAATTTTCGCCCTCTCTGATTCTTGTGACAACAAATGCATCACAGGCTTCCATAAGAGTTTCTTTTACGAGTTTCCAGATTTCTTCTTCATTGATGTTTTCGTCTTCGGAAACCAGTACTTCGGGCATTCTCGCGAGAGTGGATATTCTTATATCGTCATCTATATCGAATTCTTCCGACATCTGTTTGAAATATTTAAGATATTCGGCAGCTATCTCGGAATTGTATTTTATATTTACGCTCTCTTTGGAATAATCTTCAAACGAAACGTAAATATCGACTTTTCCTCTTTGAATATAGTCCTTTAAAACGTCTCTGATTTCGGATTCAAACATATTAAGCTTTCTGGGAAGCTTAATCGACAAATCAAGATATCTGTGATTGACAGACTTGATTTCAACCGTACATTTTGCAGTAGGAGTAACTTTCTCGCTTCTGCCGTAACCGGTCATGCTTTTAATCATATTTTTAAACCACCTTTAGTTTTTTGCATACAAAGTTATTATACTTCATGACTTCGCCATAGTCAATTTAAAGCTTGATAAATCGGGGATTGCGACGAGTGAATAATACGTATGATAAATAACCATACCCTTATCCCCTCCCGCAGGTTTTTTCAGATTCTTTTTTCTCGTATAATCGATTTCGACTTTGGACAGGCCGGAATGCGAAGAATTGACGGCAGCAATGGCACCGCAGATTTCAAAAAGTACGTCCGGCATCTCCCATTCCGCGGCAGAATTGTCTTTGTCTGATTTAACAATAACATGTGAACCCGGAATTCCTTTGGCATGAAACCACCAATCGTTTCCCGTAGCGATTTTAAAAGTAACTTCTTCGTTTTGAATATTGTTCTTTCCGACATAAATATGATAATTATTGTCGTAAATATAATGCTTTACGGATATGCTCTTTTTCTTTTCCCTGATTGCGGTATTCTTTTTGATATATCCTTTTGAATACAGTTCCTCCCTTATCTCGTTAAGATCCGAAGCCGTTTCGGAGAGAGAAATGTATAAAAGAAGTTCTTTCAGATATTCGTTTTCCTTTTTCGTTTCATCCGTCAGCTCATCGATTTTGGCTTCTCTTCTTTTGGCTTTGGAATAATCGTTAAAATACCTGTTTGAATTTTCGATGATTGTTTTGTTCTCATCAAGAGGAATGGTAACGTCTTCGTTTGTATAGTAATTAAGAACCCTGACGCTTTGACCTCTTTTAAGGTTGTGAGAATATGCTTTTAACAGTTCGCCGTAAATTTTCAGCGTTTCCTTGTTCTCGCATTCCTTAAGTTCTTTTTCCCATTCGGCGATTTTTTTATCGTTCTTGGCGATAACGGAATTCAAAAGATTGATTATGTCTCCGCTCTTTTGCAATATTCTGTCCCGGTTGTATTTTTCATGATAAAAATCACATAAAAAGTCCGAAAAAAGAACATCGTCGTGTTTTATCGCTTCATTCTCCGAAGCCATGGATTCATAAAGAAAGGTTGAATATTCAAAAGTTTTTTGATTCTTTCGGTATTCGTAAAAACACTCGGATTTATTGTGTAAATCAAGCAATTCGCCGAAAACAGAAGCTATTTTGTTTAAATCCTCTTTTCCGATGTCGGAGAGTTTCAAATCATAAGAAAAATCCGCTCTGTAAAGTATTTCTTTGGCAAAAAGTTTGGAAACTCCTTCGAAATTCGAAAAAAGAAAGGAAACCAAGGATAAATTTTCTTTATCATTATCCGAGACCGAATCAAAAAGCGTACAAAGCGCTTCTTTAACATTCACCTCAAAAGGATTGATTTTGGATAAATCCGAAGGAAAGAAATACGTTTTTTTGGGCAATACTTCCCTTAGGGAACTCGTCAGGGCACTGACTCTTTTTATACTGTCCAAAATAACGTCGTTTTCGTCGGTAAGAATGATATTGCTGTGTTTGCCCATCAGTTCCAAAATGAGTTTTTTTACTGATAAATCTCCCATTTCGTCAAGATGTTCTATTTCGAATACAATGATTCTTTCGTTTCCTTTTTGTGATACATTTATAATTTTGCCGTTTGAAACATATTTTCTTAAAATCATGCAAAAATTAAGTGCATTCTTGGGTGTATCGCCTTTGTCTTTTATAAGATACGTATAAGACATGGAGGGATTCGAGGATACAAAAAGATTATATGTATCCTTTCCTTTTTTCATGACGAAAACAATATCGTAATTGTTGTTTTGAATAATCTTGGAAATTCTTGCATCCGTGAATATTTCTTTGTATTCTTTAACCGTTTTGTTAATGCAAAAACCGTCGAAAGCCATTTGAGCTCCTTTACGAAAATAAATCTTTATAAGCGTAAAATAAGTGCCGAACACCAAAGTGCCCGGCACATTTATTATATAGCAATTTTAATCTTTATCCAATAAGCCAGTCGTACATTTCCTGATATTTGTTTGCGGAAACCTGCCACGAGAAATCGACTGCCATGGCTCTGTCGATCATCTTGTTCCATTCACGCTTTCTGTCATAATAAACTTTTTCGGCGTAACGAATCGTATAAAGCATTTCATGGGCATTGTAATTAACAAAGCTGAAGCCCGTACCCTTGGATTCGTATTCGTTGTAAGGCTCCACGGTATCTTTTAAACCGCCCGTTTCCCTTACAATGGGAATCGTACCGTAGCGCAAAGCCATAAGCTGGCTCAGACCGCAGGGCTCAAAAAGCGAAGGCATGAGGAATGCGTCGCAGGAAGCATAAATCTTATGACTCATGGATTCCGAATAATAAATATTCGCGGAAACCTTGTTATTGTATTTCCAGTCAAAATGTCTGAACATGTTTTCATACTGTTCTTCGCCGGTACCGAGAACGACGATTTGAACGGCATCATGACATAATTCATCCATAATATAAGCTATAAGATCGAAACCTTTTTGATCGGTAAGTCTTGATACGATACCAATCATCATAATCTTGTCATTTTCCTCAAGACCGAGATCATGCTGAAGTTTTCTCTTGTTTTTAATCTTCTCTTTTCTGAAATTCTGAAGATTGTATTTAAAATCAATAAATTTGTCTACCGACGGATCGTATTCGGAATAATCGATACCGTTTACGATTCCTCTCAAATCATTTTCTCTCGCACGAAGAAGTCCGTCCAAGCCTTCTCCGTAAAAAGGAGTCATAATCTCTTTTGCATAAGTGTCGGAAACCGTTGTGACGGCATCGGCATAAACAAGACCGCCCTTTAAGAGATTAGCGTTTTTAAATGATTCAAGTTTGTCGGGAGTGAAGAAATAATCCGGAAGTCCCGTGATATCCTTAACGGCCGGAACATCCCATTTGCCTTGGAATTTAAGGTTATGAATAGTCATAACGGATTTGATGCCGTGGAAGAATTCGTTGCCCTGGAATCTTTCTTTAAGATAAACCGGAACAAGACCAGTCTGCCAGTCGTGGCAATGAATCACATCGGGTCTGAAATCAAGCAAAGGCATTGCAGACAAAGCAGCCTTCGAAAAGAATGCGAATTTTTCGATATCATCGTAAACATTGGAACTGTAAGGATGGAATCCGCCGAATTTGGATTCGTTGTCTATGAAATAATATTTGACGCCGTCTACCTCGGCTTCAAGAATGCCCACATATTCGTTCTTCCAATGGAAATCCATATAAAAGCTGGTTTTGTAAACCATCAGATCTTTCATTTCCTGCGGAATGCAGGTATATTTGGGAATCATGACACGAATGTCGAAATAACGCTTGTCAACGCATTTGGGAAGCGAACCGACAACATCCGCCAAACCGCCCGTTTTAATAAACGGTACACCTTCGGAAGCTACAAACAAAATATTTTTCATGAATCCCTCCACATAACGGAAAATAATTTTTTCAAAATTTGAGCATATATACAAATTGTGCCGTTTTTCTTTATGCCATACTCGATATATTGTATATTATACAATAATTCGCAAAAGTATTAAAGACCAAAATTATCCGTTAGCGTTATTTTTATATTCGGCTGCCTGTTTAATGATTTCAAGGGCATTTTCCTTGAATTTGTCCGAATCGAATTCATCGCCGAGCATTCGTGCGATTTCTTTGATTCTGCCTTCTTCGTCAAGCTTGGAAATATAAGTGTTTGTTCTTGAATCATCCGAAACATTTTTGACAATTTCGAAATGAACATCCGCCATTGCCGCAATCTGCTGAAGGTGCGTAATGCAGATAATCTGGTGTTTCTTCGCCAAAATTCCGAGTTTCTTGGCAACTTTCCATGCGGTAACCCCGGATATTCCCGAATCGATTTCATCGAAAATAAGCGTTCCGGTATTGTCCCTCTCGGCCGAAACCGTTTTAAGAGAAAGCATGATTCTCGACAATTCGCCGCCGCTTGAAACGTTCTCAAGCGGTTTAAGGGGTTCTCCCTTATTGGTGGATATTTCGAAATTCACCTTATCTTTTCCGAGCGCCGTATAATCCGCTGTCACATCAAACACTGCTTTGAATTCGCTTTGCGAGAAATTTAAATCCGCCAGATTTTCGGATATCGCTTTTTCGAATTCAAGCGCATATTTTTTTCTTAGTTTACATAACTTATCTGCCGCATTTTTAAGTTTGTCTTTGATTTTTTCGTATTGTTCGAGGATTTCTTTTCTTTTTTCTCCGTATACCAAAAGTGATGCAAGTTCCTTTTTTCTTTCTTCGCAAAAATCCAGAACTTCTTTAATATCCTTACCGTATTTTCTTTCGAGTTCGTTAATAAGATCGAATCTTTCTCTCAAACGGTCGAGTTCTTCGTCGTCGGGACAGATATCTTCGAGAAGGCGCTTGTTTTCTCTCTCGAAGTCCGAAATACTCTCGGAAATCGCATTAAGTTGAGAATACAAATCGGAAAGTCTTTCATCAAACGAGGACAAAGGAGAAAGCTCGCGTATCGACATATCAATCATTTCCGAGGCGCTTCCTTCGTTTTCGTAAATAACGTCGTTTAACATTTTAAGGGCATTTTGTATCTTCGAAGCGTTTTCCAATACTTTTAATTTATCTGAGACTTCCTCTTCTTCTCCGATTTTAAGGGAAGCAGCTTCGATTTCGTTAATCTGATATTCGAGAATAGATATTTCTCTCTCCCTCTTTGCTTCGTCAATCTCGGGACTTTGAATCAAAGCTTTGAGTTTCAGATATTCGTCATATATGTTTTTGTATTCGAAAAATACATCTTTTAAATATTTAAAAGCATACGAATCGAGAATTTCTATATGCTTCTTTGAATTCAAAAGATTTCTGTAATCATGCTGACCGTATATGTCGATGAGCATCGAAGCTATTTCTTTGACAGTATTTACGTTTACGGTTTGGGAATTGATTTTGAATACACTTCTTTGCGAAGTGATTTTTCTTTGAATAAGAATTTCGTCGTTTTCAAAAGAAATGTCGTTTTCAGTTAATTTATTTTTTACTTCTTCGTCATCAATCGAAAAAGCTATCTCAACCAAAGCAAAATCCGCCCCGGTTCTGATGCAGTCTTTATCGGCTTTCTCTCCGAGCGCAATGCATAAGGATCCGAGGATGATGGATTTGCCGGCGCCGGTTTCGCCGGTTAAAATATTTAGGCCTTCTTTGAAATCTATATCAATTTCATCTATAAGCGCAAAATTTTTTACATGTAAATTTAAAAGCATTTGACCCCCTTTATTTAAACTAGTTCTCTCTCAGTTTCCTGTTGAGGGTTTCAAGGAAATTAACATTGTTCATCTGAATAAAGCTCACATGACCCGAGTTCTTTGTGATAATAATCTCGTCCCCGCTTTGAAGTTCGATATGGTCGAAGCCGTCAAAATGGGCTATTACAGTCTGACCGAGCTCTTCGTCATGGGGCTCTCCTATGGAAATCTTAATAACATCGTCGGCTTTAAACAAAATGCTTCGATTCATAAAAGAATGAGCGGCTATCGGCGTAACGAGTATCATATCTGCGCTCGGTTCAACTATCGGTCCGCCGGCCGATAAATTGTAACCCGTAGAACCCGTTGGTGTTGAAATAATAACACCGTCTGCGGCATATGATTTCAAAAACATATCGTTTACCGAAATGTCAAAATTTAATATCTGAAGCATTCCGCCTCGGTTGATGCAGACATCGTTTAAAGCTTCCGATTCGAAAATCTGCTTGCCGTCCCTTATAACGCAGCCTTTCAAAAGCATTCTTTTTTCCAAAAGATATTCTTCGTTAATAAGTCGGTTTAAGGTCTCTTCCAATCCGTCAACGCCCGTCTGTGCCAAAAATCCGAGATGTCCCAGATTTATTCCGATAATGGGAAGATTGAATTTATTGCATTTTTTTGCAACTCTCATAAGAGTTCCGTCGCCGCCCAAAACCAAAACCGCATCACATCCGTTCGCATCGTTCACGGATAAAGTGGTTTCTCTCGTAACTGTAACGACATCGGCATAGGAAACATTGTTTTCATCAAAAAAAGCGCAAATCTTTTTACAGACTTTCAATTCTTTATCTTTATATGGATTAACGCAAATCAAAAATTTCATATGCCCCTCCGTTTTTATACATTGTGCTCATTATGAGATTTCATAACCGTTTCGTTAATTAATTCCCTGAATTCTTCGATCACCTCAAAATCAGTCTCATCATTCCTGTAATCTTCGGGATTGATATAATTCTCCCCGCATTTTTTTATAAGCAGGAGATATTCTATATTGCCTTCCGGTCCCTTTATCGGGGAATAATCGAGTGCGATTGTTTTAAATCCTATCTTTTCGCAAAAAGAAATCACTTTTTCGATAACTTCTTTGTGAACAGCCGGATCTCTTACAACACCGTTCTTTCCGACTTTCTCCCTTGTTGTCTCAAACTGCGGCTTTATGAGACAGACCATTTCGGCTTCTTTCTTTAAAAGATTGTATGCCGGAATCAGAATTTTGGTAAGCGAAATAAAAGAAACATCCGTTGCGGCAAAATCTATTTCTTCGGGTATTTCTTTATTTGTCACATACCTGAAATTACATTTTTCCATGCATACGACACGTTCGTCGTTTCTTAATTTCCAGTCAAGCTGACCGTGTCCGACATCAACGCTGTAAACTTTAACTGCGCCGTTTTGCAGCATGCAATCGGTAAATCCGCCCGTGGATGCTCCGATATCAAGGCAGATATAATCATCAAATTTCAAATCGAAAACCTTAACGGCTTTATCGAGTTTAAGTCCGCCTCTCGAAACGTATTTCAGGGTTTCGCCCCTTATTTCGATTATCGATTCTTCGTTAAAAAGAGAACCTGCTTTGTCTTCTTTTTGATTGTCCACATATACAATACCGCTCATAATAAGCGCTTTGGCTTTTTCCCTTGATGCGGCAAGCCCTTTGTTTACAAGCAGTATATCAAGTCTCTCTTTCACGTTGAATCCTTTCAAAAGAAATATTAAATATCTTTTTCGTTCAAAAGTATTTTTTCGATTATCGAATCGGTATCAAGTCCGATTTCTTTCTTTAACAGATCGACATTTCCGTGTTCTACATACATATCGGGAATTGCAATCGAAGTAAGCTTGCAATTAATTCCTTCCCTCATAAGATATGAGCCTATTCTTTCACCGAAACCGCCGGATTGAACGTTTTCTTCCATTGTAACGATATGGGAATGGAATTTTGCGGCTTCTTTTATCATTTCTTCGTCGACGGGATTGACGAATCTTGCATTCATAATCGAAACGTTTTTGCCCTGCTCTTTGAGCCTTTCCCTGACTTCAACGGCAGTCTTTACCATACTTCCGACGGCAATGAGACAAATCTCGGATTCTCTGAATACCCATTCGGACTGACCGTATTGTATGGGTGTTCTGAATTCCGACAATCCGTCATACGCTTTTCCTCTGGGATATCTGATTGCAATAGGTCCTTCGTATTTAAGCGCAAATTTAATCATATCGGACAATTCCCATTTGTTCTTGGGCGCCATGACGCACATGTTGGGAATATTCGAAAGGTATGACAAATCGAAAATACCCTGATGGGTTTCTCCGTCGCTTCCGACAAGCCCGGCTCTGTCGATACAAAAGACGACATGAAGGTTCTGTATGCAGACATCATGTATAAGCTGATCGTAAGCACGCTGTAAGAACGAAGAATAAACGCATACTATGGGCTTAAAACCGCCCATGGCAAGTCCCGCCGCAAAAGTAACCGCATGCTCTTCGGCTATGCCGACATCAAAAAATCTGTCGGGATACATGCTCTTAAATCTCTTAAGTCCGGTTCCGTCCGGCATCGCAGCGGTAATTGCGACACATTTTTCGTCTCTTTCTCCCATTTTGCACATAACCGTCGAGAAAACATCCGTATAATCGGGCTCGACTTTTTTGTTTTTGGGAAGACCTGTTTCAATATCAAAAGGAACCGCGCCGTGGAATCTTGCAGGATGCCTTTCGGCGGGAATATACCCTTTTCCTTTTTTGGTAAGTACATGAACCAGAACGGGTGTCTTGCATCTTTTGGCTTCGTTGAACGCACGAACCATTGCATTAATGTCATGACCGTCGACGGGGCCGAGATAAGTTAATCCCATCTCTTCAAAAAACATACCGGGAATCACAAAAGACTTAAGTGTGGCTTTTGCCTTTTGGATTCTGTTAATCATGTCATATCCCTTGGGAACTTTGGATAATTTGTCTTTAACGCCTTCCTTAAGTTCGAGATATTTCTCGGTTGTTCTTATATTGTCAAGATACTGGCTCACACCGCCCACATTCTCTGATATGGACATATTGTTATCATTTAAAACGACGATGAATTTGGTATTGGCTTTGCCCGCATTGTTCAACGCTTCATACGCCATACCGCCCGTTAAAGCACCGTCTCCGATTACGGAAACAATCGTATTGTCCTCACCCTTCATCGTTCTCGCAATCGCCATTCCGAGACCGGCGGAAATGGATGTCGAGGAATGACCCGTATTGAATGCATCGCAGTCACTCTCGCAGGTTTTGGGGAATCCCGCAAGACCTCCGTATTTTCTTAACGAAGAAAAACCTTCTTTTCTGCCTGTCAGAATTTTATGAGTATAACTTTGATGTCCCACATCCCAAATAATCTTGTCATCGGGAAGATTCAATACCAAATGAAGGGCCATCGTTAGTTCAACGGTACCAAGATTGGCACCGAGGTGCCCACCCGTTTCAGATATCGTCTCAATAAGAAATTCCCTTATTTCGTCGGCAAGATCATAAAGGTGATTATGACTTATTTTCTTTATATCATTCGGTTTGTTGATTTTTTCGAGATACATTTAACTGTTCCTTGTAATAAGTGATTCCGTAAGTTTTGAAAGAAATGTTTCTTTTCCGGCAATCGAATCAATTATATCTATGGCTTCGATTGAAAGAATCTTTTGATCTGTCTCACTCTTTTCCAATCCGTTAATAGAAACATAGGTTGTTTTTTCGTTCTTTTCGTCGCTTCCGACGCTTTTTCCGAGCTTTTCGAAATCGCCCGTAATATCCAAAATATCGTCCTGAATCTGGAAAGCAAGACCGATATTGTTACCTGCTTTTTCCATCTTCTTCACTTCCTCGATTGAAGCGCCCGCCAAGAGGGCTCCTATCATCAAAGAAGCTTCTATAAGCGCAGCGGTTTTGCATTTATGGATAAACAAAAGCGTTTCAAGAGGAACATCCTTTTGATGCTCCATTAAAAGATCTACGACCTGACCGCCTATCATACCGTATGTTCCGGCTTTTTTCGACAAAATATACGAAGCGGCTGCCATTCTTTTTAAAACTGTAAAATCTTCTTCTTTATTCATCGCATCGTTTATCGTTTCGAAAGCAAAATTCAAAAGGCCGTCTCCCGCAAGTATTGCGGTGGCTTCATCAAACATTTTGTGATTGGTAAGTCTGCCCCTTCTGTAATCGTCGTTATCCATTGCCGGAAGATCGTCATGAATAAGCGAATATGTATGAACCATTTCGATTGCAGCCATAAAAGGAGCAATAAGTTTTAAATCCGCACCGCCGAAAAGCCTGTAGCTTTCAAGCATAAAGAGAGGTCTTAATCTTTTTCCGCCCGATTCAAAAGAATAATTCATCGATTCAAAAACTCTTTTTTGCAAGCCCTCTTCTTTGGGAAGGAATGTTTTTATCAAATCATAAGTCTCTTTGACTTTTAAATTCAGTTCGTCTTTAAATTCGTTCATTTTTCGGTAAATCCTTAAACCTGTTTATAAAAAATTAAAAATCCGCCTCGTCGAAAGACGAAACGCTTCCGTCGGGATTGATTTTTTTGACTTCTTTTTCAATCATGTCTATTTTATTCTTGCATTCTTCGACGGCCACTTTCCCTTTGGTATAAAGTTCAAGGGCGTCTTCGATGGCAATATCGTCTTTTTCGAGTTCTTTTAATATTTCTTCAATTGATTTGAATTTTTCGTCCAAAGAAACAGAATCCATTTTAATCTCCTATAAATTTTCCCAAACAACGGTATTTATGTTTGCGAACGCATAGCCGTCTTTCATGGTAATCTTTATGCTGTCATTTTCTTTCAAAGACGTTACGCCGCTGATTCTTTTGCCTGATTCGTCGCTGATATATGCCATACCGGCTTTTAATCTCTCAAGGGGCGAAGCCGCATCAAGACGTGATATCAGGCTTTCCAATTTGTGTTTTTTATTCAAAATAACGGCTTTCATGAGCAAATCCATTTTTTCGTCAACGGATTTTGCATACATCTTTTGCCTGCTTATTCTGTTTATCGGAGAAAGAGCATTTAGCCTTGTTTTGTAAACTTCGCATGCATGCCTTTTATTCTCGATAATTCTTTGAATGCTTTTATCAAGTTTTAACGACAATTCATCAATATCCGAAATAACACCTTTAATGTCGTCAACAGCCAATTCCGCGGCGGCCGATGGCGTTGCCGCTCTTAAATCGGCTACGAAATCTGATATCGTAAAGTCAATTTCATGTCCGACAGCGGAAATAATCGGAACGCTGCATTGAAAAATCGCGTAGGCTACCGCTTCTTCGTTAAAAGCCCACAAATCTTCAAGGCTTCCTCCTCCTCTGCCTACGATTATAACGTCCACACCCATTTTTTCGAGCGTTTCGATACCTTTTACTATGGTTTGCGAAGCACCTTCTCCCTGTACAAGCGCAGGATATAAAATAAGCGATATGTAGGGATTCCTTCTTTTCGAAACACAGATAATGTCTCTTATCGCAGCTCCCGTGGGCGCGGTTACGATTCCGATTGTCTTGGGAAATTTCGGAATCGGTTTCTTGAATTCTTTATCAAAAAGACCCTGTTCGGATAAATTCTTTTTTAATTCCTCGAAACGTTTTGTCAAATCTCCGATTCCTTCGTATTCGACGCTTGTAATACTGAAGGTGATACTGCCGTTTTGAACATAATTCGAGATACTGCCGTGTGCGACAATTTTATCTCCGTCTTTTAATTCCATATTCAGTTTTTGAGCGGATGATCGGAAAATTGCGCACGAAATGGCTGACTGATCGTCTTTCAACGTAAAATAAATATGTCCCGATGAATGGAATTTCAAATTGCTTATCTCTCCCGTGACGGAAACGTCTGAAAGGAGATAATCTTCGCGGAACATATTGTGAATATATGTATTAACCTGAAAAACCGTATATATAGTTTTCATTAAGCAAACCTTGCAAGAATACCGTTAACAAAAGAATATGAATCCTGAGGTCCGAACTTCTTTGCCAGTTCGACTGCTTCGTTAATTGCCACGGATGAAGGAATACCCTCGTCAAAAAGGATTTCATATACCGCAAGTCTTATTACGGCAAGTTCGACTTTTCCGATACGATCGATGGTCCAACCTTTCGACACTTCGGAAATCTTTTTGTCTATTTCGTCGATTTTGTCGATGATGTCAACGTATCTTGCCACTATTCTTCTTCTGTCATTGTCGTTTATATTCTCTTTAAGCGAAGACAATTCGGTGATTGAATTGCCCTCCTCCGTATCCTCAAAAGGAAATGGAGAATCAAAATAGAGAAGAAGTTCGTCTCCCAACTCCTTCTTCTCATAAAAATCCGACATAAACAATAATTTAAAAGTAAATTCCCTCTCGGTTTTTCTGTTCATATCCGTTCCTTATGCAATACCTACAGAGGCAATTCTAACATTTACGTCGCTGACTTCAAGTCCTGTCATTGTTTCGATTGCGGTCTTTACGGAACTTTGAACCTTACCGGAAATCTCGGGAACCTGATATCCGTAAATAATGCCGATTGACATGTCCACGCTGACTTTTCTGCCCTTAATGTCAACTTTTATACCTCTTGTAAGTCTTTTAAGATTGATTTTAAAAGCGATGCTTTTTTTATCCTGTAACGGAGTTACGCCTTCCACATCCTGTGATGCAAGCGCTGCAATAAGAGGTACAACGTCTGTAGCTATTCTGATCGATCCTATTTTTTCATTGTTGTTGGTCATACTCATATTTAGCCTCCGAATAATTTTTTTTTACAATACTACTAGATTATATTACCACAAAATACCCAAACTAACAAGACAGTTGTATTTTAAGCCTTTTATTTTAGCGGAAAAGAATAAATATACATATCATCATTGGTCATGTAATTGATACTCTCCGTATCGGCCGGAAAATAATCGAATACATGATTATCCGTAAGCAGATAATCGTGCATATGTTTGAAAACAATAGCATCCGCACATTTAATCTCAACGGACTTTCTTCCGAGCATTTTAGCCTTGTCAAAAGCACCTGCCAATTGATCCAGATCAATGTCTTTAAAATATAGACCTTCTTTTACATAATAATTGTCAGAAGTAGAAGTACATCTGGGTACAATATCAAAATTGTCTATTATATGCGTTTTTTCAAGTTCCGAAGTAGTTATGTTTAAATAATCGTAATTAATTCCTTCGATTCCGGATGTTGACTGGGTATTCTCAAGGTAGGAAGAATCGCCCCATGTGCAATCAATATAATAATACTGCCCCCTGCACTTAACCATATTCCAGGCATGTCCTTCATTATCACCTACGTAACCCACAACCAGCGTACTTTGAATCCCGAGGCTTTCGGCTAAATATTGGAAAGCTTTTGCATAACCCTGGCAAACGGATTTGCCGTATTTGAAAACAGAAAGAATATTCTGATTTTCGGGAGCATTAACATCATATTCGGTATTCATAATAATGAATTCGTAAGTATATTTAATCTTGGTATATTCGTCTTCCGACATTTTTATACCCTTTAAAAACGCTTCCCTGTATTCCTCCACTCTTACCATTTCTTTTTCGGCCAGATCTTTTGTCATGGTATATGCGGGAATAAACTCGATTTTAACAATTTTATCCTGATCTGTATACTTGGTATACATATATCCGTTCGAATAAAAAATCAGGGGATGATCCGCCATAACACAATTAAACGCCTTGTCTATGTCATCGGGTTTGGTCGAACAAATATAAAAACTTTCGGTATGATTTTTCAATGCCAGATAAATCTCAAGATAAAGCTGTTTCAACGATTTATCTATATTATCGTAATAATAAAGACCCGAACATTCTTTATTGGCATTGTTGATATTTTCCTGATTAAAACCGAGTTCCAATCTATCTTTCCATTCCGCATCGGAAAGAAGTGCTTCAACTCTTATTTCGCCTATATCTGTAACTATTATTTCGTGTTCGTTGGAGAGTTTGGAAATGTCTTTAATTTTTTCTTCTTTTGATGTAACGGACATTTCGGTCAATGAAGTCGTTTTTTTCAAAGAAGTCTTCTTGTTGCTCTTTGAATAAAAATCCAATTTATCCGAATCAATATAATCGTTTAAAATTGTCGGATCTTCATCAAGTTTTTTGTTCAAAAGAATCGACCCACCTATGAGCAGAACAAGAACCGCACAAAGGACTGCGATAAGAATATAATACTTTTTCATTTAATTCCTTCCGAATTCAGATAATACCAGATCTTTGTTTCTGTCCAAGGTCATTCCTATGCTCCATTCGTTAACAAACAAAAGAAGCGGATTACCCTTCATATCCTTTACTTTCTTCATATCAGAAGTACCGGTTAATTTTGCCACATCAATCTCGTCTTTATTGTCAATCCATCTGATATGTTCATAAGGAAGATTATCCATCCTTATTTCTACATTATATTCGTTTTCAAGTCTGTATTTCAATACTTCAAACTGAAGAACTCCGACAACACCGACGATGATCTCTTCCATACCGGTGTTAAATTCCTGAAATACCTGAATTGCGCCCTCCTGCGCAATCTGGGTAATGCCTTTCATGAATTGTTTTCTCTTCATTGTATCCATCTGACGAACCCTTGCGAAATGTTCGGGAGCAAAAGTCGGAATGCCTTCGTAATTGAATTTGTTTCCCGAAACCGTAAGCGTATCTCCGATGGAAAAAATACCGGGGTCGAAAACTCCTATGATATCGCCCGCATAAGCCGTATCGAGAATCTTTCTGTCATCTGCCATTATTTGCTGGGGTTGTGAAAGTCTCATCGATTTGCCGCCCTGCATATGATATACTTCTCTCGATGCTTCGAATTTGCCCGAGCATATTCTCATAAATGCAATTCTGTCTCTGTGGGCTTTGTTCATATTAGCCTGAATTTTAAAAACAAAGGCCGAAAAATCGTTTTCTATGGGGTCTATAATACCGATATCGCTTTTTCTCGGAAGCGGAGTAGTGGACATCGAAAGGAAATTGTTCAAAAATATTTCCACGCCGAAATTCGTAAGAGCCGAACCGAAAAATACCGGGGTAAGCTTGCCTTCACGAACCTGTTTTAAATCAAATTCGGCTGCAGCTCCGTCAAGAAGTTCGATTTCATCCTTTAATTTAGTGCAGGCTTCTTCTCCGATTGCTTCTTTGAGAGAATCTTCGTATATCATCTCTATTTCCCATGTTTTTCCCTCTTTTGTGCCTTTTTCGGTATCGGAAAACATTACGACCTTTTCGTTATGTCTGTCATATACGCCTTTAAATCCTTTACCGGAGCCGATGGGCCAGTTAACGGGGCAGGTGGCGATTCCGAGTTCGTTTTCAATCTGATCCAAAAGTTCAAAGGTATCAAGAGCATCCCTGTCGAGTTTGTTAATAAAAGTAAAAATGGGAATCCCCCTCATGCCGCAGACCTTAAAAAGTTTTCTGGTCTGTGCTTCAACACCCTTTGACGCATCTATTACCATGACTGCAGAATCAGCAGCCATCAGCGTAAGGTATGTGTCTTCGGAAAAGTCCTGGTGTCCCGGAGTATCAAGGATATTTACGCAATATCCGTCATATTCAAACTGCAAAACCGAAGAAGTAACCGAAATACCTCTCTCCTTTTCGATTTCCATCCAGTCTGAAACGGCATGTCTTGCCGTAGCTTTTCCTTTTACGGAACCCGCAAGATTAATCGCTCCGCCGTATAAAAGAAATTTCTCGGTCAAAGTTGTTTTACCGGCATCGGGATGCGAAATAATCGCAAATGTTCTTCTTCTGTTTATTTCGTTTTCTAAAGCGCTCACAAAATTTACTCACTTTCAAATAATATACACCGATAAATCATACTATTTATCCGTTAAAAATTCAAGTTTGAATAAAAGAGGCAAAAGGAAATAACCTATATTTTTTATATAATAAACCCCTTTCTCCGAAATACGGAAAAAGGGGTAATTATCTGCGGTTAAATATTCTCTGTTGTATAAAATTATTCCCAAAGCATTCAGGATTATTCCGTATTTCGCCGGATTTTCTTCACTAATGCAAACCTATTTTCATATAAACCCACGTTTTTATTTATTTTATCTCATGTACATAATCTTCTTTTGGATCTTCGAAATCAAAAAATACCGGATCCATATCTCCCAAATAACTTAAATAGTCTATCTTAAAAGTACGATTAAAGGTATTTTTGCAAAGACCGAAATATTTACATTCACAATCGCAGATTCTTCCTCCGGAAGTTTCTTTCGCGTAATCAAGCGCTTCGAAATATATATTGCATAAATAACCTTCTTCGCCAATAATGATTACAATACAATCAAGTTCGTTAAAATCCGTATCGAAATAATTAATGTTTTTATCCTTATATTCATCCGATATACACTGACCATAAGCAAGCTGATACGTGCTTGGGATGTCAAGCTGAGTCAGAAAAAACTGATAAAGTTTAATAAATTCGGAAATATTTAATTCCTTTTTATCATAATGTCTTAATACATCTATACAAACAAGCGCCGCAGATTCGCCGGGTTCAACCTCGGTTATCTGATCGATATATACAATTTGTTGATCGACAATTTTGTAAGTCTCGATCATATGCTTGTATATTTTCCGGGCTTTTTCCATATCCGAATCATATTCCGTAACATTATCGTTTACTGTTTTGCTTATATAATCTTTAAAATCTTCGATTTGCTCGGAAACATCACTGTTCTCGCTGCCGGCTTCATAATCGAAATTTCCGGAATCATCGAAAGAACCGAAAAAATCAAAATACGAAATATCATAATGAATATAATCCTCCGATGAAAAAACGGCATCGTATATCAAAGGGTTGTTCATTTTGGCAAAATCATAAGCATCTTCAAAATCTCTCTGTTCGATTTTTACATTGTAAGGAAAATCCATTGAAGTCGCACACTGATCAACCGCACGCATCATTTCATACGCCAGCGCGACAACAATCGGTTTGTTCATATATGCGTTTTCTCTGATTCCCGGTCTGAAAGCAACGGGATTATAAACAAATCTTCCGTTAACATCAAAAGATTTTTCATTCGACAAGTAGTACCTTTCGGCACTGAAATAATCATCATCAATCTCTTTAGTTTCATCCTCAGACAGATTATAAGTTACCAAAGACGTAGTCGGATAATCTTTTACTTCCTTGGGTTTATTACCGCATGAAGAGAACATAAAAAGAGATATATTCAATACACAAACCAACGCAACAATTCTAAAGCCGAAAATTTTTGTCATCTTTTACCTCCCGAATAAAATGAACCTGTTTCGATAAACAAAAATCAACAAAACCGTTTATGTATCCGATTAATTGTTTTTAAAACTATTTTATCATGGATTTTCCGTCCAGTTTTCCGGAAACATCAAGCAAATCAAGAACGGTTGCCCCTATATCCGCAAAAGTCTCCCTCGTACCCATGTTTTTCGCATCTATGTTTTTGCCGAAACATATAAACGGAATGTATTCTCTGGTGTGATCGGTCGTTTTCAAATATCCGGGGTCGCATCCGTGGTCCGCGGTAATCATAATGCAGTCGTCATCATTTAATTTATCAAGCATTTGAGGAAAACGCGAATCAAAATACGATAGTGCCTTGGCATAACCGTCAATATCTCTTCTGTGACCGTAAAGCATGTCGAAATCAACAAGATTTGTAAAACAAAGACCGTTAAAATCCCTGTCCATCCAGGAAAGTGTTTTGTCGATGCCGTCTTCGTTCGATTCGGTATATACATAATCCGTAATTCCGCTTCCGGCGAAAATATCGTATATTTTACCGATGGAAAGGACGTCTTTTCCCGCATCCTTTAAAATATTTAACATCGTAGGTCTCGGCGGTATGAGTGAAAAATCGTGGCGGTGAGGAGTTCTGTAATAATTATTGCTCTCACCCAAAAAAGGTCTTGCAATTACTCTTCCTACTCCGTGTTCTCCCTGAAGGATTTCTCTTGCGATTCTGCAATATTCATAAAGAGTTTCAAGAGGTACGACTTCCTCGTGTGCGGCAATCTGAAAAACCGAATCAGCCGAAGTATAAACAATCAAAGCACCTGTCTTCACATGTTCGTCACCGTAATCGTTTATAACTTTGGTACCCGAATAAGTGGCATTAACTATCACTTTTCTGCCGGTACGCTTTTCGAATTCTTCGATAATTTCTTTCGGAAATCCGTCAGGATAAGTAGGCATGGGTTTGGGCGAAACCATACCGGCTATTTCCCAATGACCGATTGTGGTATCTTTTCCCATGGATTTTTCCCTCATACGGGCTATCATGGCCGAAAAAGATTTGTTTTTTACAATTTCTTTTATCTTCAAATATTCGTTCTTTTTGTCATTGTCAAAAGAATCAATGTCAGAATTGGTAAAATCGACATCTACGCCGTCTATATTAAAAAGACCCATTTTCGCAAGATTGGGCATATCGAAATACTTGCTTGTCGCGCATGATTTAATTGTATTTGTACCGACATCTCCGAACAAATCGGCATCGGGCTCTTCTCCTATTCCGAAACTGTCCAATACAATAAGAAATACTCTCTTCATAAATTCTCCTTGAAAAATAAAAGATAATATTAAGAAAACAACGAATGACCCTATCGGCTTTATTATAACATAAAAAATGCCGCAGGAAAGAGCCCTGCGGCATTTTGATCATTTCAAAATTGTAGTGTATGTTTTATACGTCCTTGATGGAGAAACTCATTCTGCCCATCTTGTCCTTGCCCATACATTTAACCGTAACTTTATCACCGAGAGTAAGAACATCCTCCACATGCTCGATACGGTTCTTTGCAATCTTTGAAATATGAACCATACCTTCTTTTCCGGGAGCAAATTCAACAAAGGCACCGAATTCCTTAATGGAAACTACAACACCCTTAAGAATCTGACCTTCTTCGTAATCGGTAACGATTGTGTTAATCAAGTTGATGGCTTCGTTAATCTTGTCAATGTCCGTACCGCAAACACCGACTCTTCCGTCATCGGTAATGTCAATCTTAACACCTGTACGAGCGATAATTTCGTTAATTGTCTTACCCTTCTGTCCGACAACATCACCGATCTTATCGGGATCGATTGTAATCTGAACAATCTTGGGAGCATATTTGCTGATTTCTTTTCTGGGTTCCGCAATTGCTTTCTTCATGCAGTTATCCATGATGAAAAGTCTTGCTTCGCGGCATCTTGCAATAGCGCCTTCAACGATGGGTCTTGTAAGACCGTGAATCTTGATATCCATCTGAATGGCTGTGATACCGTCCGTAGTACCCGTTACCTTAAAGTCCATATCTCCGAAGAAATCCTCAAGACCCTGGATATCTGTAAGGAGGATGAAATCATCATCTGTTTCGCCTGTAACCAGACCGCATGAGATACCTGCAACCATCTTCTTAATGGGAACACCTGCAGCCATAAGAGACATACAGGATGCACATGTGGAAGCCATGGATGTAGAACCGTTTGATTCAAATGTTTCCGATACGCAACGAATCGCATAAGGGAATTCTTCTTCGGAAGGAAGAACGGGAATAAGAGCTCTCTCGGCGAGTGCGCCATGGCCGATTTCACGACGTCCGGGACCTCTTGAAACCTTTGTTTCGCCTACGGAATATGCAGGGAAGTTGTAGTGATGCATATATCTCTTGCAGGTTTCATTGTCATCAAGTCCGTCAATCTTTTGAACTTCCGATAAAGGAGCAAGTGTACAAACATCGCAAATCTGTGTCTGTCCTCTTGTGAACATTGATGAACCGTGAACTCTGGGAATTATATCAACTTCGGCTGCAAGAGGACGAATCTGTGTGATCTCACGACCGTCGGGACGCTTGTGATCCTTAAGAATCATCTTTCTTACCGTCTTCTTCTCATACTGGTAAATAGCTTCGCCTAAAATAGCAAGCCATTCTTCGTTCTCGGCAAAAGCTTCTTCGAGTTTTTCCGTGATAACACGGATGTTCTCTTCTCTCTTTTGTTTCTCGTCGGTAAATACCGCAACTTCCATTTCTTCGGGAGTTACGATTTCTTTCATTTTTGCAAAAAGTTCTTCGGGAATCGCACATGATTCATATTCATGTTTTGCCTTGCCTACTTCTGCAACAATCTGATTAATCCAAGCGATAATCGTCTGGTTGATTTCATGAGCCTTGTAAATAGCTTCAATCATCTTCGCTTCGGGAATTTCGTTAGCGCCGGCTTCGATCATGATAACCTTTTCGCTTGTAGAAGCAACCGTAAGCTGCATATCGCCGTTTTTCCACTGCTCCTGGTTGGGGTTGATTACGAATTCGCCGTCAACAAGACCAACCTGAGTCGTTGCGCAGGGACCGCAGAAAGGAATATCCGAAATGGATGTTGCGATTGCAGAACCGAGCATTGCAACAAGTTCGGGACGGCACTCGGGATCAACGCTCATTACGAGGTTGTTAAGTGTAACATCGTTTCTGTAATCCTTGGGGAAAAGGGGTCTCATGGGACGGTCGATTACACGGCTTGTAAGAATTGCGTTCTCGCTTGCCTTACCTTCTCTTTTATTGAAACCTCCGGGAATTTTTCCTACAGAGTATAATTTCTCCTCATATTCAACCGAAAGAGGAAAAAAGTCTATTCCGTCTCTGGGCTTTTCGGAAGCCGTAGCGGTGGAAAGAACCGTTGTGTCGCCGTAATGCATAAAAGCGGCGCCGTTTGCCTGTGCGGATACTCTACCGATATCAACGGATAAAGTACGTCCGGCAAGTTCAAGACTAAATGTTTTAAATGCCATTTTTCTTCTCCTTTTAATATTTTTGTATTTCAAGGCAGAAGGGCCGAAACTACTGAGAAAACCACCAAATACGGTTATTTGATAATGTTTTCAGTGGCTTCGGAAATATCTTCTGCCGTGTTACCTGTTAAGTGACCTATTTAATCACTAAAAGGCGGACATGATGCCCGCCTTGTTTAGAATTATTTTCTGAGTCCGAGTTTCTCGATAAGAGCACGATATCTTTCAATATCTGTATTCTTGAGATAATTGAGTAAGCCGCGACGCTGACCAACCATCTTAAGAAGACCTCTGTTTGAATGGAAATCCTTGGGATTCTTCTTCATATGCTCTGTAAGTTCCTGAATACGGGCTGTAAGAACTGCGATCTGTACTTCGGGTGAACCTGTATCGCCTTCGGAACGAGCATACTCGGCAATAACTGCCTGCTTCTTCTCTTTAGAAATCATTTTTACTTCCTCCTTTAATTATTTACTGCCAAAACCAAGTTGTAAGTCGGAGTGTCAAACAACTTAGATTCGGTTCGCATACAAATGACATATTAACATAAAGCAGATAATATGTAAACAAAATATTTTAAAGAAAGGCTAATTTTCGCCTTCTTCGACGTTTTCTTCGAGAATTTCTTTTAAATCTCTTACCTTTTCTTTAATTCTCTTTGTAGCATTTCTGTTCGATAAGATTATATTCATGAACTTTTTGGCATCTTCGGTCTTGTTCAGCTTTACGCATAAACTTGCAAGAAGCGTGTCAAAAGTAAGCTCGTCCATTCCGCAAATCGGACTTTGTTCGTTAGCTCTCGCATTAATGAAATAATTAAGAGCCTTATCAAGATAAAAGAGTTCCTGCTTGTACAACTCTTCTTTTTTGGCCTCTTCTTTTTCATCCAAGGATGCAGCATACGAACGATAGAGCCATCCCATCTTAAGGCATAAATATCCGAATTCCGAATTCTTGGACATTTTTACCTGGCTCGTAAGAAATGCGAATTTGTATCTTATGATTGCATCGTCGTAAGTATATTCGTCTTTTTCTTCGAATACGGAATTGAAGGACTGACAGATTTTGTCTATTATGTTTTTTCTCTGAAAAACGGACACTCTGTCAAAATAACGTTCCAAAGCCGCATAGCCGCACACGGGACACATAATGATATCGTATTTTAACGGTTCGATATCATTATAATTGACCTTAAGATCGATATCGGTATCGACCATTCTGGCCTTGCCCTGTTTAACTGTTATATTTTTGAAATTGGAATCACAAATCGGACATTTATAAGATTTTTTGAATACTTTCTCTAATTCAGACATTTTAACCCCGGTACCCTTATTTATAGTCTGAAATGATTATAATTCCAAAACACCAAGTAATCAACGAAAAAATCACTTAGGCCTCAAAAATTTTTTTGTGTTCGTCGGCTATTATTCTCACTTCTTCTTCGCTCGCTTTAAACACTTCTACTATATCGGGATCGAAATGTTTGCCCGAGCCGTCCGTTATAATCTTCATCGCGTCTTCGAATTTCATTGCGGGCTTATATACTCTCGCTGAAACCAATGCGTCGAAAACATCGGAAACAGCCATTATTCTTGCCGACAAAGGAATATCTTCGCCTTTCAATCCGTAAGGATATCCCGTACCGTCCCATTTTTCGTGATGGTAAGCAGCAATATTTTTTGCTTCTTTAAGATAATCCGAGGTTGAAGAAAGTTTCATCGCATTTTCGATAATCTTTTCGCCTTCGATTGTATGCGCTTTCATCTTTTCGAATTCTTCGTCGTCAAGTCTTCCGGGCTTGTTCAAAATCAGGTCGGATACTTTAATCTTGCCCACATCGTGCAGGGGTGAAGAATTGGATACTTCGTAAATGTATTCGTCGGTAAGTTCTTCCTTGAATTTACCTTTTTCCTTTAATTTGGCCAAAATCAGATTGACATACGCGCTGGTTTTTCTGATATGATCTCCGGTACTCTTGTCACGGCTTTCGACAAGGTCCGCCATAATGTAAATAAGGCCGTTCTGCATCTTTGCGATTTCTTCGCCCTTATTCTTAACTTCCTCAAGATAACCGACGGTTTCTCCGAAAGTTTTTGACAGCGATTCGTATAGATTTTCGATTTCATCACCTGTAACAATCTTTAATTCGTTGAGTCTTTCGACGCCGGTCTCAAGCTCTTCCTCGGAATTGTATGCGAATTTTCTTGCCGCATATGTCATGGCATCGATGGGATAAGTCAAATGGTATTGCAGATGCCACATACAGAATACCAGAATCATGATAAAGAATCCCATGAAGAGGGATAAAACCTTAACAAGAAAACTGATACCGTTCGAAATAATTTCATTTATGCTTATATCCGCACAAGCATAGCAAACGCACTTATGATTCGAATTATAAACGGGTTCGTAATCTGTCAAAAGCCATCCGAAAGATTCGTTTGAGAAAATAGGCTCAATCTCCATTCCCGAAAGCAGCAAAGGGACCTGATCTTCGAAGCTTTTGTCAAACGGCAGATAATCTCCCAATTTTCCTCCCTCAACTTCTTCGGTATCCAAATCAAAAACGACATAGCATCCGTCAGGTTTAATTTTGTAAACATATACATATTTTACACAGGGCGAATTATCGTAAATCTTGTGAAGTCTGTTCATTGTATCCGCGTAATCCACGGAATTCGGACCTTCTTCGAAATATTCGTCCACCCTGTCTCCGTCAACGGTAGCAGCAACAAGGCTTGCCACGTTTCTTGCAGTAAGCTTATATTGATCGATAGCGAATTTCATGTAAAGAAGGAAGCTTATCGTTGTCGTAACAAGAGCAACAAAAACAAGCATCGAGCCGATGATAATGATAATTCTGGTTCGAAGCGATGTTTTTCTGCTTTCGTTCTTTTTTACTTCTTTTAATTCCTCTTTGTTCAAAGGACGCTGCATCCAGTCAACCAAAGCAAGCGCGGATGCAAATCTGTAAGGAATAACCTTAATAAGCGTGAATACTATGACAACCGTAATCGTCTTGTCAATCAAATCAATCACAACATCGGAAATCATCTGTGCCCAGAATACGTTTAATTTACCCGATTCAAGAAGCGATATTGCAAAGGGCGCCGAAATACCTTCTCCGATTCCGAAGCCGTACATAAAATACGTAAGCAACGAGCCGAGCACTCCTCCGATAAAAGCAAATACCGGAATCGTCAAAATCGTTTTATAAAATTTATCGAAATAACCACGGTCAAAGAAATACCTGCCGGACACGGCAATAAGAACGCTTAACATTGCATAATAAGCGTTTGTCGGATCGGATGTTGAATTGATTATATTGGATGAATAACCGACAATAATGCCGGGGAGATAGCCTCCCAAAGCCGCCGCAAGAAGCGTACCGACATTATCCAAAAACAATGGTAAATGAAGAACACCGCAAAGTCTGTTTAATGCGATATTTATCATTACAAAAAGAAAATAAAAAACCGCAAGATGAAGGAATCTCTTAAACCCCTTACTGTATTTAAAGTCATCACTCATTTTTAATTCCCCTTTTACTTTTACACAATAATTATTATATCTATGAATCGTAAAAAATAAATGGGTTTTTTTGCTGTTTTAACGCTTTTTTTGCGTATTTTACGCGTCTGTCCGATATTTGTCTTGCAGGTGTCATTTATTAGTTATTTCGTATCTTGCGCCTGACTTTGTTTATATGTCTTTCGAAATCTCCGCTGTCAAGCAAAAACGAAACGGTAAGCTGTTCAAGCGTTGCAACGGGACATGAATAAATACCGATTTTCTTCTTAAACAAATCAATCATGTTTTCGGGAATAAGCATATATGCCATTCTGACCGAAGGAGCAATCGTTCTCGTGAATGTATTTATATATATAACCCTTCCTTCTTTATCCATGGAAAAAATGGTATCCACGTTCTTTTTCGAAGGAGTATATTCGGATTCGTAATCGTCCTCGACTATGATTCCGTCATTCTTTTTCGCCCATAAAATATATTCCATTTTTTTACCCGCGGAAGCACTGACACCCGTAGGGAAACTTCTGAAAGGCGTAACATGAAGCACTTTTGCTTTTGTATTGGCAAGCTCCGTGCTTTTTATACCGTCTTTTCCGAGAGTGAGGGTCTCTGTTTTTCCGCCCTCCGTTTCGTAAACTTCTTTAATTTTTCTGTAACCGGGCGTTTCTATACCGAATACCGTTTCATTTCCCAATGTCTTTACTATCAGTCCGTAAAGATATTCAGCGCCGGCACCGATAATAATCTGTTTGGTATCGACATTTATGCCCCTGCTTCTTTTAAGATAATTCCTTATCGATTTTCGTAATTTTTCATTGCCGAAAGAAGGTGATTTTATCATCACCTCTTCGGGACAAAAAGAAAGCACTCTTCTTACGGTTTTGGCATAAATATCAGATGAGAGATAATTTTCGGAATCAAATTTATATTTTTTGTTTTTATCTATTTTTTCCGTATTATTCGAAAAATCGGATTCTTCATCTTCGGAAAAAATGTCTCCGAAATAATTACCGTGTTCGTAAGCCACATAATATCCACTTTTTTCCTTACTGTCGATATAGCCCTCTTCGTTTAAAAGATCGTATGCGTGTTCCACGGTAACAAGACTGACGCCAAGTTCATCGGAAAGTGTTCTTTTTGAAGGAAGTTTCATGTTTTTCTTATATACTCCCTCCACTATTTCCTTCTTCATTTTTTCGTAAACGCTCATATATTTTTTCATAATTCTGGTCCTATATTTTTATTTGATTCTGGAGATTTGATTATACCAATTTCAATGATATTCTAATTGCATAAATAAAGCAACTTATTTAATGTCTCCCATATTTTTTCTTTTTCTAATTTATGAAACATTAGTGTTTCAAAAAAATCTCCCCTCTCGGGGAGATTTTTTTACATGCTTTGTATTGCTTTTTCCAATGTATCTATTACTTTATCGCACCATTCGTCAAATTCGGGGTCTTCAATCTGGCATTCATCGGGATGCGCCAATACATAGTCAAGCGCAATTTTAACTCCGGTATCGAATCTGATTTTCGTACACATTTCGGGGACAATTCTTTTTAATTTGGTATTGTCAAATACAACCGAAACGGATTTGTCTCCCAAAAGAGATCCGGTAAAATCATATCCGTATTTGTCTCCCACCGCTCTTAAAAAATCGGTTGAAACATGATATGCATTGAGTTTCACGTCAAGTGCGTCCGCAATCGTCGAATAAATCTGATCCCATGTAAGAGTTTCGTCTCCGGTAATCTGAAAAGCTTCTCCTATTGCACGACGGTTGCCCATAAGACCTGTATAACCGACTGCAAAATCGGAATTCCACGTCAACGTCCAAAGGCTCGAACCGTCTCCCTGTATTATAACGGGTTTTCCTTCCTGCATTCTTTTGATAACCTGCCAGAAACCCTTCTTGCCGTGAACGCCCAGAGGAATGTTTCTTTCATCGTAAGTGTGACTCGGGCGTACTATGGTTACTGGGAAACCTTCTTCCCTGTATTGTTTCATAAGATATTCTTCGCAGGCGATTTTATCTCTGGAATACTGCCAGTAAGGATTTGAAAGTGTCGTTCCTTCTGTAATTACGTATCCTGCAGACGGCTTATGATAGGCCGAAGCAGAACTCGTAAAAATATATTGTTTAGTTTTCCCCTTGAAAAGTCTTACGTCTCTTTCAATCTGAGAAACGGTAAAACCGATGAATTCGCATACCGAATCAAATGTGAGATCTCCGATTTTAGCAAGTACATCCGCTTCGTCGTTTATATCGGCTTTTATAAGCTTAACGCTTTCGGGAAGTACTTTTGTACGGTTTCCTCTGTTTAAAACATATACTTCCCAGTCAAGTTCCTCTGCAAGTCTTTTAACAATTGCCGTACTGATTGTTCCGGTACCTCCGATGAACAAAGCTCTTTTTTTCATTGATAACCTCCCGATATTTGGTCTAAACCATCATTTTGTATATCTTTGTACAATCGTCTTCATTTAATGTTACAAAACCTGAAATGGAGCCGTTTCTTCCGTCTCCGTAGCAAAGTACGTTAACAAGTTTGGGAATATCTTCTTCCTTTGCTTGGAGTTCTTCAAAATTCTTAGGCATTCCGATTGAAATAAGATATTTTCTGAATGCTTCAATTCCTTCTTTTGCGGTTACTTCGGGATGTTCGAAATCCATCTGACAGCCCCATACCCTTACCGCAACCTGAGCGAAGCGCATAACATTATGTTTATAAACATAGTTGAATACTGCAGGCATTGTAACCGCAAGTCCCGCACCGTGAGCGCAATCATACTCTGCCGAGAGTTCATGCTCGATATTGTGGCTGTTCCAGTCCTGGCTTCTTCCGACGCCGCATGAATTGTTATGTGCCATCATTCCGGCCCACATGATATTTGCTCTCGCTTCGTAATTATCGGGATTTGCTATGACTCTGGGGCCTTCATGCTTCATTGTAAGAAGCAGAGCTTCGATAAGTCTGTCCGTAACTTCGACTTCGGTCGAATTGGTAAGATATCTTTCATAAAGATGAGCCATTATATCCGTAATACCTGCTGCGGACTGAAAAGCAGGAAGTGTTTGTGTGAGTGCCGGGTTTAAAATACTGAATTTCGGACGGATTGCATCTCCGCTCGCACCTCTTTTATACATACCTTCTTCCTTTGTAATAACGGAATCGGGACTTCCTTCGCTTCCTGCGGCTGCGATTGTCAGAATCGTTCCGATGTTAAGAGCTTTTTCTATTCTCTTTCCCTGATAGAAATCCCAAAAATCTCCGTCATACAAAACACCTGCCGCAATGGCTTTCGATGAATCGATGACGCTTCCGCCGCCAAGGGCAAGTACGAAATCCACATTTTCTTTTTTACAAAGATTGATGCCTTCATAAACAAGGCCGCTTCTGGGATTGGGTTTTACTCCGCCGAGTTCGACAAAGTCGATTCCTTCTTTGTCAAGCGATGCTTTTACTCTGTCAAGAAGCCCCGAACGAACAGCGCTTCCGCCTCCGTAATGAATTAAAACCTTTTTACCCCCGAATCTTTTGACAAGTTCTCCCGCCTTATTCTCCGTTTCCTTTCCGAAAACAAAACAGGTAGGTGAATAGAATTCAAAATTTTCCATACGTTCTTCCTTTCTGCCATACAAATAAACTGACTATATATTATCCGAGAAACGATTAACAAACCTCTTAAATTCCGTTTTGGAAAATATCAGTTTTTGTTCTAACTTGATTTGATTATAACAGATTGACGATATTTTTTTGCATATAAAAAACCGGAGCGTTTCCGCTCCGGTTATATCAGTTTTAAATTATTTATTTGCAATGGCAGCCTGTGCAGCGGCAAGTCTTGCGATGGGAACTCTGAAAGGCGAGCATGATACATAATCAAGTCCGATCTTGTTGCAGAATTCTACGGACTGAGGATCTCCGCCGTGTTCGCCGCAGATACCGATGTGAAGCTTGGGATTAACGAGCTTTCCGAGTTTTATAGCCATTTCCATAAGCTTTCCTACACCTGTCTGGTCGAGTTTTGCGAAAGGATCGTTCTCAAAGATCTTTGTATCGTAATAAGCTTCAAGGAACTTACCGGCATCGTCTCGCGAGAAACCGAATGTCATCTGTGTAAGGTCGTTTGTACCGAAGCAGAAGAAATCAGCTTCTGCAGCAATCTCATCGGCTGTAAGAGCAGCTCTGGGGATTTCAATCATGGTACCTACTTCATATTCGAGTTTAACGCCTGCGGCAGCGATTTCCGCATCTGCGGTTTCAACCACGATCTTCTTGACAACCTTCAATTCCTTAACATCACATACAAGAGGAATCATGATTTCGGGCTTAACATTCCAATCGGGATGAGCCTTGGAAACCTTGATGGCTGCACGGATAACGGCCTTTGTCTGCATTCTTGCGATTTCGGGATAAGTAACCGCAAGACGGCATCCTCTGTGACCCATCATGGGGTTGAATTCATGTAATGAATCGATATATTCTTTAATCTTTTCTACGCTCTTGCCTTGGGAATCAGCAAGTTTCTTGATATCGGCTTCTTCAGTGGGAACGAACTCATGAAGAGGAGGATCAAGGAATCTGATTGTAACGGGACATCCTTCAAGTGCTTCGTATAACTGTTCGAAGTCTCCCTGCTGATAAGGAAGAATCTTTTCGAGAGCAGCTTCTCTCTCTTCTTCCTTGTCGGAACATATCATCTCACGGAATGCTGCAATTCTTGATTCCTCAAAGAACATATGCTCCGTACGGCAAAGTCCGATACCTTCGGCACCGAGTTCTCTTGCTTTTCTTGCATCGGCGGGTGTATCAGCGTTTGTACGAACTTTAAGTTTTCTGTATTTGTCGGCCCATGCCATAACACGTCCGAATTCGCCGGCAATCTTTGCGTCTACGGTTGCAATCTTACCGTCATAGATATTACCTGTTGTACCGTCGATGGATAACCAGTCGCCTTCATGATATTCTTTGCCTGCAAGAGTAAATTTCTTGTTGGCTTCGTCCATGGCAATATCGCCGCATCCTGATACACAGCAAGTACCCATACCTCTTGCAACAACAGCAGCATGAGAAGTCATACCGCCGCGGACGGTAAGTATACCCTGAGCAACTTTCATACCTGTAATATCTTCGGGTGAAGTCTCAAGTCTTACGAGAACAACCTTCTCGCCTCTGTTAGCCCATGCTTCTGCATCTTCTGCGGAGAATACGATACGTCCGCAAGCAGCTCCGGGAGAAGCACCGAGTCCTTTTCCTGCGGGAGTTGCAGCCTTAAGCGCAGCCTGATCGAACTGTGGATGAAGAAGTGTATCGAGGTTTCTGGGATCGATCATTGCAACAGCTTCTTCTTCCGTTCTCATGCCTTCGTCAACAAGGTCGCATGCGATCTTTAACGCAGCCTGAGCCGTTCTCTTTCCGTTTCTTGTCTGAAGCATGTAAAGTTTACCGTGTTCTACGGTGAACTCCATATCCTGCATGTCTCTGTAATGAGTTTCCAAAGTCTTGCAAACATCTTTAAACTGTGCAAAAGCTTCGGGGAACTTCTCTTCCATTTCAGCTATCTTCATGGGAGTTCTTACACCTGCAACTACGTCTTCGCCCTGTGCATTTGTTAAGAATTCACCGAAAAGTCCTTTATTTCCTGTAGCCGGGTCTCTTGTAAAAGCAACACCGGTACCGCAGTCATCGCCCATATTACCGAAAGCCATTGACTGAACGTTTACGGCTGTACCCCATGAATAAGGGATATCGTTGTCACGTCTGTAAACATTGGCTCTGGGGTTATCCCATGAACGGAATACCGCTTTGATTGCTCCGTATAACTGCTCCTTGGGATCCGAAGGGAAATCGGAACCGATTTTGGATTTGTATTCAGCCTTGAACTGGTTGGCCAATTCTTTCAAATCATCGGCTGTAAGTTCAACGTCCTGCTTAACGCCTTTTTTCTCTTTCATCTGATCGATGAGTTCTTCGAAGTATTTCTTACCTACTTCCATAACCACATCCGAATACATCTGAATAAATCTTCTGTAGCAGTCCCAAGCCCAGCGGGGATTGTTGGATTTTTCCGCAATTACGGCAACAACATCTTCGTTGAGACCGAGGTTAAGAATCGTATCCATCATACCGGGCATTGAAGCTCTTGCTCCGGAACGAACGGAAACAAGCAAAGGATTTTCCTTATCTCCGAATTTCTTTCCGGTAATTTCTTCCATTTTTATAATATACTCATCAATCTGAGCTTTAATTTCGGAATTAATCTCTCTGTTGTCCTCATAATACTGAGTACAAGCCTCCGTAGTAATGGTAAAGCCTTGAGGCACGGGCAATCCGATATTGGTCATCTCTGCCAGGTTTGCACCTTTTCCCCCGAGAAGATTACGCATGTCAGCGCTGCCTTCTTTAAATAAATAGACCCATTTTTTTGCCATACCTTTTTGTTCCTCCTTTGAAACATATTTTTTTAATTCTCTCATAACGGCAAACAATAACTAAGAACGCTTTTTTACGTCCCCGGTTATTTAAAATTTTAGAAATATTCTTCCTATAAATTTCGTAAAAGAAAAAATATATTTCCCTTATACGCTTTTAGCGCCTTAATATTATACCACAACAATATCCAATACGCCATAAATATTTTTATCCTTCGAATTCAATTCTTGCGGCAGTGCTTCCGTCCGAATTTTTAAATTCAAAAATCACTGTAACGGTGTCTTCGACGCCTGCGGGAAGTTTAATCATGTCAAGGGTAAGCTTTTTGTCATTATCGGAAATAGATTCTTCAATGATACTTTGAATATCGCCGTAATCCTTCGTATAAACATAAGTAAACGTAACCGTATTTTCTATGCATTCGGCACTGACATCCGAATAACTTTCGGGACTCTCTTCGAGAATGAGTTTGGCACCGTCCGACCAATAATCCGGTCCGTAGGTTGTTTCATAGAAATATTGAATCGTGCCTTCCTGGGCCTGAGATTCGTAAGGAACAAAATCCTTATCTTTTACGTCTTCGTAAAGAACCACCTGACCCGCAATCGAATCATCGTCATTTATATATATGATTTCGATTTCCATGGGATCGTCGGTTTCAACCAGCGACCTTAAAGAGCGAAACATTACGGGTTTTGCTTTTTCACCGTTTTCTTCGACCATTGCCTGAACGTCGCCCAAATTGCAATTATATCTGAATGTATACGTAAAACGGTTTTCCTCAACTTTTACTTCAAGTGTGGAAATATAGTCTTTGAAATCATCAGGAACAATCGTGAAAGAGCCGAGTTGTTTTTGATTTTCGGGATCGGCAAAAAAAGTTTCGAGTGTAACCTTTTCATGTTCTATTTCATTTAAATCATTCAGTTCTTCGACAGTAACGCCGTTAAATTTTTTCAAAAATTCCGGAATGTCTATTTTTATATCGGGAATGTTTTCTTCCCCGATTTCAACTTCCGTTATTTCTTCTTCGACCTCGGGTTTCTTAAAACTGCAGGCGCAAAGCATCAGAGCGGCAGACAGAAAGCCGATCAGTACAAACAGATTTTTTTTACACATTGTTCAATTCCCTTCCCCACATATATTAAATGTAAATTATCCTTCAAATCCAATCTCACAGGCGGTGCTTCCGTCGGGATTTACAAAAATATAAATAATTTTTATTTTTTCTTTTACTCCCGAAGAATCTTTCATTTCCTTCAAGAGCAAATTCTTAAAATCTTCAGACAGAAGATTTTCGAATTCCTTTTGAACATTACCGATTTGCTGTTTACAGAAAATGGTGTAAATTAAAGTATTATTGACACATTCAACCTTAATGTCGGAAAACTGACCTTTATCCTGCTGCATCAAAATGTCGCTAACCGTCGACCAGTATTCTTCGCCAAATTCCGATTCATAAAAATATTGAATCGTACCCTCTTTGGCAGATGTTTCAAATTTGTCCGATCCGTCATCTTCGTTTTCAACCATGACATAATCGGCCGCAACACTGTCATCCGGATTATAATATATAAATTCCACCTCAATCTGTTCTTTTGTATCGCAGTAAGAACGGATATGCGAAATTATTTTATTTTTCGCCACCGACATACCGTTTTCTACCAATTTCTGAATATCGCCGTAATGATCTTTACAGTAAAACTCCATTATTATTCTGTTGCCCGATACCTTAACCTTTGTATTTGAAAAAATCTTTTGATCTTTCCTGCTCATGGCAACTTCATTTTCAAGTTTCACCATATTAACGGGGTCCGAAAAATATTCTTCGAGTTCGGAAGGCGAATCGGGTTCTATCTCTTCTGTTTCGGTCTTTTCTGTTTCCGAAGGCTCATTTTGAACAAGGGAATCATCATCGGAGGCAACGATTTCTTTATCTTTTGTGTCTTTTACGGATGAAAACAAAAAATTATCGCCGCAGGCCGTAAAGGTCAACATGAATATAAATGATACAAAAAAGATGATGATTTTCTTATTCATAAGCACTCCTTTCATTAAATTCACGGTTTATGACAACAAAAATCAACATCCCTCATTCGAATCGACAAATGAGGGATGTCTCAATAATCTCATTAAAAATCGAATTTATCCGAAAAATAAGTTTCGAGTTCGCTGATTGCAACTCTCTCCTGTTCCATCGAATCGCGGAATCTTACCGTTACGCAATTATCGCTTTCGGAATCGAAATCATATGTGATACAGAAAGGCGTACCGATTTCGTCCTGTCTTCTGTATCTCTTACCGATATTTCCTCTGTCATCGAATTCACAGTTGTATTTCTTCGAAAGTTCCGCAAAAATCTTTTCTGCGCCTTCATTTAACTTCTTGGATAAAGGAAGAACACCGATTTTAACGGGTGCAAGCGCGGGATGGAATCTCATAACGGTTCTCATGTCGGGCTTATCCTCCGTGCCAAGATTCTCTTCATCGTAAGCTGCGCAAAGGAATGCAAGAACGACTCTGTCACAACCGAGTGAAGGTTCAACAACGTAAGGAATGTATTTTTCGTTTGTTTCATCATCAAAGTAAGACATATCCTGCTTGGATACTTCCTGATGTTGGGTAAGATCGTAATCCGTTCTGTCTGCAATACCCCAGAGCTCGCCCCAGCCGAAGGGGAATAAGAACTCGATATCCGTAGTACCTTTTGAGTAGAAGCAAAGCTCTTCGGGATCATGATCGCGAAGTCTCATCTCGTCTTCTTTGATACCGAGGCTTAATAACCAGTCACGGCAGAAACCTCTCCAGTATTGAAACCACTCAAGATCCGTACCGGGCTTGCAGAAGAATTCAAGTTCCATCTGTTCGAATTCTCTTGTTCTGAAAGTAAAGTTACCGGGTGTAATCTCGTTTCTGAAAGATTTGCCGATCTGACCGATACCGAAGGGAACTTTCTTTCTTGATGTTCTCTGAACATTCTTAAAGTTAACGAAAATACCCTGTGCTGTTTCAGGTCTTAAATAAACCGTATTCTTAGCATCCTCGGTAACGCCCTGGAATGTTTTGAACATAAGATTGAACTGTCTTATATCCGTAAAATCATGCTTGCCGCATGTAGGACAGGGAATCGCATTATCCTTAATGAACGCCATCATCTCATCCTGCGAAAATGCATCGATGGGCTTGGGAAGCGTAATACCCTTTTCCCCTGCAAAATCTTCAATAAGTTTATCCGCTCTGAATCTTTCGTGGCACTGCTTACAATCCATCAAAGGATCCGAAAATCCTCCGAGATGTCCGGAAGCTACCCAAGTCTGAGGGTTCATAAGAATCGCACAGTCAACACCTACATTATAAGGATTTTCCTGTACGAATTTCTGCCACCACGCTTTTTTCACATTATTCTTAAGCTCTACGCCGAGATTACCGTAGTCCCATGTATTCGCAAGACCGCCGTAAATTTCGGAACCGGGATAGATAAAACCTCTTCCTTTGGCAAGAGCTACAATTTTATCCATTGATTTTTCCATGCTGACCTCCATGAATTATAAGTCTTTAAAACCTATTAATTATACATATATGTTAAATTAATGTCAAAATATAATTTATATATAAACAATATTTGTTAACGGATAAATAAAAGAAAATGCTAATCAATAAGTTCAAGAGAAGTGAATTTTTTGTCAAAAGTGAAATCCGAAACTTCTTTAGCCCATTCTATCAGCTCATTCTCGCTCTCTTCGGATAGTTTAAAAGAAAAAACTTTGTTCACCGGTGATTCTCTGATAAATGATACGGCCTTGATAACTCCGGGCGCATATTTATTTGCGTCGCATTCGGGAAGTTCCCCGTTTATCTGAATCGCTTTAATTTCAAAGACGGCTCTTGTGAATTTCAGCGAATGAAGAGGATTTTCCAAAACCCTGACGCCCTGATAAAGGAGCCTCAACATTTCTTCGTCATCGTTGTTTTCCCTCGAATAATAATCCGCAATCTCGAGAAAATACATTCCGTAAAATGCCATTTTTATATCGCTTCTCATCCCCTCGAAATAATTGTCGATAAAAGCTTCTCTTAATGAATAAGCGCTTCTTCCGGCAAATAATACGAAATGACCGAACGCAAAAGGATTTGTTGCGGCGGAAAGAATCGAATTCTGTCTTCTTGCCCCCTTGGCAAATACGGATATTTTGCCTTTTTCTTTTGTTAAAATTACTACTCTTCTGTCGAATTCGCCGCTTGGTTCCTGCTTTATGACCATCCCGGTAACCGACAAAAGATTTTCGGAAATATTATTCATTCCTCTCCTCGGCAAGGAAACCGAAATTCTTCAAAAGATATTCGGAATCCCTCCAGTTTTCCTTTGTTTTGACAAAAAGTTTCAAATTAACCTTTTTATCCAATAGTTTTTCTATGTCGTTTCTCGCATATGTGCCTATTTCTTTAATTTTGGACGCACCTTTTCCGATAATCATTCCCTTGTGCGTTTCTCTCTCGCAAATAATACTCGCTTCGATATAAACCGTATTTTTTGAAAAATCGAATATATCTATGACTACGGCTATTCCGTGAGGTATTTCATCTCCGAGGCATCGAAGGCATTTTTCCCTTATAATCTCAGATACAACCTGTCTCTCCGGCTGGTCGGTAAGAGTATCGGGATCGTAATAAAAAGGTCCTTCGGGAATGAATTTTTCGATGACTTCAAGTAGCGTGTCGATGTTTCTTCCGTTTTTTGCGCTTAAAGGAACAACATCGGCAAAATCCATCTGTTTCGAAAAAAGTTCAATTGCCTTGAAGACCTTTTCTTTTTCGTATTTGTCAGTCTTGGTGATAACAAGTATAACCGGAATACTTACCGTACGCAAAAGAGACAGGATGTTTTCATCCTGCTCTCCTATGAACGGTTCTGCCTCCGTTAAATAGAGGCAGACATCCGATTCGTTAAATGTTCTTTTCGCCGTTGAAACCATACTTTCTCCGAGTTTATTCTTAGCTTTGTGAAGTCCCGGAGTATCCACGAATACCATCTGGGTATTGCCCTTGGTATATACGGTGGATATCTTGGTTCTGGTGGTTTGGGGTTTGCTCGAAGTAATCGCAATCTTCTGTCCGATGATTTTATTCATCAAAGTACTTTTGCCGACATTAGGTCTTCCGATTATCGAGACAAATCCTGATTTTGTTTTGTTTTCCATTTTTAAGTCTTTCTTTTTTATTTTTTACGAATCAAATTATTTATTTGAATTGTCGCTTTCTTTTGCTTTGTCGCTTTCTTTATCCGATTCGATTTTTTTATTCTGAGTTTCGTTTTCCTTTTTAGCGGAATTTTCTTTATTCTTTTTCTTTTTTCTGACTGAGGCAATTGTAATCTTTACGATGACAAATACGATAAGTACGGGAATTGCCATGCAGATAAGAGTTCTGATAATGTAAGGAAGATTGATGATAAGACGGATAAAGAAGTCTCTGGTTCCGACCAAAACATTCGATACGCTTGTCTTAAATCCTTCTTTTAATTCTTCTCCGGGTGTTTTTTCAACAATTACTGCAGGAGTTAAAACCTGAACTTCGTTGATATTGAAATTGATTGTGGCATAATCAACCAGATCATCGTATACCCTGAGAGAAGATTCCATGGATTCGATATTGTATCTAATCTGCGTGAGTTCCTTTGTAAGATAGGTAATCTCTTCGATGGTCTCGGCTTTTTCAAGAAGAGCCATGAATCTTTCCTGCTCTGCGAGATACATTTCTTTTTTGCTCTCTGTATCCACATAGCTTAATGTAACATCTCTTGTCGATGTTGTCTTCTGTGTTACGTTTCCGATGCCGGAAACATCATTTACAAAAGAATCGAGAGAAGTATCGGGAACTCTTACCGTAATATTTGCATATTTATTCTGCTTGTTATTGTTATAAATACTTCCGTTATATGTGTACTCGTTCTCTATATATCCGCCGACAGAATTGATTTTGGCCTGAAGAGCTGCGATTGTTTCGTCAAAACTGACGGTTTCAATCGTCATGTCGACGTTTTTGATAAGTTTTCTGTTTTGAGCAACGGAAGCTTTGGCCTGATTTTCATCAATCGGAGTGCTTAAATTTGTGGTGCCGAAACCGGCATCGCCCAATTCATCATAATAATATTCGCTTTCATCGACATAATCGGCATAATAATCGTAACTTTCTTCGACAGCTGCGGTATTAACATACATCGGAGTTTCGGAATAATTCACCCCGGTTTTATATGATGCATCTCCTGCGTATAAGGAAGGGCTGTTGCTTTTGCAGGCGCATAATGACAAAGTCGAAGAAATTATCAGCGATGCAAGTGTCAGTTTTTTTTTGAGTTTTTTGTTTTTCATATCATACCTCCAAAAATTTTTTTTCGTTTGTTAAATATACGAAACAAAGAAAATTTTTTATGGGAAATAATCAAAAATTTATTCTACAAGATTCAAAACTTCGTCAAAAAGGTCTTTATTGTCGTTTATTTTTGCTTCCGCGCCGACAACGCAGATGTGTTCGATTGAAAATGCTGCTTTGATATTTTCGGACAAAGCTCTTATATCTTCTCTGGTACAATTTAAAATCTCATCCCTTACCTTTTGCCTGTCTTCTTCCTTTACTCCCGTCATATAATAAACGCAATTGGACTTTCCCTCTATTGAAGCGGTCTGCGGTAAGTCTATATCGGATATCGCGCCGATTATAAATTGATTCATCTGTCTGTCGCTGCAATCGAAATTATCGACATATTCCTGTAATTCTCTGTATATCCGAAGCGTATTGTTAATATGAGGATCCCTGTAGGATACAATCGAACAGATTCCCGACATGGGGAAATTTGCAAAACAACCGTATGCACCGCCTTCAACCCTGACATTATTCCAAAGATAATCATAGGCCATAATCGTTCTAAGAACATTGAATGCACCCGAATATTTCAATCCTTTTGAATAATATTCTCCGGAAAGAGCAACATACTGAACCTGTCCCGGGAAAATAAAACCTTCGTTGCCTTTATTAACCTTTACTTCAAAATTGTCTTTTTTGATTTCATTCGTATAGAGTTTATCGATAAAATCGGACAATTCGTCATCAAGAATATTCTGATTTTCTTTAGGAGAAGTAAGATTAATAAAAAGATTCTCTTTTCTGAAAATCATCGGTACAAGCATTTTGAATTCGGATATAATCCTGTCAACGGAATTATCGGAATCCTTTTCAAGCTCGCTTATAAATCTGACGGCGTCTATACCCATTGAGATATCGTTCATTTTGAACATCTCGTCATAATAAGACGTGGCTCTGGTCAAAGCAACCGTATGGGGCGATGAAACAAGCATGCTCTCGCCTTGGGATTTAAGTTCGCTTAAATATTCTTTGATTTTTTCCTTATCGTCGAGTATGCTGTCAAAAAGAATATCCGATAAAAGTTCAAATACCTTCTTTTTGTTTTCATATAAGAACTTGATATTAATCTCGAAATAGGAATTGATTTTACGCGTTTTAATATTTCGGCAGTTGTTAAAAGACATATTCATACCGCCGGAATAAAGTTTTATCTCGTTTGACAAATCTCCGTAAGTCAGCTCATTGGTATCCATTCTTCCGAGCACATTCGCAAGCATCGGGAGGAATCTTATATGTTCGAGCGAAAGGTGATTAACATTGAATATCAATGTAAGATAAGCTATTCCCGAAGTGAAAATATCCTGTTTTAAAAAATCCACACCCTTAATGTCATAAAGGCTGTTCTTGTCCTTCTTTGTTTCTTTTTTAATATCCGATACCTTAAGCAATTTAATCTTTTCGAGATTTTCGGGATTGTCGGGAGCTTTCTGATATTCTTTCAAAGCCTTTGTTTCTTCGATAATTTTATCTATCTTGGCGTCTGAAAGCGAATCCTTCTTCTCTTTTAAAGATGCTGCGAGTTCGTTCTCTTTTTTGTTTGTAAGACCTTTCTTTGGTACTCCCATGCAAAAGATCGAATGATTGTTTTCGATAAAATATTTTTTCAAAAGCTTTTCGAAATAATCGCTATCGACCGCTTCTTTCAAAATCCTGTAAGATTCAAGGCATTCGATATGGAAAAGAGCAAGCGAATCATCATAAAGCCAGGATTCAAGCAAATCGAGACCGTATGCAAGGCCTTTGGGAATCCTTCCGAAATCAGCCTCCCTGTATTTGAATTCTTCTCTTACAAGAAAAGCAAGAAGAGTTTTCTTGTCAAAACCTTCTTCTATGGTTCTTTTAAGTTCCTCTTCGATTATTCGTAAAAATTCGTCCTTATCTTTTGCATTTGCGCCTTTGGCATAAAAACCGAAAAGGTTCTGCTTGATTGAACAATCGCTTGAAGCATATACTTCATCTCCGATTCCCGCATCAAGCAAAGCCTTTCTTAAAGGCGCTGCGGGATTTCCGCTGAAAGCGTATTCGAAAGCTCTTAAAACTATCGGAAGTTCCTTGTCCGAATAATCGGAAAAGCAATATGTAAGATTAAGATAAGTCTTGTCTTCGTCGTCTTCGTTCTCGGTAATCGGGTATTCGATAACCACGTCTTTCCTCTTATCGAAAGGTTTTTGTGTGGCAATCGTCGAATCAACTTTTATTTCATCGTATTTGGATAAATATTCGCGGTCAATGTAATCAAGCCTTTCAGCCATATCACAGTTTCCGTAAAGGAAAATATAGCTGTTCGAAGGATGATAATATTTCGAATGAAAATCCAAAAAATCCCGATATGTAAGTTCGGGTATAACATCGGGATCCCCGCCGGATTCAACTCCGTAAGGAGTATCGGGAAAAATCGAATTCATAATCTGTCTTTCAACAATATCGTCAGGGTCTGAAAAAGCCCCCTTCATTTCGGAATATACGACTCCGTTAATCGTCAAATCGTCATCCCTGTTTTCAAGCTCGTAATGCCAGCCTTCCTGTCTGAATATTTTCTCTTCGTGATAAATATTCGGATGAAAAACGGCATCAAGATAAACGTCCATTAGATTTTTAAAATCAAAATCATTGCAGCTTGCAACGGGATAAACCGTCTTATCCGGATATGTCATTGCATTTAAAAAAGTATTAAGACTCCCTTTGCAAAGTTCGACGAAAGGGTCTTTTATCGGATATTTTTCGCTTCCGCACAAAACAGTATGTTCAACAATATGCGCAACGCCCGTCGAATCCTTCGGCGGTGTTCTGAATCCGATGTAGAATACCTTGTTTTCTTCGTCATTCGGCATAACTACAACCCTTGCATTTGTCTTTTTATGCGAAAGGACATATGCATCGGTATTTATGTCTTTTAAAAATCTATGTTCTTTAATCTCGTAACTTTTGAGTTCTTCGATTTTCATAAAAGTTTTCTCCTTCAAAAAGCGGAGAGATTTCTCTCTCCGTATTTTTTGTTTTTGTTTTGGATTTAATCTTATTCTACATTCGAATCAAGCTCGTTGCAAATTTTCGGAATATAGACATATATATTCTCGAAAAGTTTTGAAGCGGAAGCCATATACTGATATGTTCCTTCTTCCGTCTCGATTTTTTTCGAATAATGTTCGGTGTCGGTAATAACTTTTTTAACGACAGGAACATCAAACTGGTTAACGGGATCGGGAGAATTGGCAAGATCCGCATAAATATTTCCGCCCGTAATTTGAAGTTTGCCTTTTGAACCGCCCATGCTGATGGGATTTGCGGCCAAAAGAACAACCTTGTGGCAGCCGTTTTGAATTCGTGTAACTCCGTATCCGTGATAAGTTCCGATACCTCCGACATTGGATCCTTCAACATATACAAATACCTGTTCCGCACTGCTTCGAATTTCCATATCACCGTCAATGGAACCGATGCCCATACCGTTCATGGAATGAACGTTACATGTTACAAAACCGGAATTAATATTAATGCTGCCCTTACCGTATTTGAGAACACCGATTGCCGTTGCACGGCTTCCGGAAGCTTCAAGCTCAATATCGGCACTTGTGTTGATATCGACTTTTCCTTCCATCGAACCGATACCGACCGCGTCGGCTCCGGAAGATGAAATAACAACATGGGACTGGTTAATCGAAATATGCGTAAATCCCGTCATGGAACCGATACCGACTGTCTTTGAACCGTTTACGATTATTTCCACGTTACCGCCGTCAATCTTGATTTTTGAATTATCATCCGCAAGATAGCCTCCGATTGCGAAAGCCTGATCGGAATTTGCTTCGATTCGAAGAGTTCCGGTACCCTCAAAGGAAATGTCTCCGTAAGGAATCTTTTCTTCTGAACCCGTTCCGATTCCGATACCGTTGTTATGATCGACTCTGATTGTAAGATTACCCTTACCCTGGATATTGAGTCTGGAACTTGCAGGTACTTTAATGCCCTCGTAAGAGAATACGCTGTTGCCTTCAAGAGTAAGCGTAACAAACGAATTTTCTCCGATTTCGATCGAGGGATTGTCCCTTCCTCGTATATTGACATCCTTAAGATTGATAACGGTTTCAACATTGTCGGGAATCTTAATCGACATGTTAACTTCCTTCTTGCTCTTCATTCCGACAAGATTAACGGAAGGCTGCTCGATAAGAATCTGCGAATAAAAGTCAAGCGCAAGGTTAATAAGCGAAATGGTTTCAAAATTCGAAGGAGTATAGGATTTGTTTTCAAGGGCAAGTTTGGCAAGTTTAAGATTGATTGCCATAATCTCGTCTTCCACCTCGGGCGTAATCGCATCCGCAATAACCCTGTTGGGACGACCGGTATAAAAGCCCTGAATCAAATGACATCCGAGCTGAATGACCATCTGAAGTTCGTCGGGAGTTTCAACACCTTCCGCAAGTATCTTCATGCCGTGATTGTTACCGAATGAAATCGTGTTGCTGACGATTTGCTGTTTACGAGAATCGGTATCGATACCCATGATGATCGAATGGTCAATCTTGATATAATGCGGTGAATTGTTAAGAAGCGTGGAAGCATTTGAATAACCCGTACCGTAATCGTCAAGAGCAAGTTCGCATCCGGACTTTTTCATGTATTTGTGTACGGTCTCGCAGGAATCTTCCGACTGCATTCCGTTTTCGGTAATCTCTATAACGAGGTTTTTCATAACGTCCTTATATTGAACATACAGTTCGTTAAACTCGTCTTCTTTGATAATAACCGTCGGAATCGAATTTATGAAAAGCTTTCTGTTTTCGAAAAGCTTGGCATTCTCATGCATGATCTTTATAACATTAAAGAACGTATAATGCTCGACTTCGTAAAGTCTGTCCTGTCTTTCGGCAAGTTCAAGAACATCAGTGGGCGAGAAACCGATTTCCTTATCGGTTCTCATGAGAGCTTCGTAAGCATAAATCTTACCTGTTTTGGCTGAAACGATGGGTTGGAAATTGTATTGAAGATTATTGCCGTCGAGAATCTTTCTGATTTTATCGTCCTTGATATATTCGGTTTCCTGACGTCTGAAAGCATCATGCGAGAAATAATGAGGTTCGGTTTTTCTGAACATCGAAGCTTCCATTACAGCAAAATTGGTAAACTGAATAAGATCTTCTATGTTTTTGCCCTGGCTGGACGAACAATATCCGCAATAAACATTGAAATTTTCGGTTGTGGGAAGTCTTAAAAGAATCTGGTTGATTTCAACCATTATATTGTTAAGATATGCCTGAATGTCCCTTGCTTCCACTTCGTTTGTCATTACGACAAATTCATGTCCGGATTTACATCCGAGGGTAACATATCTTTCGCCCATTCTCTTTTGATACATCTTTAAGATATTTCCGATTTCGGCCATCGTATCGGCTGCTTTCTGATAACCTACATAATGACGAAGATGTTCGAGCCCTTCGATTTCAAAAGATGCAAGATAAACATCGGACATGGAAATCGAAAGCTGTATTTCGGCATCGCGCGTAAATGAATCAAAATAAAGCAATCCCGATTCGGGATCGATATCATCAGAGCCTATCATATTCGAATATACGGGTAAATCATCACGCTGGAAGGCTCTTACCATCTTAAAAGCAATGGTAACGCCAAAAAGAAAGAAAGCGAATCCCAACAAGAAATACGCTACTGAAAACCAATTGAACGAGGCAAATGTGAAAATATAATAAAAGCCGACTGCGAAAAGCAGAAATGCAAGTACAATAAGAATATTTTCGACAATAAGAAAATATCTGATTTTTTTATAACCGGTAGGCTTATTGTCCTGTTCTAATTCCATAAGAGCTCCCTAAACTTTGATATTTCATTATATCAAAAAATAAGCAAAATTACAAGTTAAAGCCTGTTTTAAGCGATTATCGCAAAACTTCAAAAGAATCAGGTGGAAAAAGCCAGAAGCGACAATTTGTTAAATACAACTTCTTCTGCAAAAAACTTGTCTTCGGAAGAAAAAACATCTATATATTCTTCCGGATTTAAGGTCTTGGATTTATATATTTCCTTACCGTTCGAATTGATATAAAAACCGACCTTAAATTTTAATTTAAGCTGTTTGACCGCCTGAAACGCAAAATCGTCCCTGCTTAAATTACCGAGAAGATTGCCTATACTTTCTCCCTTTTGTTCCTCATTGCCGAAATATTTATGGAAAATCGCTTTGATTTTAAACGGAACGTCCTCATATACGTTCAGTTCTTCGACACTCATCTGTGCGCCGAGATAAACATGCGTCATATCCTGAACTACCGCTTTGAATTCTCTGTTTATATATTCCATATTTTTACCTTAGGGCTTGTAATCGATTATTTCTATACCGCCAGTAATCTGTAAAACCTGTTTGATGAAATCCTCTTCAAAATCGCCGTATTTACAGAGTTCTTCAATCGAAACTTTTCTCTGAAGCGTTTCGTAGAGTTCTTTTGCCTTATCCAATACTTCGTTGGCGTTTTCGGCCCATGTATTGTTCTTTGCGGCTTCGTTATTGTCGTCATAAAGCAGTTCTTCCATGGCTGTCATTATCGAATCCGTGATAAAGCCGTCAAGTTCCTTTGCCGAACTTCTCGGGTCAAGAGATTCAAGAATAACCGCGAGAGCAACATTGCCCTCTCCGATTAAATCTTCAATCGGAACACCGGATCCCGTGTATAATTTCGACATTTCAACAATGTCATGCAGATAGCTTTCTATAACGGAATCTTTTAAAGCATTTTCACCTGAAGCAAATCTTTTTAAAATATCATGTTTTTCTTTGATGGTATATTTCTTTACATCCTGCAGTTCGTCGATGTACATCTGAAGGAAATCGACGTCTTCCTCATCGAGAACCTCATCGAAATCAAACGGCTCGTCGACTCCGATTCGCGCGTCATAAAGGAAATTGTATATCAACTGCTTTTTTTCATCGTCGAAAGGAAGATCTTTAAAATACGTATCAACATCGGCTTTGGTAACTAAATTGCCGTTTTCCCTGCCGTATTTTATTAATTTATCCATTTGTTCGGTAAATAATTTTCTCTCGTCCATAATCAAGCCCTACTGAATATGTTTATGTGTAAAAAGATGTTCCTGACAATATTCGTAATTGCCGTTGCATTTCGAGCAATATCTGAATGTAAGATTCGGATTCGAAACATCGGTCTGACCGCAAACCGCACATTTATGCCTGATCATCGATTCGGGTTCCGACGCTTCTTTTATCTTCTTTTTAAATTCTTTCTGTCGTTTGATTTCCTTGAATCTCTTTTTGCCTTTTCGCAAAATAAGATAAAAGATCAAAACGTTAAGAAGCGAACTGCCTATTGCCACAAGAGAAATAAGTCCGTTATTTACACCCGAAGTAAAGGAAATCGCAATCTGGAATGCAAGTACAATCACATAAATAATGCCGAGTACTTTAACTTTAATGGGTATTAAGAAGAAAACAAGAACCCTCATGTTAGGATAAGTTATGGCATATGCAAGAAAGATCGATAAATTAAGATAATACGTGCTGAAGCTGAAGGACATTATATAGTAAAACCACGAACCGCCCATCGCTTTGCTGCATTCGCCGTTTGATAAAACCGCCAAAGTTTCTAACGAATTTACATATTCTTTTGCAAACAGTTCAAAATATCCCAAAAGAGCAAACGAACCGATAACCGTAAGAATTATGCCGGAGAAGAAAAACAGATTAAAAGCAAATTTTCCCCAGGTCATCATAAGATTTCTGCCTATGGAATAATAAAAGAACAGGAATATCAGCACGAAAAATATATTCATGCTGTTTTCCGGAACAAACACCCAGGATATAAGTCTCCATACCTGACCGTGGATAATGGCATAGGGATTTAATGTGACGAAATGAACCCAGTCGGGTTTGAAACTGCTCATCAAAAATCCGAAGGCGTATATTATTACAATTACAAGAGGTAAATTCGGAATTGCATATTTCCCGAATTTTCTTTCCATTTTGTTTAACCAGTTCATGCTTTTTTACCTTTTTACACAGGATTATCCAAACCGATGTTTTCAACATCGTAAGGAGTTGTCTGATAAACATAATAATTCAGCCAGTTGCTGTAAAGATTGATGCTGTGGCTTCTCCATTGAAGAAGCGGTCTGTTCGAAGGATTGTCGTCAGGATAATAATTCTTGGGCATCTTGGGGTTTAAGCCCTTGCCGATGTCCCTCTTGTATTCGCTGTCGAGAGTATATCTGTCGTATTCGGGATGGCCGGTAACAAATACCTGCTTTCCGCCCTTGCTCATACAAATAAAAATACCGGCTTCGTCCGATTCGGCAAGAACGGTAAGATTATCGTTATTGTAAATATCTTCCCTGCTTACTTCGGTGTATCTTGAATGGGGCGCATAAAAAACATCATCGAAGCCTCTGACAATGGGCTCTTTCCTGTTTTTCACGCGATGAGAAAAGATACCTGAAATCTTTTCCGGAAGTTCTCTTTTCTCGATTCCGAAATGATAATAAAGTCCCGCCTGCGCACCCCAGCAAATATGAAGAGTGCTCGTAACATTTTTCTTGGACCACTCGAATATTTTGCAAAGCTCGTCCCAGTAATCGACTTCTTCGAAAGGAAGCTGTTCAACGGGCGCACCGGTAATAATCAATCCGTCGAATTTTTCATTTTTTATTTCATCGTAAAATGTATAAAATTTGTTCAAATGGCTCGCCGACGTATTCTGTGAAATATGAGATTTTACATTAAGGAAAGTAACGTCAACCTGAAGCGGAGTGTTTGAAAGAACCCTTAAGAGCTGAAGTTCGGTTTCCTCTTTGAGCGGCATGACGTTTAAAATAGCAACTTTCAGGGGTCTTATATCCTGATGCATCGCTCTCGTTTCGTCCATAACAAAAATATTCTCATTTTCAAGAATCTCCTTAGCCGGGAGTTCGCTTTGAATCCTGATTGGCATTTTGTTTCTCCGATCAAATTAATTATTTGGTATATGTAAATATAAATACTGATTATATTAAACTATTATGTTAAATTCTTCAAGGAAATCTTCCTCTGATATTATCCTGATGCCGAGTTCCTTGGCTTTTTTGTTTTTGCCGGATGTCGAATTCACATCGTTGTTAATAAGAGCTTCCGTTTTGGCGGATACGCTGCCGGCAACTTTGCCTCCCCTTTGTTCGATAATATCTTTTAGGGCATCCCTGTTTTCGAATCTGTTCAAAGAACCCGTGATGACAAATGTCTTGCCGAGAAGATCCCTGTTGCCGTCATTTTGGATTTTTTCCAATTCGATGCATTCCAAAAGACTGTCGATTTCTTTGCTTCTCGATTCGTTATGAAAGAATTTGTAAATGCTCGTTGCAATGACTTCTCCTACCTGGTCTATGGTTGAGAGTTCGTCAACGTCAGCATTTCTGATTCTGTCGAAATCGTAATCGTAAAAAGATGCTATGAGTTTTGCATTCGCAACACCCACGTTTTCGATGCCGAGTCCGTAAAGGAGTCTCGGAAGCGTGGTTTTCTTGGCATTATTGCACGAAGCGATAATATTTTCGTATGATTTTATTCCGAAGCCTTCCATCGTAACAATATCGTTTTTGTATTGTTCGAGTTTGAAGAAATCGGCATATTCTTTAATAAAGCCTTTTTCAATGAATTTAACGATTGTTTCTTCCGAAACACCGTCTATGTTCATCGCATTTCTCGATGCGAAAAGAGCAAGGGCTTTTTCCTGTTTAACGGGACAAAGTTCGTTTTTACACATCAAAACATCGGTACCGTCAGTGGATTCCACTATCGTTCTCATACCGCATACGGGGCAGATTTCAGGTATTTCGACATTATTGCTCCCCGTAAGATTCGCGGAAATCTGGGGGATTATCATATTTGCCTTGTAAACAAGAATTCTGTCTCCGATGCCGAGTTTAAGCGAACGCATGACCGAAATATTGTGAACGCTCGCTCTGGATACGCTCGTTCCTTCAAGATCCACCGAATCAAAAATCGCAACAGGATTGATCAAACCCGTGCGAGAAGGACTCCATTCGATTTTGCGAAGAACAGTCTCCGCCTGCTCATCCTGCCATTTGAATGCAATTGCATTTCTCGGAGCTTTTGCCGTTGTTCCGAGCGAATTGCCGTAAGCTATGTCATCATACATTAAAACGAGTCCGTCGGACGGAATATCGTATGTTTTAATCTCGTTTGCATACCATTCGATTTTGTCTTTTAAATTATCTTTATCGACTTCTTCCTCATGAACGATTTCAAATCCGAGTCCGTTGAGGAATTTCATTTGTTCGAGTCGCGAATTGTTAAAATCGGCCCCTTCGGCTTCAACCAACGAAAAAGCGAAAAAGCAGACGTTTCTTTGGGCCGTGATATTCGGATCGAGCTGACGGACCGATCCGGAGCATAAATTTCTCGGGTTCTTGTATTGCTCGGCGGGATCTTTTATTTTTTCGTTTATCTTTTCGAAATCCGAATAAGAAATAACCGCTTCGCCCCTTATAACGAGTCTTCCCTTAAAAGATATCTTTACCGGAAGGTTTTTGAAGCATTCGGCATTTTGTGTAATAACTTCTCCGACTTCTCCGTTTCCTCTTGTTACGGCATTTGAAATTACGCCGTTTTCGTATGTCAAAACAACGGTAAGTCCGTCGAGTTTCCACGAAAGAAGACCTTTTTTGTCTCCGAGCCACGAAACAAGTTCATCCCTGTCCTTGGTTTTGGACAAAGAAAGCATGGGCGAGGGATGAGTGAATTTGGGAAGAAAAGAAACCGGTTCGTATCCTACTTTTCTCGTCGGAGAATCCGACAAAACAATACCCGTTTCTTCTTCAAGAGAAACAAGTTCGTCATAAAGCGAATCATATTCGAAATTGGACATTATTTCTTCGTCTTTTGCGTAATATGCTTCGCTTGCTTTATTCAATATTCGACAAAGTTCTTTGATTCTTTCGGATTTGTTCATATATTTCTATTCCAAAACAGGTTGTCTGAAAACCATATTATAAAGTTCATCGAGTTCCGCGCCCGTAATTTCGCGGTATTGCGAGGGCTTCAAATCTTTTAAAAGAATGTTGCAAACCCTTATTCTTTTAAGAGAAACAACTTCCAAACCGCATTCGAAACACATTCTTCTGATTTGTCTGTTTAACCCCTGGGTAAGCGTTATTTTAAAAGTTTTCGAATTGACCGCTTCAACCTTGCAGGGCTTGGTTTCAACGTTTAAATCAAAAAGGAAAATACCTTTTCTCATTCTTTCGAAAATGATGGGATCTATATCCTTGTCGACTTCTACAAGATATTCTTTCTCGTGATTGTTCGATCCGCACATCATAACATGGATAAGATCGCCGTCGTTGGTCATTATCAAAAGACCTTCAGAATCCTCATCGAGTCTTCCCGCATAAGTAAGTCTTGTAGGATATTTAAAAGCTTCGGTAAGCGTCACGTTGGCGTGAACATCGGCTTCGGTACATGTAACGCCCACCGGCTTGTAATATGCAACAACCTTCTTTTCTTCGGGTTTAACCGCCTTTCCGTCAAGAAGAACTTCATCCCCTTCTTTGACCTTGCTTCCCGGCTCGGCTTTTTGATTGTTAATCAATACCCTGCCTGCTTCTATGAGACCGTCGGCTTCCCTTCTTGAGCAGATTCCGCATAAAGCTATGTATTTGTTAATTCTGATTTCGTCCATTTTTCTTTATTCTTTGTATTAAAAATATAGTGCATAACCGTGTGAGGATTATGCACTAAAAGACTCATTATTGTACATAGTCGGTTTTAACATAACAGTCTTTGCCGTTATATTTAACCTTTGTCCATCCGTTCGACAGTTTCTCAACAAACTCAAGCTTATCACCGTTATAAGCAAATCCGACTCTTTCGGAATCGATATCGGCTTCCGCTCTTATATTGACATTATCGATTGCGGTTACGTATTTCTTATCCGCATTATTGTCGTTATTGTTGTTTGTATCGTTATTGTTTTGATTGGCGTCGTTTTTGTTGTTATTGTTGTCTTCGACTTTGTTTCCGTCGGAATCGACAACCTGAAGATATTCGGATTTAATATAAGCTTCCTTGCCTTCGTATTCGACTTTGGACCAACCGTTTAATTTGGCTTCGATTCTGGTAAGAACGGTACCTTCCGATACGGTACCGAGTCTCTCAGCAGTCTCGGAATCCGAAGATCTGACATTAACGCTCGTGGTAGCCTTAACTCTTTCTCTCTTGGGACCGTCTTCTTCTGTCTGATTTTCTTTTGCAAGTTCGGCCGCTATTCTTTCTCTTTCTTCATTAAGCGCAACCATATCGTCATTCATGATATCCTGATAAGCCATCATAAAATCATTGATTTTCTCATCTGATTCAAGCGTTTCGTTGTATTTAAGCGAAATCTGATTGTAAATATCCTGAACATCCTGCTGCATGTAAGCAATATAGAAATTGGATATTACATCGGGAGACATATGGTTTTTCTTGTAGATTCTGTATACGCCGGTCGAATCCTTTGCATAATAAAGACCGATAATACCGGGTACAGCGGTTTCATAATCAACGAAATGAATGTTGTAAGTAACATAAACGTAATATGACTCCTCTGCATATCCTTTTTGCGTATAACAGACCACATCGCTGTAATAATCGATATATTTGCTTTTTACCTCGATATTGTCAAGCTCGTTGGAATTAATCGAATAAAGATTCTGTTTAAGGTAATCCTGATTATTCTCGGCCAACGCATTAAGATAATTTTCCATTGCATTGTTAACGAATTCGTAAGCGTCTTTGACAACGGTAAAATCCTGATTCAAAAGCGCTTTTTCTTCTTCTGTCAATGCATCGTAAGCACGCTGTCTGGCCTTCTTGTCTCTCACGCGGGTAATTCCGACAATCCCGAGAGATACCACCAAAAGAATAATAACAAAGATAAGCGTAGCCGAAACGAGTATATTCTTTTTTATAATAATCCATACTTTTTCAAGAACGGATTTGGAATTGTCTTTCATAAATATAACTCCTGATAAAACCTGGTATGCACCCGACAGGAATCGAACCTGCATCCTTGGCGTCGGAGGCCAATATTCTATCCATTAGACTACGGGTGCAAATTGATCCACGGACCAAAACATACTAGGTATTTTAACACTTTCGGCATCTTTTGTCTACCTTTTGGGATTCTTTGAAAAGCTTATTATTTCCTTAGAAAACAATGCTTTTTTCTGCTCTGCTGTATTTATATGCGTGATTGGAAAGAATATCGACCTTTGGTACCGCTGTCGCATTCACTTCGCAGACCATATCATCAAGTCCGCTCACAGAATCCACACATTTTGACGGAATCATAATTACCTCGTGCACGGAGCTCGGAAGAATGTATATATCGCTCATCAGCCTTTCCGAAAAATCTTCGATTATATCTTTGTAAAGAATCGCGGACGCTCCGAAAAGTTTCTTTTCGTTCGATAAAACAAACATGCAATTGTCGTCAAAATCGTCCTCTTCGTCAAGTTCCCGTTTAGACATTATCTCTTTCATGGTCTGAGCCATGCTTTTTAATTCGGGCTTCATTATCAAAGGCGCATTTTTAAAAGCCAGTTCATCCACCTCTTCCACGGTTTTGTTCCACATCTTCATATGCGCATTGTTAATAAGTATCGAAGCGCATTCAAACAGTTCTTCGCTTACGGAAATATAATACACAATTGCCAAGTCCAGATATTTTCTGTACGGAATCGTTTCAAGAAGATCCTTGTTCATGTCAAAATTAATAAGTTTAAATACAATTCTGTCCTTGATTTTATCAAAAAGCATCACATTATCCGGATCGAAATCGTCGGTGATTGTATTCTCCCTTATAATTCTTTCGATATAGTCAACTATATCTTTTAATTCATCTCCGGCAACAAATCTTTCGTAACATTCATTGACGTATACGGTAGGAGAAATCGAAGAATTCTTATTCCTTACGATAATACCGTCCAATTTAACCCCGTTGTTTTTTAGTATTTCTCTGTATTCAATTGTATTGTCTTCATCGAATCTTTCTTTTAAAGCTTCGAGAATGGCTTCTTTAAATAAATTGTAATCCATAATAACCCTCCGAAAAACAAAACAAAAAAGACAACGAATATTTTTTGATATTCATTGTCTTTATAAGCTAAATATATGAGATTAAAGATTATACTCTGGAGAGATACTCACCTGTTCTTGTATCAATCTTAATCTTCTCACCGATTTCAACGAAGAGAGGAACGCTTACCTGTGCACCTGTCTCAACAATAGCGGGCTTGGAAGCACCTGTTGCGGTATCACCCTTGAATCCGGGTTCCGTTTCGGTAATCTCAAGCTCTACGAAAAGAGGAGGCTCTACGGAAAATACCTGTCCGTTATGAGAAAGCATCTTAACCATCTCGTTTTCCTTAACGAATTTGAGAGCATCACCGATCTCTTCTTTGCTTAAAGCAATCTGCTCATATGTTTCAACGTCCATGAAGTTGAACATATCTCCGTCTGCATACAGATACTGCATATCCTTACGATCTATACGGGCCTGAGGGCATTTTTCGGTAGGTCTGAAAGTTTTTTCAACCACACCGCCGTTTTTGATATTTTTAAGTTTGGTTCTTACGAAAGCAGCGCCTTTTCCGGGTTTAACATGCTGAAATTCGATAATCTGAAAAACATTGCCTTCCAATTCAATAGTAATACCGTTTCTGAAATCTCCGGCTGAAATCATATATATTCCTCCTAAATCATGTATTGCACAATTAAATACTCAAATATTTTAATATAAGAATACCGATAATTCAAGCCTAATTTTCAAAATGAAACATCAGGGGCTCTTTATTATACGGCATTTATGATTATTTTACCGAATAATCTATAAAAGATATAAGCATCTCGGATTTGCCGCTTACACCGGCAACATCCTTTGTAGCATATTTCCACATCTTGAATCTGTAAGGAAAATCGGGCAAATCTTCTTCCTGGTCGAGCAGAACGTCATAATACGATACGGAAGTATAATTCATTTTGCAAAGAAGCCATTCCTTATCCTGATAAATAATGGTATTAAGTCCTGCTTCCTGAATCTTATCCATAAACGCCCTCGCGACATTGGTCTTTTCTTCGGGAGTTATATTCTCTACCCTTGCCTTGTCGTTAGAAACATAACCCATGTAATAACATACCGGATAATCAATTTTTTCTTCACCCAAAGTATCCAAAACAAATTGCGCTTCTTCCTTAGCTTCATCGACATTTACGGCCTGCGAAGAAAACAGCACTCCGACATGAAGACCCGCGTCCTTTGCGTTCTTTATATTCGTATAGAAGTTTTCGTCTACGCTTAAAGCGCCTGTAGAATAACCTCTTTGTCCGATTTTAATAAGAACGAAATCTATATTGTCTCTTTTTACTTTCGAAAAATCTATGTAATCGTCTTTTTTGTCTACGATAATTCCGGTATATGATGCTTTTTCGCCGTCGATATAATAATCGAGCCTTCCGTTTTTCAAAACAAAAGCGGCATTGTCCAATTCATTGGGAGCAAGGTATTTGTTTACGTTAACCCAAACTTCGCTTCCGTCGGATTTGATGACCTTTGTCTTGGTGCCTCCCTCCGAAGGATCGTCTTTTATTTCTTCTTTTTCTTCTTTGTCGTCAATGACAACTTCGTCCTCTTTTTTTTCGTCGTCAAGATATTCGCCCCAGATATCCAAATCGTCCGAAACCGTGGGATTTCCCGAAATATAATCATCCAAATCTACATATCCGGAAACATTTTTTTTGCTTTGAGGTTCGGTTTTTGTTTTGTTAAAACGAAGGGAATCCCTGTTTATCAGCAAAACCGCGCCTATTATCAGCAAAACGGCAACAAGCGAAAAAAGAAGTGCCGCGCCTATTAATGATTTGGAACCTTCTTCCGGCTCATCCCTAAAGAATTCATCATCCTTTTTCATAATTCATACCCTAAAACACTTTTATAACCAAAAGATTTCCTGAAACAGCCGTAATTTCAGCCGTTTCGCCTTTTAATACTTCATTGCTTATTCCGTATTGGAAAGAAGACTTAACAGTTGCGTTTTCAAGCGGATATTTTGCGCCTTTTATGGTTATTCCCTCGACCGAATCGCTTAAAGCCAAAAGCGAGAAGAAAGAAAAATCATCATTAACGGTAACGCCTTTATCAGTTACAATTTCAATTTCCGAATAATCATCGACCATTTTTCCGTAAAGACCCTTTTCCTTAAGAGCAATAAGGAAGGATATATTTCCCATTGTATGATCGAGTCTTTCTCCCAAACATCCGATAAAAAGAAAATCCCTGAATCCTCTTTCAATGCATAAATTCATGGCATGGCAGGTATCGGTATCGTCCTTTTCACAAGGCAGAATGATCGTTTCGACATCAAGATCGGGATTATCCGAAGAATCAAAATCTCCGACAATCAAATCCGGTTTGACACATAATTGCGTCATATGCTTCAATCCGCCGTCACAATAAACGAAATAATCGTCTTGACGAAAGTATTCTTTTATTCTTTTGTAATCATTTACGGCCGCCTGACCGATTATCACGCATCTATTCAAAATTCTCTACCTTCACAAAAATATTATAACATATAAAGGCTTATTTCGCCCGAATCGTATTTTGCATCGCCCTTTTCGTTTGATAAAATCAAAGACCCGTCTTCGTCAAAATCCTTAACGATACCTTTGTCGATAACGCCGTTGGCATCGGATAATTCCACGTATTTGTTTAGTACAAGCGAATTGCTTTTGTAATAATCCATATATTCTCGAAGGCTCAGGTTTTTGAAAAAGTCAGAAAGACCTTTTGTTATTAAAATGATTGTTTTATCATAGGCTTCGGGGTTGTTTTCGACGCAAATCGAACCCGCTTTGCGGGAAATGTCTTCGGGAAAATCACTTGTGGAGACATTGATTCCTATTCCGACGATGATTGCGTTTTTATCGTTTTCGAAACTTCCCTTTAAAAGGCATTCGCATAGGGTTCCGGATATTTTTTTATTATCAAAATACAAATCGTTGACCCATTTAATCCTGCATTCTCTCTCAAAAGCTTCTTTTATCGCTTTTGATGCAATAACGCTCGATGCGACGGTAACTTTTAAATCATTCTTTAATTCTTCTTCGGAAAAATGAACATAAGTATAATATATTCCCGTATCTTTGGGGGAATAAAAGCTTCTTCCTTTTCTGCCCTTACCGTTTGTCTGTTTTTTGGCCAATATTACAAAATCTTTGTTCGTTCCGTTTTTAATCATTCTTTTGGCTTCTTCGTTGGTAGAATCGATTTCATCGAGAATATATACGGGAACGGGTGAATATTTATTTAAAAAATCGAAATTATACATTTTTTACTCCGTTTTTACGAAAAATATTATACTCCGTTTGGTATTCTTCTGACAATAATATCAAGTCACAAGAGAAAACCTGCAGCCCCTTCTTTTGATCTTTCCGTCAGTCTCCATATCGACCAAAGCAATGCTTAATTCTTCGACGGAAATATCACCTGACAAATCATTATATAATGCTTCAAGATTATAATCGTCTTCCTTTAAATGCGAAATTATTCTCTCTTCTGTTGAATTCCCTACGCAATATGTTTTTTCTTTGATTATCTCAAAAGACCCTTCCTCAAAGATATAATTTTTGTTCTTTAGCTCTTCAATCAAAACATCCGAATTAAATGCAATTCCTGCACCGTTTGCCAAAAGCGAATTGCATCCTTCCGAGAGCAAATCGGTAATTCTGCCCGGAACCGCATAAACATCCCTACCCTGTTCAAGTGCCTGCGTAACCGTAATGTATGTTCCGCTTTTCTTTCTTGCTTCGACAACAAGCACAATATCGGATAATCCGGAAATAATTCTGTTTCTCGCAGGAAAAAAACTTTTCTGCGGTTCGGTTTTGGGTAAAAATTCGCTTATAAGACCTCCGTTTTCCAGTATATCATTGAATAAACCGGCATTATCCTTTGGATAAATGACATCGACGCCAAATCCCAATATTCCGAAAGTGCTGCCGTTTACTTTAATTGAATTCCTTTGCGCTATGCCGTCGATTCCTCTTGCCATTCCGCTTATAATCTGCACACCCTTAACCGAAAGTTCTCTTGCAAAAATACCTGCAACCTTTTCACCGTACGCGGAACACTCCCTCGCACCGACAATCGCTACAGAGGGTCTTTTTTCATCCGGCAATTTGCCTTTGTAAAAAAGAATGATTGGCGGATCTTCGATGTTTTTTAATTTCTTTGGATAATCTTCTTTGCATAAATGAGTCCAATTGATTCCGTTTTTAATCAAATCCGCATAAAAGATTTTTCCGGATTCAAAAAGAATATTTTCTTCTTTTTTTATTTTTTGAATTGCATTTTCAATCTTTCGTAATTCCTTTTCTTTAAAGAAAGCACCTTCGGAGCAATTATAAACATTTAAATTCTCATCATATGAAAAGGATAAAATTACATTTTCAAATTTTCCATATAGTTTACATAACTTTTTCACAACCGAACAGGAAATCTTACATTCCTTAAAGCAATAAGCATATAAATCGTTTTTATCTATATTATTCATAATACCTCTTTAATCACAAATTCTAGTTGTACAAGCCGTTCATTCTGTAATTTAATGCTTCGCAAAGATGTTTCTTTTGAATATCTTTTGAAGAATCAAGATCCGCAATGGTTCTCGAAACACGTAAAATCTTATGAAAAGATCTCGCAGAAAGATTCATGGTTCTGAAAGCTTTTTCAAGAAACACTTCGTCCCCGGGATTGATTTTGCAATATTTCTCGATTTCTTTGACACTCATTTCTCCGTTAAATCTTGTATTTGTTCCCTTAAATCTTTCCGACTGTATTTCCCTTGCTTTGACAATCTTCTCTCTCATGGAAGCCGAATCTTCTTCTTTGTTATCTTTATTCCTCAGGCTTTCATATTCAAGCTGTTCCGTTTGAACGCAAAGGTCGATTCTGTCCAATATCGGACCCGATAATTTCGAAGTGTAATTTTTTATCTGAACATCGGTGCATTTGCATTTGTTTCTGTCGGGATAATATCCGCAGGGGCAGGGATTAATTGCAGCCACCAAAATAAAATCCGACGGATATTCAAATGTCCCGAGGCTCCTGTTAATTATTATCTTTCTGTCCTCAAGAGGCTGTCTTAAAACCTCAAGCGCCCTTTTGTCAAAATGAACCGCTTCATCCAAAAACAAAATCCCCCTGTGAGAAAGGGATATAACACCGGGTTTCGGAATGCTCCCTCCTCCGGATAATGCACTCTCCGTTATTGTGTGATGCGGTGAATTAAAAGGTCTTTTAACAATTAACGAATCGAATTCCTTGATTCTTCCGGCTACGGAATAGATTTTACTCACTTCAAGACTCTCTTCGTAGGACAGGGGCGGAAGTATGGTTACAAGCCTTTTGGCAACCATTGTTTTTCCGCAGCCCGGATTTCCGACCATCAGCATATGATGAAAACCGGTTGCCGCAATTATACATGCCCTTTTTAATTCTCTCTGACCCGATACTTCGCTGAAATCGACGTCATATTCATATTGGTTGTTTTCAAACAATTCTTTTATGTTTATTTTGACCGGAATATAATCAGCGGCTCTTTCATCTTCATCAAGTGTCAGAAACCTTATTACATCGATGATATTATCCATTCCGTAAACATCTATGCCTTCTATCGCAGCGCCTTCATATGCATTTTCCATCGGAAGTATTATTCTCTTAAATCCCTGTTCCTTTGCTTCAAGCACTATAGGCAAAACACTGTCAACAAAGCGAAGTTCTCCGTTTAAACCGAGTTCTCCCAAAAATACGGTTTCTTTCGTGCTCTCCTGTTTAATTTCTCCGAGCGCAATCAAAAGAGAAACCGCAATCGGCAAATCAAATTTGGTGCCGCCCTTTCTTAAATTCGCGGGTGAAAGATTAATCGTAATTCTGAGAGGAGGAATTGAAAAACCGTTATTTTTCAAAGAAACTTTGACCCTCTCTTTCGCCTCCTTTACTTCGGAATTAAGCATACCGACCATATCAAAAGCAGGAAGGCCGCTCGAAGCATCGGTTTCCACTTTGATAATGTAACTGTTTATCCCCAATACCGTACCTGAATTAACGTAACTGACCATAATAACCCCCTTTAAAAAATTATGAAAATGAAATATTAAACGTTTGGAAAAATAAAAGAAATCTTTGAAAACTGTAAGGATATATATTAAAAAAAAGAAAAATATATAGAACATATTAAAATTTAAAATAATCCAAAAGAAATAAACAGAATAATCTTTAAATTTTATAACAGTGAAAACCCGGATAAAATACAGAAAGAAACCATATTAAAAATCAGCGGAATAACTTTAGTAAAAATATGTTAGTCTATAAAAGAATTAAATAAAAGCACATAAAAAGACTAAATTAAAGGCTTATAGATAAATAGATTAAAAAGCTCAAAAAAGTTTAGATTAAATGGCTAAAAAAAGAATAATTTAATGGCTAATAAAAGAATAGATTAAATGGCTTAAAAAAGAATAAATTAAATGGCTTAAAAAAGAATAAATTAAATGGCTTATAAAATGAATAAATTATAAAGATTGCAAAAAACAGATTAAAACCGGTATGCAGAATAAAAAAACAAAAGATAACTAATAGCAAAAAAAATGTAAAATTGAATTAATGAAAAATATTCGAATAATCAGGAAAATACAGAACTTCTTGATATTTACAGGGTTCGGGTGAAGAAACACCCGAACCCTTATAATTTGAAATATAAAATGAATGAAAAATATTAAAGCGGAGCCTGAACGCCTTTAAGGCCGAGCTTCTGAATCATACCAACAGGATCCTGAGCAAACTGAACAACCATTTCCTGGTCAATCTTGCCTTCAAGGTAAAGCTGAGTAAGAGCTTCATCCATGGTAATCATACCCATCTTTCTGTTTGTCTGCATTACAGACTGTAACTGGTGTGATTTACCTTCACGGATAAGGTTTCTGACAGCATGGTTACCAAGCATTACTTCGAATGCAGCAACACGGGAACGACCGTCTGCCGTAGGAATAAGCTGCTGAGAAATAACTGCCTCAAGTACGTTAGCAAGCTGAACTCTGATCTGCTGCTGCTGATGAGGCGGGAAAACGTCGATAATACGGTCGATGGTTGAAGCAGCACCGATTGTATGGAGTGTTGACAATACAAGGTGTCCTGTTTCGGCTGCGGTTACAGCTACGGAAATTGTTTCGTAGTCACGCATTTCACCTACGAGAATGATATCGGGATCTTCACGAAGAGCAGCTCTAAGTGCGTTAGCATAGCTCATTGTATCGAAACCGACTTCTCTCTGGTTAACCATTGCAACTTTGTGGAGATGCAAATATTCGATAGGGTCTTCAAGTGTAATGATGTGAGCATCTCTGTTATTGTTGGCTTTATCGATGATTGATGCAAGAGTTGTTGATTTACCTGAACCTGTAGGACCGGTTACAAGTACAAGACCTCTCTTACGATTGTAAAGTTCAACTACCGCATTGGGAACGCCCAACTGAGCGGGTGTGGGAATAACCGTGTTTACCGCACGAAGTGCCATTGCCACGGAACCACGCTGACGGAATGCATTTACACGGTAACGTCCGAGGTTGGTAACTGCGAATGACATATCGAGATCGCCTCTCTCTTCGAACATCTGCTGCTGAGGATCCGTCATAATCTGACCTACTATATCCAAAGTATCTTCGGGTTTAAGTACAGGAAAATCCATGTTTAAAAGATGACCGTTAACACGCATTTTGGGAGGAAGTCCTGCTGTCAAATGAATATCTGACGCTCT
>JAEEGL016514614.1_pt1 | contig 78171 bp, 70 predicted proteins | sample 9134231 | NCBI WGS metagenome assembly JAEEGL01 (sample SAMN16246548, study PRJNA631951) | gut metagenome | biome: gut microbiome; feature: rumen; material: fiber-attached | host: Bos | place: Iran: Karaj | collected 2018-10 | reverse complement strand
TCCTGTTGTCCCCTCTATTGTATCGTTATCGGCTCCGCCTATTAATGTGTCGTCACCTTCACCACCTACTAATAAGTCAGTTCCGTCTTCTCCAAAAATAACGTCATTTCCTTCATCGCCTAAAATATAGTCATTTTCACTACTGCCGTAAATAGTATCATTTCCCTCTTTTGCTTCAACTACATCATGTCCTGCTTCAGCATAAATAATATCATTCCCGTCTGTACCTGCTATAATATCATCTTTTGCTGTTCCAAAAATAGCCCCTTCTTCTAAATCCTCAAGATTATATGTTGTATTTTGTATCTTTATATACTTTGCACTGTGTTCACCTAATTGGTAATTCTTAATTGTAATTTTATCCCCGTTTCCATAATATACATAAAGGTTCTTATCTTCATTTGTACCTTTTTCAATAGTAACAAAATCATTAAATGTTGATTCCTGTAAAACTATTGTATCTGTTCCTCCGCCGTTTTCAATGATATCATTACCATCTCCTTTATCGAAATAGAAATAATTATTGTCAGTTCCTCCGTTAATGGTATCATCACCTTTGCCTGCAATTATATGGTCTTCTCCTGCTCCGCCTGAAATACTGTCATATCCCGCTTCACCAAAGATACCGTCCATATCATCACCGCCGTTGATGATATCATTGCCTTCTCCTGCATATATCATATCAAAACCGTCTCCGCCTGAGATTGTATCGTCTCCTGAACCGCCTGATATATAATCATCACCTTCATCTCCTGAAATATTGTCGTTTCCGGTTCCGCCAAACAATGAATCCTTTCCAGCTCCTCCTGTTATGATATTATTTCCTTCTGAACCAAAAATTGTATCTCTGCCTTCTCCACCTTCAAGCGTATCATCTCCGGCTCCTCCGGTTAGTTCATCATCTCCGGCTCCTCCTAAGATACTATCGTTTCCTTCATTACCTAATAAAACATCGTCACCTTCTTCTCCTTTAATTGTGTCGTCTCCACTTCCTCCTTCAGCGTAATCCCAACCTTCTCCGCCTAATATACTGTCGTTCCCTCCGTTTCCAAATAACATATCATCATCGCCAAATCCACTAATAACATCATCAGTTTCATCACCTGTTATAATGTCTTTTGCGTCAGTCCCAGTAAATAAAGTCATAGTAAACATACCTCTCTCATAGTAACATTACACATTGCAAGTATAGCATGCTTAAAATTCTATTTGAAAATTTTTACATTAATTTACATGGTTATTAGCAGAACGAGCAGGTAGATATTTTTACTATCCTTCCGGATTTAATTTATAACCCCCGCCATAAACAGTTTCTATATATTTTTTATCCTTAGGAGCAATTTTTGCTATTTTTGTTCTCAAATGTCTTATATGTACTCTTATTGTTTCTACAGCTTCATCATCTTCGTTATAACCCCAAATATCTTTTAAAAACTTTGCGGAATTTACAGTTTGTCCGTAATGTTGCAATAAAATATTTACTATATCAAATTCTATCGGTGTAAGTTTAACATTTTTATCTTTTATTATAAGAAGCAAATTATCTTGATCTAAAATTATATCACCTACTGTTGTTAGTTCAGGTTTTACCAGCGACTGAGGTAAAGAATGCCCCCTTTTTAATAAAGCTCTGACTCTCATTTTCAGTTCTTCTAATTCAAAAGGTTTTACTAAATAATCATCAGCACCAGCATCAAAACCTTTAGCTTTATCTTCAATCATTCCGAGTGCAGTAAGCATAAGTATAGGTGTTTCTTCAAAAACAGGATTGTTTCTTAATCTTTGTGCAAGAGTAAAACCGTTTACTTCTCCCATCATAACATCTAAAATAAACAAATCCGGGATTTCTTGAACTGCCTGCGCATAAGCAATTCTTGCATTTTCAGCAGTAATAACTTCGTGTCCCAAAAGTTCTAAATTAATTTTTATCAATTCTAAAATATTTGTATCATCATCTACACATAAAATTTTACTCATACTTAAATCCCCGTTAAAAAACGGTTGTTTAACAAATTTGAGAAACAAATAAGAATAAACAACCGTTTTAAAAAAATTACTGAGCTAAAGTTTTGTTCACATGCTTCGTTAAGCGTGACTTTTTCCTTGCGGCAGTGTTTTTGTGAAAAACACCTTTTGATACAGCTTTGTCAATAACTTTATATGCATTATTTAATAAAGCGGTAACTTGATCCTTGTTAGAAGTAAGAGCATCAAGTACTTTTTTTACAGCTGTTTTAACAGCACTTCTAACTGCAACATTTCTTACTCTGTTACGTTCCGCAACCAAAACTCTTTTTTTTGCTGATTTAATATTTGGCAATTTTTTGCTCCTTTTTTATAATGTCGCTACATTTTAGTAGCAGTTTGAGAGAATACTAATATCTGTAATGAGCAAAAGCCTTATTTGCTTCTGCCATTTTATGGGTATCTTCTTTTTTCTTAACTGAAGCTCCTGTATTATTAGAAGCATCTAAGATTTCACTGGTTAATTTTTCAACCATTGATTTTCCGTGACGACTTTTAGCCGTTTCAATAATCCAAGTAGACCCTATAGCAACACCCAAATCAGGTCTTACTTCAATTGGTACTTGATAAGTAGAACCACCAATTCTGCGAGCTTTTACCTGCAAAAGAGGGGTAACGTTTTTAATTGCTTGTTCAAAAACTTCAACTGGATTTTGTTTAGTTTTTTCTTGAATTTTATCCATAGTTGAATAAAAAATCTTTTCAGCGATGCTCTTTTTACCTCTTCTCATCAAACGATTGATGAATTTGGCAATATCTCTACTGTTATAAACAGGATCAGGCATCGGTATTCTTTTTTGCGGTTTACTTTTTCTTGACATGATACGTTATCCTTTATAAATTATTATTTACCTTTTTGTCTTTTTGCGCCATATTTACTGCGTGCTTGATTTCTGTTTTGTACACCTTGAGTATCAAGAGTACCTCTGATAATGTGGTATCTAACACCAGGTAAATCTTTAACCCTGCCACCTCTGATTAATACAACAGAGTGTTCTTGCAAATTGTGACCAATTCCAGGAATATATGAAGAAACTTCAAATCCGTTAGTCAATCTGATTCTTGCAACTTTTCTCAAAGCAGAATTAGGTTTTTTGGGTGTAGATGTATAAACCCTGGTACAAACTCCACGTCTTTGAGGACAGTTTGTAAGTGCGGGTGATTTAGTTTTTTTCTTGATTTTGGTTCTTTCTTTACGAACCATTTGATTTAATGTAGGCACTTATACCTCCTTATGCCATTGCGTCCAAGTAAAATTAACATGCCACTACAAGTGGCATATAATAAGTAAACATCACACATATAAAAAAGTCAAATGTTTATTTGCATTTAGTTTATTGCATTAATATTTTGTAATATTATTCGTAAATATAAAAATTTTTATTCATAATTTTGTTCTTATACAAGCATAGAGAACAGAGAAAAAAAGAAAATTCACTGACTTCAAATAATACAAAAAATAATATAAATAATACTGAAAGGTCGTTATTTGATTTTTAATCTTTAGTTTAACAAACACTAACTAACATACAACTAATTTCCTTTTACTCTTTTTATGTTATAATCCGTTTTGTAGATACCAATTAAACGGGAGTATAAAAAGTGATAAAAGAGCAATATTATCCGCAAAAAATAGAAAAAAAATGGCAAGAAATATGGGAAAAAAACGGAGTTAATAAAACATCTGATAATTCAAATAAACCTAAATATTATGCTTTGTCAATGTTTCCTTATCCATCAGGGAAACTTCACATGGGGCATGTAAGAAATTATACTATTACGGATGTAATTGCACGTTTCAAAAAAATGCAGGGATTTAATGTTCTTCATCCAATGGGATGGGACAGTTTTGGTTTACCTGCCGAAAATGCCGCAATAAATTCCGGTGTAAATCCTAAAGATTGGACATTAAACAATATTGCATACATGAAAAATCAGCTAAAATCATTGGGACTTATGTATGATTGGGACAGAGAAGTTACTACTTGTTTACCTGATTATTATAAATTTACTCAATGGTTATTTTTACAGTTTTACAAACATAATTTAGCCTACAAAAAGGAAGCTGCCGTAAATTGGTGTCCAAAATGCGCAACTGTCTTAGCAAATGAACAAGTTATAGAAGGAAAATGCTGGAGATGCGATTCTGTTGTTGAAAAGAAATATCTTTCTCAATGGTTTTTAAAGATTACTGATTATGCAGATAAATTATTAAAAGATTTAGATTTGCTTGAAGGCTGGCCATCCAGAGTAAAAATTATGCAGAAAAATTGGATAGGAAAATCTTTTGGTACAATTTTGAAATTTAAACTTGAAGATGATGAAAACACTGTTATTCCTGTCTATACAACAAGACCTGATACAGCAATGGGTATTACTTTTCTTGTTGTTGCTCCGGAATATCCAAATATTGAAAAATTAACTACTCCCGAATGCTTACCAAAATTAAAAGAATATCAAGATTATGCAAAAAAAGCTTCTGAAATCGAAAGATTATCCACTGAAAGAGTAAAAACAGGAGTTCCTCTCGGAAAATATGTAATAAATCCTCTTAATGGCGACAGAGTTCCTCTTTGGACAGCGGATTACGCACTTTTAGAATACGGTACAGGCGCTGTTATGGCGGTTCCTGCTCATGATACGAGAGATTTTGCATTTGCAAAAAAATTCAATCTACCCATAAAAGAAGTCATAAGAGATGAAAAATTAAAAGAAGCAAATCCATTGAATGAAGCATATGTAGAAGAAGGTATTCTTGTTAATTCCGGCAGATTTAACGGTTTAAAAAATACCGAAGCTAAAAAAGCCATTACAGAATATGCTGAAGCAAACGGATTTGGGTATGCAAAAACGCAATTCAGACTTCGTGATTGGTTGATTTCAAGACAGCGTTATTGGGGCGCTCCTATACCAATAGTTTATTGCCCTCATTGCGGTGAAGTACCCGTACCGGAAGACCAGCTTCCTGTCATGCTTCCTGAAGATGTTGATTTTTCTGTTAAAGGTAAATCACCTATTTTGACTTCAAAAACATTTATTGAAACGACTTGTCCTATTTGCGGAAAACCGGCTAAAAGAGATTGTGATACAATGGATACATTTATTTGTTCAAGCTGGTATTATTTAAGATATTGTGATCCCAAAAATACAAAGTTACCTTTCGATAAAAATAAAATTAATTATTGGATGAATGTTGACCAATACGTTGGTGGTATTGAACATGCCATATTACACTTATTGTATTCAAGATTTTTCACAAAAGCGCTAAAAGATTTTGGATTATTAGATTTTGATGAACCGTTTAAAAATCTTTTAACTCAGGGTATGGTATTAAAAGACGGCTCAAAAATGAGTAAATCAAAAGGTAATACCGTTGATCCAGATGAAATATTTACTCATTACGGAGCTGATACAGCCAGATTGTTTATTATGAGTGATTCACCGCCTGAAAGAGATTTCGACTGGTCAGATGCAGGAGTAGAAGGCTCTTACAAGTTTTTAAATAAGGTTTGGAGAACAGTTTATAACGCTCAAAATAATATTGACAGCAATGCCAAATATGATTATCAAAAACTTGAAAAACAAGAAAAAGAGCTTCTTAGAAAATTAAATTTAACCGTAAAAGGTGTTATCAATGATATAAGTTGCGATTTCCAATTTAATACGGTCATAAGTAAAATCAGAGAATTGGTTAATGCCCTTGCCGATTATATTCAAACAACAAAAGAATATACTGAAGCTAAAAAAGCGGTTTTAACCGAAACAATTTACACTCTTATAAAAATACTTGCACCAATTACACCACACCTATGTGAAGAACTGTGGGAAAATTTAGGATTTAAAAAATCCGTTCATGAAGAAAATTTCCCTGATTTTAATGAAGAGTATACAAAACAGGACAGTATTACTCTTGTTCTTCAAATTAACGGTAAAACAAGAGATAAATTGGAAGTTGATGCCAATATTTCAAAAGAAGAATGTGAGAAAATCGCAATGCAAAGTGAAAAGGTACAAAAGATGCTAAACGGACTTTCCGTAAAGAAGGTTATAGTTGTACCAAAGAAACTCGTAAATATCGTTGCAGGATAAACGTAAAGATACAAGAGAATTTTCATTCACGATGTATGCCGGCATATTTTTGAAAACTTTATGATACTTCGTGGAAATTTACAATTGTTTACAGTTAAAAATAAAAGTACTGCCCTTATTACTGTTTCTGAAATAAAATATAGAGTATTATCATTTTCTAAAATAGTTTTTTTTATGCTAGTATTTTGCTTGTAGAGATAGAATTTTATAGGAGAAGAAATGTCTAAATATTTATTTACATCGGAATCTGTTACCGAAGGTCATCCTGACAAGGTTTGTGACCAAATTTCAGACGCCATATTGGATGCATTTTTATCAAAATCACCACAATCAAGAGTTGCGGCAGAAACATCTGTCACTACAGGTATGGTTTTGGTTTCGGGAGAAATTACTTCCGATTGTTATGTTGACATTCCTTCCGTTGTAAGAAATACAATTGAAGATATCGGTTATATTGGCGAAGTTGGCGGTGGTTTCTGTGCAAAAACTTGTGCGGTACTTACTTCCATTGATGAACAATCTCCTGATATAGCCAGCGGAGTTAATTCTGCTCTGGAAGGAAGAAAAGAGGACAGGAATACAGAAGAAACAGAAAACATCGGAGCAGGCGACCAAGGTATTATGTTTGGTTTCGCTTGTAATGAAACACCTGAACTCATGCCTTTACCAATAAGCCTTGCTCATAAATTAGCTTACAGATTAGCAGAAGTAAGAAAAAACGGAACATTAGACTATTTAAGACCTGACGGAAAATCGCAGGTTACTGTTGAATATACAGATGGAATACCTACAAGAATTGACACTATCGTCATTTCTACTCAACACAATCCTGTTATTAACGGTGTCAGTGATAATGTTAAAGTTCAAGAAATAATCAGAGAAGGTATTTTGGAGCATGTAATAAAACCTGTATTTAACAATTCACCTTTAAAACCTGACTCTACAACAAAATATTTGATTAATCCGTCAGGAAGATTTGTTGTTGGAGGTCCTCAAGGAGATGCAGGTTTAACCGGAAGAAAAATTATTGTTGATACTTATGGCGGATATTCACGTCATGGCGGCGGAGCTTTCTCAGGAAAAGATCCGACGAAAGTTGACAGAAGTGCAGCTTATGCCGCAAGATATGTTGCGAAAAACATTGTAGCTTCAGGACTTGCTAAAAAGTGTGAACTTCAATTAGGATATGCAATAGGTGTTGCAAAACCCGTTTCGATTATGGTAGATACTTTTAATACTGGAGTTCTTCCTGATGAAGAAATTTCAAATATTGTAAATAAAATATTTGATTTGCGCCCCGCTGCAATAATTAAAAACTTCGATTTAAGAAATCTTCCTTCTAAAAACGGCGGTACATTCTACAAGAAACTTGCTGCTTACGGACACATGGGCAGATGTGATATAGATGTACCTTGGGAAAGACTTGATAAAGTTGCTGAATTAAAGGATGCAGCTAAAAGTTTAGTTTAATTATATGAATTTATCGGATTTTGATTATTTTTTAGATGAGAGTTTAATCGCACAATTGCCTGCGCAAAAGCGAGAGAACTCTCGTCTTTTATATTTAAACAGAAGTAAAAAAACATTTGAGGATAAAGTATTTTCTGATATTGTAAATTTGCTTTCTCAAGAGGATTTACTGGTTTTAAATAATACTAAAGTTTTTCCAGCAAGGATTATAGGTAATAAAAAAACCGGTGCAAAAATTGAAATGTTATTACTCAAAAATATTGAAAATTCAATATGGGAAGTATTAATCAAGCCTGCCAAAAGGTTAAAAAACGGTGATGAAATAAAATTTTCAGAAGAACTGTCAGCAAAATTATTAAATAAAAATGACGAAACATGTCTGGTTGAACTTCATTATGAAGGCAATTTATATACTATTTTGGATAAAATAGGAATTGTTCCATTGCCTCCGTATATACATAGGAATGAAAATGATAAAACTTTAGCAGAATTTGACAAACAGAGATATCAGACTGTTTTTGCAAAGAATGAAGGGTCCGCCGCAGCTCCTACAGCAGGATTGCATTTTACCAATGAAATACTTGAAAAAATAAAACAAAAAGGAATAAAAATTGCCTATGTCACATTAAATGTAGGATTAGGTACTTTTAGACCGGTAAAATGTGAAAATATTTTGGAGCATAAAATGCATTCAGAAGCTTATGAAATAACTCAAGAAAATGCGGATTTGATAAACAGTGCAATTAAGAATGGCAAAAATATTGTTGCTGTCGGTACAACAAGTGTAAGAACATTGGAAACAGTTGCTCAAAAATACAATAAAATTGTTCCTTGTCAGGGAGAAAGCGAATTATTTATATATCCTGGATTTGAATTTAAAGTCGTTAATAAAATTTTGACAAACTTCCATTTGCCTAAATCTACTCTGTTAATGTTAGTAAGTGCTTTTGCAGGAAGAGAGTTCATTCTGGAGGCTTATAAACATGCTGTAACTGAGAAGTATAGATTTTTCAGTTACGGAGATTGTATGTTTATTGAATAAATTTTATAAAGCCTAACTGCAATATGTTTATACTCTTCAAAAATTGACAATAAAAACTAAATGTTATATAAAATATGGTGTAGGATGTTGATTATATACGAATAATGAAATTAGAAATAAGAAATGTTAAACATTCATTAACCAAAAAATTATTAATAAGTCTGGTTTCAATAAGTTGTATTATTGGAATACTTTTGGCAGGTTTATCTTATTTTTATACCAAAAAACAAGTCTGGAAGATATTTTCAAACATTACAACAAGTTGCGCATTAGATGCTGCTAATATGCTTTATGATGCCCCAATTAACAAATTTTTAAATTATGAAGAAAAAGAACTTTATAATAAACATTTAAAATCTATAAAAAATATCGCACAAACCTTTAAATTAAAATATTTATATGTTTATGTACCGGATACAGAAAACGATAAACTGATTGCCATTTTTGGTATCCAAGGTAAAAACGGAGAAGTTATAAAGGATTTTGCTTTGGGAGAATCGCCCAATTTACATTTAAACGAAGAAGTTATGAAAAACTTCAATAACAAAGCAAAAAGATGGACTTTGGAATTAGACAATGAATATGGACACGTTATCAGCGGTTACTCCACAATTTTTGATAGAAATAATAATCCTGTAGCTATAGCAGGAGCAGATATTGATTTTGACTATATGGAAATCAAACTGCTTAAAGATTTTTCTATAACATTTATTATTCTTTTTTGTGCCTTGTTTTTAACAAGTATTTTTATATTATATAGCGTAGACAAATTATTTATTAAACCAATCTTATTATTATCTGCAAAAATGCAACAAAGAAAATTAATAGAAGAAGGTATTTTGGATGAAAAAATTGATATAAACAGCGATACTGAAATAGGGCAACTTGCTGATTTCTTTAATGATATGAATGATAACTTAAAATCATATATACAAAAAAATGCTGCCAAAAGTATATTTCTTGCAAATATGAGTCACGAAATAAGAACACCTATGAACGGTATTTTAGGCTTTGTCCAGCTTTTAGCAGGAACACAGCTGGATGAAGAGCAGAGAGATTTTGTTAATGAAATACAAAGGTCATCAGAGATTTTGCTTAATTTATTGAATGATATTTTAGATTTGTCAAAAATTGAAGCAGGAAAAATGACTCTTGAAAATATTGATTTCAATTTGAGATACGTTATTGAAGATGTCGGTACCTTGGCTTCATCAAATGCATCAAATAAAAATATAGAAATCAATGTTCTATGTCATTCAAATATTCCTGAAAAAATCATAGGAGATCCTAACAGATTAAAGCAAGTTTTGAATAATTTTGTAAATAATGCAATAAAATTTACTGAAAAAGGTGAAATAAATATAACAGCATCATTAGTTGAAAAATTTGAAAACAAAGTCAAATTGAAATTTTCCATAGAGGATACTGGAATAGGTATATCAAAAGAAAATCAAGAAAAAATATTTGAATCATTTACTCAAGCTGATAGTTCAACAACAAGAAAATACGGTGGAACAGGTTTAGGTTTAACCATATCCAAAAACTTTATACATATGATGAATGGTGAAGTTAATGTTATATCAGAACCTGGTAAAGGCTCAACTTTTGAATTCACTTCTGAATTTCAAATATCTAAGAAAGTTGATAATGAAATAACTAAATCAGAACTGACTGAAATAAAAAATTTAAATATACTTTTAGTTGATGATAACAAAACTAATTTAAAGGTATTATCTCATTATTTAAAACATCATAATTGTAATACTACTGAAGCAAAAGATGCAATGACGGCCCTTGAAATATTGAAGAATAAAAATTTTGATTTAATATTATCTGATTATTGCATGCCGGAAATTGACGGGTTAGACTTTGCCAAAAAAGTTTATGAATTTAATAAAAATCTTCCTATAATTATACTTTCTTCAAGAGTAAAAATAACTGAATGCAGGAATGCAAACCTGCCTAATATCAGAGGATATCTTGCAAAACCTATCAGAAAAAATGATTTAATAAATTGTATTCTAATGGTTATGGGTAAAAAGACAAAAGAAATAATTACCAAACAAACATTAAATACTTTTGCAAAAGATTTAAAATTAAAAATTTTGTTAGCTGAAGATAATTTAATTAATCAAAAACTTACAAGCAAAATGTTATCCAAAGCTGGATTATCTTGTGATATTGCAAATGACGGACAAGAAGCTATTGAAGCCATAAATAATAACGAATATGACATTGTATTTATGGATTGTCAAATGCCAGTTTTAGATGGGTATGAGGCAACAAAACAGATAAGGCAAAATCCAAAATACAAGGACTTAATTATTATTGCCCTCACTGCTAATGCAATGTCATCTGATTTCAAAAAATGCATAGATTCAGGAATGAATGATTATTTATCAAAACCTTTAAAATACGAAAAACTTATTGATAAAATAAATCAATATTCAAATAATTTATCAAATCATAATATAAAAAAGGAAAATATAAATGAAATACCACAAAATCAAAAATCTAAAACAACTTCAAACTTTCAAATTGATGAAGCAAAATTAAAAGAAGTTATAGATAATGTTAAAGATGAATTCAAGTTTGATGACGATATAGTAAATGAATTGCTTCATGACTTTTTTGAGAATACAAAAATACAATTAAAAGAATTAGAACAAGCAATTAAAGAAAATAATTTTGAACAAGTTACTCAAATTGCTCATTCAATAAAAGGTGCAGCCGGAAATTTGAGAATGAATGATATATTCGAACTTTCTAAAAAACTTGAATTTATGGGAAGAGACAATAATCTTAATGAAGCTTTACAATCATTTGAAGATTTAAAATATGAATTTTTATTATTATTCGGGACTTTATAAATAAAATATGATAGAATAAATATCATAGGAAGTAAGAGAGAGATGTATTTAAGAATATTTAATTTTTTTGATAAAACACCTGATGAATTAAATAATATGCTTGAGCAAACAAAAAACGATTCAGATAAAGCAGATATATATTGCGCATTAGGATATTTCTCTTATTTGAAACATGAAGTTGATATTGCAACAGAATTTTATGAAAAAGCTTATCTTATATATTCAGAACTTCAAGATATCCATAAAACGGCTTTTACTCTGTCTCATCTTGCACTTTTTAATTATTTTAAGGACAAAACAAGATTAATACGTTCACATACTATGCTTAATGATTCTATGGCACTTATACAAAACGAAGATAATGCAGAAGCAAACGATGTTAAAGCAATAATTCTGTTTTGTAACGGAATTATTGAATATAATGAAAAGAATTTTTCACAAGCTTTGAATTTATACAAAAAAGCAATGAGTATGACTATAGCAGACAGTCTGGTTTATGCAAGAATTATTGAAAATATGGGATTATTCTATTTACGTTCAGGAAATTTCCACACAGCCATTAATTATCTTGAAGATGCATTAAAAATTAAAGAAAACTACAATATTCAAATAGATATTGCAACTACAAAACTACTTATAGGCAGATGCTATATTTCTGTAGAAAATCATAAGAAAGCTTTGAAAATGCTCTCAGAAGCACAAGAAATAATGAGTACATATAATGATACATTTGCTCTTTTAAGAATTCAAGATGAAGTAGCAAAAATATATATTTCTTTAGGTGAATATGAAAAAGCCAGAAATTGTATAGAAACTGCTCTTAAAAAATGTGAGAATTTTAAAGAGCACAAAATTCACGGATATTTGAACTGTACTCTCGTATCTGTTTGTATAAAAACAAATGAAATTGATAAAGCAATCAATCTTCTTCAAAACGTAGTTATTCCTATTTTTGACGGAAGTACATCGGCAAGAGGAATTGCTTTAGTCAGGGAGCTTAAAGCTGAAATTTTTGTTATTCTGAAAAAATATGACGAAGCCTTAGACAATTTATACAAGGCACTGGATATATTCAAAAGTATAAAACTCAGCTTTGAAGAAGCAAAATGTTATTTTGAAATAGCCAAAATTTATAAACAAATTGAAAATCCGCAAAGTGTTGTACAAAACCTTTTGGAAGCTTTAAATATTACATCTGTTAATGAATTCCCTATTTTGAATAAAAAAATTGAAGACTTTTTGTATGAAACAGATACTCAAGAATGGGCAAATATAATAAATAAAACGGCACGAAAAGAAAAAATTTTTTCTGAAAGTAATAAAATTATCGATAGTCTTAGTAATGATTTATTAGGTATATTTAATGATCAAACTAAAAAATCAAAAGATCCGCTTCTTGCATTATTACGATTAGGAAGACTTATTTCTTCCCAAACAGATATAAGCAGGCTTATTGTTGTTATTGCTGAAGAAGCAAAAAATGCTCTTAATGCTGAGAGATGTACTATATTTCTTTATGACAAAGAAAAACATGAACTATGGTCTAAGGTCGCTACTGGCATGGATTCAAAAGAAATAAGATTTAGCGCAGACAGCTTGGCTGGTTATGTATTACTAACAGGTGAAACAATTAATATACCTGATGTTTATAAGGATGAAAGATTTAATCCGGAAATAGATAAACAAACCGGCTACAAAACTCAAAGTATGCTTTGTATGCCTATAAGAAATCTTGACCATAAGATAATAGGAGTTCTTCAAGTTCTTAATAAACAAGGCGGAAAATATTTTACAAATGAAGATGAAGATTTGCTAATGTCTATTGGTTCTACTGCCAGTATTGCTCTTGAAAATGCCAATCTTTTTTCCAAGCAGCAGCAGATGATTGAAGAACAGCAAAAATCCTTCACAAGTTTCGTTAATACTCTCGCTACCTCTATTGATGCCAGAGATAAAATTACGGCAGGTCATTCTATTAGGGTTACTAAATATACAAAGCTTATTGCTGAGCAAATGAATTTTGATGAAGATAAAATAGATGCTTTTGAAAAGGCTGCTCTTCTTCACGATATAGGGAAAATAGGTATTCAAGACAGTGTACTTTTGAAAGAAGGTAAACTTACACCGGAAGAATATAAAGATATCCAAAAACATGCAAAAATCACTTCAGATATTCTTAATCAAATGTATTTTACGGAAAAACTTAAAGCTGTTCCTGAAATAGCCGCTTCACACCATGAAAAATTCGATGGAACAGGTTATTTCAGAGGTGCTAAAGGTGAAGAAATTCATATCGGTGGTAGAATTCTTGCAGTATCAGATGTATTTGATGCAATAACATCCAAAAGACACTATCGTGACAGAATGGAAATATCAAATGTATTAAGAATTTTGAGAGAAGGTTCAGGTACACATTTTGATCCAATTGTAATTGATGCATTTTTTGCAATAAGTTTGGATAAAATTCTCAATATTCTTATTAGTGCCTATGACAAGACTTTGCCTGAAAAAGAGATGAAATTCTTCAGTAATTACAATTTCTGTAATTACGAAGAATACACAAACAAATCCGAAAAAACCGAGGATGAACAAACTCTATTGACTGAGTTTGATAATTGGTATTTTAACCGGGCAGAAGATTAGCAGCTTTTACTGCAACATCAACAAGGTCAGTACCTTTTGTAGTCTTTGCAGGGCTGTCACTTTCATCAAATATATCCGGAGTACCATTACCGTTAGCATCTCTGGTCGTAATTCCCAATGATTTAGCTGCGGCAAGTGCACCTGTAACAGTTGACAAAGCTTTCATTGTAGCTTTCTTAGCATAAAATTCAGGTATACTACCAGTTGGACAAGTTTTTTGAAATTTTTCCAAGGCATCAGCAGAAACACTTTTATGAGCAAATTCTTTTGCCCAATTCAAAGTCTTATCTAAACCGTTATTAATCATAGCCTTGAAAGTTCTTGCTGTTTGCGGAACAACTTTGCTTCTTAATTTATCATAAGCAGCTTTTGAATACCTGCCAACATAATCAAAAACAGGAACATTTAACTTTGTATCAAGATAATTAAATACTCTGCCTGAGGCTGCTTTAACAGCACTAAATGTAGCAATTGCACCAAATAATGATACAAGAAAATGCTTTAATATTTTTGTATTCTTAGGAGTATTTTGGTCAATTTCTATACAATCAGCAACTTCTTTAATAGTATCGGCATTAAGTTCTTTTGCTTTTGAAACTGTATCGGCAACCTTAACTAATTGCTCAACACCAGTCTGACCAAAGTTGTTTTGATTTGTTAAATTTATTGCAGAAACATTCATGCTACACAACCTCACATTAGATATTCCAATTATAGCAAAAATGCTGAAAAAAGAAAATTGCTATTATAAAAACTTTACTTAATATTTCTTTACATATTTGTAAATTTGATTATTTATTTTTAAAATTTCAATTTTAAAAGCTGCTATTTTTTATATCCTACTACATACGTGAAATTAAATATGAAATTATGTAAATTTTTTTTATTAATACGTTTAAAATTTTAAAAACTATTACATATATAGTATGACAATTGTAGTATTTTTTCGTTATGCGGCATGGGTAAAGTTTTTCTAATAGTAATACCATTAGTGATATTTCTCTCCGGTTGCAATATTGGACAGGAGAAAATTTCTCATGACGAAAATATTATAGAAAGACATACGCAGAATGCTAATTACAGAATAGAGAAAATGTCCAATGGAGTATACGTTTATAGTGATAATATAGATGAAACAGGATATGGTATAATTCACTAGTAAAAAATAATTATTATTTGTTTTATAATATAGTAGAAATCAAAGGAGTTAAAATGGCATTAAAACATGGTGCTCTGGAAAACCTTGTGTTAAACGTTATATGGACTGTTATTGAGCAAAAAGGACAGTTCGCCAGTGTTGCTGATATTCATGATGGTTTAAATCGTCTTAATACAAAAAAAAGATGGGCATATACAACGGTAAAAACAGTATTAGACAGAATGGTAACAAAAGGACTAATAAACAGGGTTAAAATAGGCAAAAAGTACCTCTATAATTCCATTGTGCAAAGAGAAGAGCTTGCACAAAAAGCCATTAAAAAACTGGCAAATGAATTTTTCCAAGGAAGTCTTAAAGAAATGTTAGTTGTTACTGCTCAATTAGCAGAACTTGAAGATAGAGTTCTTATTCATGCAACAAGATAATGAATTAACAATTACCGCCAGAAAATTAGTAGGTATACTTTTATACGATATTATTTCAAATAAAATTACCCCATTTGATGCTGTGCAAAAATTTCCAAGAGATATTAATGATACTTCGATAAAAATAGCTTGGCATGCAATAATACACTTTGATTCTGATGAAGATATCAGAAAAAATGATAATCTTTATTCTCAAGAACAGATAAAATACTTGGAAGGAATAGGGAAAATATTATTACAAGGAGAGCCCCTTCCTGAAAATATATTAAATGAATATGAAAATATTTATGAGGAAACAGTACTTCCTAAAAGAGCATCTGTAAAGGAATATATTAAATCAATTTTTAGGTTTATATAAAAGAAAATAAGATTAACAAAGAATATGTAATATGAATTTTGAGTTTACCATTGATTTAAAAGGTTTCTTCATATCCTAAAGCATTTGCTTTTTCTAAAAACTCTCTTGCTTCATTTTGTTTGCCAAGAGCCACCAGGGCACAATTCTTTCTATAATATCCGGTTCCGTTTTCTTTGTTAAACATTATTGCTTCATTAGCGTATTTTAAAGCTTTTTTATAATCATTTTGGCTGAAATATACAAAAGATAGAGCTGTAAAAATTTTGTCTTTATCATCTTTACAATGTTCTAATGCCGATAATAAAAGAGTCAAAGTATCTTTTTTATTGTTTTCAAAAAGAATTTTGGCTTTTAATACATAAGCATCGGTATAAGTTTTATCCAGTTGTATTACGTATGTAAAATCTAAAAAAGCATTTTTATAATTATCTAAAAATATACTGTCAATTCCTCTGCGATAATAATACTTTGCTTCCATATTATTTAGTTCAATTGCATTGTTTTGATCTTCAAGTTCTCCTTGCCAATCTTCAAGCCAGCTTTTTGACAGTCCTCTCTCATAATAATATTCAGAATCATTCGGATTAAGTTCAATAGCTTTTGTTTGATCTGCTATATCACCTTGATAATCTTCTAACCAATATTTTGCAACTCCTCTTTCGTGGTAATATTCAGGATTATCAGGATTTAATTCAATAGCTTTATTTTGGTCATCTATTGTTCCTTTATAATCTTTAAGCCAATTTTTTGCAATTCCTCTTCTATAGTAATATTCAGGATTATTTGAATTTAGTTCAATTGCTTTTGTTTGGTCGTCAAGTTCTCCTTGCCAATCTTCTAGCCAACTCTTTGCACATCCTCTTTCGTAATAATAATCTGCATTATTTGGATTTAGTTCAATAGCTTTATTTAAATCTTCTATTTCTCCTTGATAATTTTTAAGATATCCTTTTGCAATTCCTCTTCTATGGTAATATTCAGGTTCATTAGGATTAAGTTCAATAGCTTTATTTTGGTCTTCTAATTCCCCTTGCCAATCATTAAGCCAAGATTTTGCATTTGCCCTTTTATTATAATATTTTGCATTCTCAGGTTCAAGCTCTATAGCTTTATCAAAATATTTTATAGCACTGATATAATCTTTAAGATTAACAAAATAAACAAGTCCGCAATTAAAATAATATTCAGAATTGTTTTGGTTTAACTCAATAGCTTTATTGCAATCTTGTATACTACCTTGATAATCTTTTAACATAATTTTTACAACAGCTCTGCTAAAATAGTAGGCATCCTTATTGGGATTTAGTTGAATAGCTTTGTTTTGGTCTTCTAATTCCCCTTGCCAATCTTCTAGTGAACCTTTTGCAATTCCTCTTTCATAATAATAATTAGAAACATTCGGATTCAGTTCAATTGCTTTATTATAATCCTTAAGTCCACCAATATAATCATTTAACATTACTTTACCTTTACCTCTTTCGTAGTAATAATTAGGATTATTTGGATTAAGTTTAATAGCTTTATTTTGGTTCTCAATTAAACCTTGCCAATCATTTAGCCACCATTTTGAAACCCCAATTGCATAATAATAATTAGCATTATTAGGATTAAGTTCAATGGCTTTATTATAATCGATAATAGATTCCTGATAATTTTTAAGCCAAGATTTTGCACAACCCCTTGCATAATAAAATTCAGGATTATTAGGTTCTAAATTTAAAACTATATTTAAGTCTTCAATTGCTTTATTATAGTTTTTTAATTTTGCAAAAACAATACTTCTATTATAATAATATTCAAAATTGTCAGGAGAAAGCTCAATAGCTTTATCTAAATCCTTAATAACTTCAACTATAATATCTTCAGAGCTTATTCCACTAATAAATTTTGTTAATTTATATTTGCCTCTCTTGTAGTAGAAAAAATCATTTTTTGGCTCAAGTTTTATTAAAATATCACACTCATTTGCATTATCATATATTTCGGGTGATATTATTCCGCCATTAAATCCATATTGTAAAGCATCAATTTTAGCAAGATAATATTTAGAATTATTAGGATTTAGTTCAATAGCTTTATTTAAATCTTCTATTTCTCCTTGATAATCTTTAAGATATCCTTTTGCAATTCCTCTTCTATGGTAATATTCAGGTTCATTAGGATTAAGTTCAATAGCTTTATTTTGGTCTTCTAATTCCCCTTGCCAATCTTCTAGCCAACTTTTTGTACAACCCCTTTCATAATAATGTTTGGGATTATCCGGTTCTAGTTCAATTGCTTTTGTAAAATCAGTTATAGAAGCATCATAATTTTTAATATGATAGTTCAGTCTTGCTCTATCTACAAAATATATTGCATTATTGGAAATTAAATCTATCAGTTTATTATAGAAATAAATTGATTCTTTATATTTTTCAAGATTTAGATTTGTTAAAGCAGAATAAAATAACAGTTTTTCTGTTTCTTCTTTTTTTAATTCCTCATTTATTAAATACAAAGCAAATTTTGCTAAAAATTTTCCTCTTTTTATAAATATTGGTATAGAACAATATGCATAAGATAAAAAAGTCCAAACAAAAAGCTCTCTATTGCCGTTTAAAAACTCTCTTCTTGCTATAGAAATAATTTTTTCAAATTCATTATTACAATATAAATTATATAATTGCTCTTCTAAACCTTTAATTTCCATGTATTCAATTATAATAATTTTTTAATTAAAAATCAAAAACTATAACAAACATTATTATTCGTTTCAACATATTAGTAATTTAAAAAACTGATATATACCTAAAGTTGCTTTTTATGTACTATTGTTTTTGGTATTTTGGCATTATATAATTCTATTATGATACATGAAATTATTACAATTTTTATAGTTCAATTTTGGGCGTTGTTTTTGACAATTGACCCTATTGGCGCTACTCCGATTTTTATTTCGCTCACGACTAAACTTAACGAAGTAAGGCGCGCCAGAGTTGCTGACAAAGGTGTCTTTATAGCATTTTTGGTACTGGTATTTTTTACACTCACAGGTTCTTTATTACTCGATTTATTTGGAATATCTCTTCCTGCATTTCGTTTGGCAGGCGGAATTTTACTTATGATTTTATCTATTGAAATGGTTTTATCCAAATCAGCTACAGGCTCAGAAGGTACACTGGAAAATTCTTCATCTGTTCCATATAGTCCCAGTGATTTAGCTGTATTTCCTATTTCGATACCTCTTTTATCAGGGCCGGCAGCTATAACTATGCTTATACTATTTATAAAACAATCAGGCGGAGATATTCTGAAAAAAGGAATAGTTATTTTTGCTCTGCTTATAAATATGCTTATTGTATGGATATGCTTGAGATTTGCAAGCAAAATATGTAAATTTTTAGGTAAAACCGGAACTAATGTCGTCACAAAAATATTTGGTATTTTATTGACGGCGCTTGCTTGCCAATTTATAATAGACGGTATTTTTGAAGCTATCAAGTTGCATTAAAATAACCAGTTTTGACAATATTTTTGCCGAATTTTGCTTCCAACTTATCCAGTTTTTCTCCTAATTTATCTAATTTTTCGTTTTTTTCATTATCACAAAAAATAGAAAGTTGGTTTGTTTCAGCGGAACAAAGTCCGTCAAGACAAACTCCAGAACTTCTGTAAATATTTGATGAGTTATATAATTTATTCAACATATGATTTATGCATTTTTCAACTTCAAGCTCGCTGTTTGTTGCTTCTTTTATTGTAACTTTATCGCAAAAATATCTAAAATCTTTTGTTTTTAAAATAAGTGTAATGTTTTTTGCTTTTAAGTTATGTTTTCTCAATCTTTTGCAAGTTTTATGAATGTGATAATTAAGTTCACTTTTTACAAAATTTTTATCGGAAGTAAAGTTAGCAAAAGTAGACGTATCTTGAACTGATTTTGGTATTTTTTTGGAGGAAGCTATTTTATTTACATATTTTCCTGACAGTTCTTGTTTTAGTTCAAGCCCGATTATTCCTATTTTGTCTTTTAACCATTTGTCAGGCATTTCAATAATATCGTTAGCCGTTTTTATTCCGTTTTTTCTAAACATAGCGGATAAATTTCTTCCGACACCCCATATTTCTTCAATATCTGTATTTTTTAAAACCGAACGCAAACTAAATTTGCCGATTTCTGTTGTACCATCAGTAGATTTTGCTATATGGGAAGCAAGTTTTGCTAATGTTTTATTAAAACTTACACCGACAGAAACGTCAATTCCTACCTGTTCTTTAACTTCTTTTTTTATCATTTTGGCAATATTCAAATAACTACAGCGATAGTATCTTCTTAATCCCGTTAAATCAATAAAAGCTTCGTCTACAGAATATTGCTCCATTGATGGTGAAAATTCTCTTAAGACATTCATTACCTTTTTTGAAATATCTCTGTAAATTTCTATATTTCCTGAGAGATAAATTACATCTGGAAATTCTCTTTTTGCCATAAATAACGGCATGCCCATTCTTACTCCGACTTTTTTTGCCTCCTTTGAACGAGCAACAACACAAGCATCGTTGTTACTAAGTACACAAACGGCTTTCCCTCTTAAATCAGGATTAAGAACCATTTCACATCCGACAAAAAACGAGTCACAATCAACTAAAGCAATCACGGGTAGTTTTTTCTTCATATCAATATTATAGCTTAAGAGAATATAAAAAATTATAAAAAATTATAAAAAATTATATTAAGAATTGTAAATATTACACCAATAATTCTAAAGTTTCTCAAAAAAATGCCGATATATATCATGTGGTTAAAATTTATAAGAAGGACAGTTTTTAAAATTTAGGCAAGGAGTAAAAGATATGAGTAATATGGATAATGATGCATATTCAATGTTTTTAAAACAGCAACAGCTTATGAATCAAAATCAAGTTACTAACAACATGCAACCTCAAACAGAGAATAATATAGGACCTAATGCATTTCAACTTCAAGCAAAAGAAGGAACTAACTCTTCAGGTACTCAGGTAGGAGAAAGTTATCTTGAAAAAGCACTTGATTTTATCGCAAAACAAAATCAAATAAATATGAATATTCATATCAATAAAAACAATAATAAATAGTTAAATATTTTCAAATATATAAATATTCGTGTTAATATAAAAAAGGAGATATTTGAGAGATATTAATAGTGAATTTATTAAATATATTTGATAGTATAAATAATTTTTTGCTCGGTTGGTTATACTCGCTTATAGAAAAATTGCCTATTTATGAATTTGTAAAAGATGCTCTTATTGATAGTATCGGGTTACTGCCGTTTTTGCTTTTAATATTTATTCTTATTGAGATTTTTGAAAATTATTTTTCTGAAAAAGCCAAAAATATTCACCAATATTCAAGAAATTTAGGGCCTTTAATCGGTGCAATATTAGCTTCACTTCCTCAATGCGGTTTTTCCGTCATTGCAACTATACTATACTTAAGAAGAACCATAACAAGAGGTACGCTGATTGCTGTATATATATCTACTTCCGATGAAGCAATACCTGTATTACTTACTCAACCCGGCGTATACAAACAAATCATACCGATTATTATATTAAAAGTAATTCTTGGAATAGTAACAGGATATATAGTTGATTTCTTTTCAACAAACAGGCTCGTTAATCCCAATGATGAAAATACAGATATAACAATTGAAGATGCTCATGGCTGCTGCAATGAAGCAGTTTTCTCAAAAATGAAGTCACTTATATTTCACCCGCTAAAACACACATTTAACATATTTATATTCATTTTAATCATTACATTAGCTTTAAATGTACTTACACTCAAATTTGAAAGCAGTTTTGAATATATATTACTTAACAATTCTATTTTACAGCCAATCTTAGCCTCACTGATAGGACTTATTCCTAATTGTGCAATTTCGGTATTATTTACTATGCTGTATATAAAACATTCTCTGCTCTTTGGTTCCTTAATTGCAGGATTGTCAGCAAATGCCGGATTTGGTTTGCTTGTATTGTTTAAAAATAATCACAATTTTAAAGACAGTTTTAAAATTATAACAATACTATTTTCTATAAGCTGCTTAATAGGTATAATATTCTTCTTTATGCCGGCTATTTTTTAATATTATTTATTAGTAAAATTAAAATGTATTCTGTAGTACCTTTGAAAACTCGTTTTATCGTTTATACTAAATATGTAGCAAAAAAAATTTTCCTCGGAGTTATAATAATGTAGTATTTAAAATTCCTAACTATAGAAAGGAAATAATATGTACATTAATCCTGTTTCTATGCATGTTAATTTAAATTCAAACCTAAATTTCAAAGGGGAACTCTGCTTTGATGAAGGAATGAATGAATTGTGCAATATAGATGATAAGTACAAAGATAGCTGGCAAAGAAAACTGCCGGAATCCTCAGCAGTAGTTTTTAATTATCACCATGGAAACAAAGAAAAAAGAACAGAGAGCTATAGTTATAAACTATATAATAATATTCATAATGAACCTGTAAAAGAAGGAGTTATTGAATTTTCATATTCCCCGAATATGAAATATAGTAACAAAAATGATTTAACCGACTTGTTAAAAAATTTTATACTATATATGAAAAATATTTTTCCCAATGATTAGAACCGATAATAGCATTAAGCAATAACTGCCAATTTTTTTGATTTGTTGGACATTAAAAATGTTTCAAAAAACAAATCTTTTAAAATTCTGAACAAATATTTTAAACTCCAAGTTTTCATACCGTGATTTGGTGAAAAATCTGCTATTTTACTGTCACGGGACTTATAAATCTGCCTGACTCTTTGAGCTAAAAGAGAAGGTTCTTGCTTATATAAATCAAAAGCGTAATCCAATTCGGGATCCTTTATTCCGTTATTATATTTTGCCCAATATTTTATTGATTCTTCATAGGCATCCTGTTCTTCTTTTATTGAAGTATATGCATCTCTATCTTTTGCATGAATAATTTCATGTACAAGATATGCTGCAACAACTTCAGGTGCTGCCCATAAATATTCATTAGATATAACAATTCTGTTATTGTAATTTTCATATTGAGCAATATTTGACTAGCCCTGCATTTTTTCTGTTGTATCAAACATAACTCTTACATCAGCAACTTCATCAATAACTTCTTTAGGATAATAGCTTTTTACAAGCTTAAGAGCATTTGCAATATTTTCTCTTTCTTGAATATCAATTTTTGTTCTTGCAAGTTTATCGGAGAATCTTCGCATATTTTCCAATTCTATTTCCTTTAATACTCTATGAACGGGATCATAATTGTTATCTAAAACTAATCCCTGTTCTACCTGCTCTCTTGCATTACGAACATCTCCTGTTTTTAAGTAACAACTTGCTAAATTTGTTCTGTATTCAACATTATCGGGAACTAATTTTACAAGCTCCTCATAAGTCAACTTTGCATTATTAAAATCTTCAATATGAAAATACGCTTTTGCTAAATTATAATAAGCATCTGCATAAGTGCTATCTAAAGAAATTGCTTTTCTGTAACTTTCTATTGCACTTTTATAATCATTGTTATTTACAAAATCATTACCAAGATTTTTGTAAACAACAGCCTGATTATTTGTTCCAAACTTATAATTCCTATATTTCACATTATTATATACAGGGGAAAGAATTTGCAAATTTTACTCCTTACTTTACAGAAAATTATATTGAATATAAAAAACAAACAAAATAAAAATTGCCAAATAAATAATAATTATCTCAAAATACTTGAAATAATAAAATGTGAAAAATATTCAAGTTAAATATAATCTAATTTCCTGAATAAGAAAGAGCTTTTAATGCGGAATAAGACATTGTCCATCCATTAGAAGAATTTTTCATTTTTTGCGCTCTTTTAATTTTCTTTTCTTTTAATTTCTTTTGTTCTTTATTTATTTTAGCTATTTTTGCTTGACTTCTAGAGGAAACATTTGCATTTATTACTGTCAAAGCTTTTGTATAAGATTCTGAATTAAAACCTATTTTAATTTTATCTGGATAATTATAGTTTATATAATCATATATAGCCATAATTCTTTTTTCACCAGATGGGTGAGTTTGCAAAATATCAATATAATTTCCGCAAATCTTATTTAATACGGAAATCATAGCAAGAGGATTATAACCTGCATTAACAAGTAAATCAGCACCTGTCAAATCAGCTTCAGTTTCTTCGCTTCTGCTTAATTTGGTAACAACAAGCTGTTGAGTAACAGCTGTGGTAGTATTAGCAACATTTGATTCAAATGAAGGAGTCAATTTTGAAACAATCGCATTAAAAAATGTTTGTTTTATACAGTGGTTATTAATAATATGTCCCATTTCATGAGAGATAACAGCTGCAAGCTCTTCGTCATTTTGAACATACTGCAACAAACCTTTATAAACATATATTTCTTTTTCAATATTTGCATAAGCATTTATATCTTCTTCATTAGAAACTTTAAATACAATTCCTGAAGGAAGCTTATTAGCTGTTAAGATTTTTGTACCTATAGCATTTACTCTGTTTAATGCGGCAGTAGAGTCCCAATTCGTTGATGTAGTACCGTTATCTACGGCAAAAGAAATATTTGCAAACAACATTATTGTTAAAATACTAAATAAAGCAAAAATCTTTTTCATAACATAAATTCTCCTTCCATAATTAATTCTTTACTATACAATAACATAAAAATTTGATAGTACAAAATAACAAATAATATTTTCTTCTAGTTTTATATGATTGTATATTTAAAATAAAATTAGAGAAAGGACTATTATGAATGTTACGCCTGTTTCAATGAGAAATTATATTAATTATATTAATTTTAATGGAGCACTTCATCTCCCTGACGGATTGTTGGAAGATTGCGGATTAGATGAAAAATTTGTAGATGAATGGGGTAAATGTTTACCTGAACTTGCTGATGTTGTCATTAAGCATAATACCAGAAATGAAGATAAATATACAAAAGATTATGATTGTGTCGTCTATTATAATAATAGATATGTTACAAAAGACTGTTATTCTTTTGATACTCGATATATTAATAACAAAGAAGAACTTCAAAAAACTAATAAAGATGCATTAATAGAGTGTTTAAATCGTTGCTTGAATTTTTTCAATAGTTTTAAGCAAACATTACAAATAAAGAAATAGAATTTTTTGCAGCAACAATTACAAATTATAATATTTATCAGTAAGAAATTTGATTTTATTATAAATCATATTATTTTTATGCTAAATTAAATATATTATTAGTTTTTTGGGTAAGTTATTAATGTTTATAGATAAAGTTAAAATAAAAGTAATTTCAGGTGCCGGCGGAAATGGTATGGTAGCTTGGCGCAGAGAAAAATATGTTGATAAAGGTGGTCCCGCAGGCGGCGATGGCGGTGATGGCGGAAGCGTATATTTAATTGCGGATGAAAATATATCTACACTTTTGGATTTTAAATATAAATCCCACTTCAAAGCCCAATCAGGTGAAAACGGAAGAATAAAAAATCAACACGGAAAATGCGGAGATGATTTAATTATCCATGTGCCTATGGGTACAGTTGTTAAAGACTTTTACAGTAAAAAGATTATTGCCGATTTCACAAAACCTGAGCAAAAAGTTCTAGTAGCAAAAGGAGGCAGAGGAGGCAGAGGAAATGCAAGATTTTCCACAGCTACAAGAAGGACTCCTCAATTTTGCGAACCCGGAGAATCTGCAATAGAAAGAGAATTAGAATTAGAACTAAAACTCATTGCCGACGTCGGATTACTTGGTTTACCTAATGCAGGTAAATCTACTTTGATAAGCAGAATCAGCGCTGCCAAACCAAAAATTGCAGATTATCCGTTTACTACTCTTGTACCTCATCTTGGTGTTGTTAAAAAAGATGATGGCGATGCGTATGTTATTGCAGATATTCCCGGTGTTATAAAAGGTGCAAGTGAGGGAGTCGGTTTAGGTTTTGAGTTTTTAAGACACGTTGAAAGGACAAGATTTTTAATTCATCTCATCGATATTTCCGCAGAAAATCCTGTTCAAAATTATCTTGATATAAATGAAGAGCTAAAAAAATACGGCGGCAGACTCAGTGAAATATATCAAATCATTGTACTTAATAAAATTGATGCCGTAGATGAAGAAACCCAAAACCATTATTTTGAAGAATTTAAAAAATATTCCGAAGATTTATTTATGATTTCAGCAGTGAGCGGTGAAAATTTGGATGAGTTACTTCATTTCGTATCTAAAAAAGTTGATGAAATACCTCATAGTGAATTTAAAGTTGAAGTTGAAGAAGATGAAGCCGCATTTAACAATGACGATAGTGATTATCAAGTAGCTAAGGTTGATAAAAATACCTATCTTATTACAGGCGGCAAAGTACAAAGATTAGCATCAGTTACAGATACCAGAAATCAGCATCAGATTATCAGATTACAAAATATTCTTACAAATATGGGAGTATTTGATGTCTTAAAAGATTTGGGGGCAAAAGACGGAGATACTGTTATCGTTTCACATGTAGAGTTTATTTATTATGAAGACAATAAATGTTAGAACACCTGCAAAAATTAATCTTACTCTTGAACTATTAAATCGCATGGATAACGGTTATCACAATATAGCTTCTGTTATGCAATCTGTTAATCTGTTTGATTATATAACAATTTCCGTTCAGAATTCTCTTAATAATAAAATCAGCATATCCGGTACTTCATCCGATATTCCTTATGATGACAGAAATATAGCATACAAAGCAGCAAAAATTTTTACAGAAAAAACAAATATTAAAAATACTAATATTAATATTTTTATAGAAAAAAATATACCCATAGAAGCCGGGTTAGCAGGAGGAAGTACTAATGCGGCAGGAGTATTAACCGGATTAAATCAAATTTTTGATAATATACTTTCTAAGCAGGAATTGCATAATTTGGCATCTACACTCGGTTCTGATTTAAATTTTTGTTTGGAAGGCGGAGCCTGTCTGCTTTCATCAAGAGGTGAAATAATAGAAGAAAAATTACCGTTTCAAGCATTTAATATTGTTATTTTGAAGCCTAAAAATATTGCCGTTTCTACAAAATTATGTTATCAAAATTATGCGGCCATGAATAATCCTTCAAAATCACCTCTATATTCTATTAAAATAGCTGAATTATTTAAAAAAGATTTTTCCATAAAAGAACTGTCAAAATACTTATATAACGATTTGGAATCAGCTGTAAAAAATATTTATCCTGAACTGCCTGATATAAAGAAAATACTGAATAAAAACGGTTCCTTTTCTTCAGTAATGACAGGAAGCGGTTCAGCAGTTTTTGGAATATTTAATACAAAAACTGATATTTATACGGATAATGATATACTTTGTTATAATGTAAATTCTATTCCTAACGGTGTTGAAGTTTTATAATCAATCCATCATTTTTAAATCCAAAACAGCTTGGTCTAAATATCTTTGGTATTCTCGTTTTATATATTCAAGATGCTCTTGAGAATACTCTCCTGACGTATCATAATTCAATATATAATTTTTATTGTTTTCACAATAGAGCCAATAATTTTTCATTTTGATAGTATCATCATTTATTGTATTCAATAAACTTCTTTGAGTATAATGTTCATCCGTGGGATATTTGGAATTGTAATTTTTTACATGAAGATTAAGCATATTTGCATTAGCTACAAATTTTTTAATAGAATTATCATTATTAATATTATTGGATAAACTCTCCATTAACCTTATCATTTCTACTGTGTCCTTATGATGGATAACGTAAGGAGTTTCCTCAACAACAGATTTTTTATATTTGGTAGGAATTGTTAATTTATCCAATGGCAATATGTCATTATTACCCGCATCAGTTGGTGCAGGTAAATCAATATCTTTTACACCCAAATCAGGTAAAGTACCAACATACCCTGCTCCTGTTACGAATAAAGGTATTAATAAAATTAAAAATATTTTAAATAAACTATTCCATACTTTCATAATAAATATTATAACGATTTTTTTATGTTAGTAAATAAGCATTATGATGTATTATAATTCTATTTAGATTTTTTTAAATCTAAAGTAATGTTATGTATAGAAAAAAATCTATTTTTAAAAAAATCTTTAGCAAAAACACAACCCCAGCAAATTCCGTAGAATTACAACTATCACATCAAAAAATTGCAATAGAAGATATGATTAATAGAGCGAAAGCCATAGGTGCAAATGGTATAATCGGATATACTCATTGCGAAAATGTATCTGTTCCAGGCTCTGTTTCTGCACAAAGAATTATGGGAATAGCTGTAAAAACAAAAGATGCTACATAGGAAAGATACACATTCTTGTTTTTTACCGTAATCTATTTTCTGTTGTTTTATCAAATAAATAAGCTTTTTTGATATTCATTCCTATTTTTACGGGTTCATTTTCATTTATAATTTTTTCCTGCGGAATTTTTGCGCAGAATTTTTTATCACTAAATGAAAAATGAATAAGCTTTTCATTGCCTAAAAGCTCAACTAAAGTAGGAGTAATTTGCAGATAAACTTTGGAAGTCTCATCAAAATATTCAGGTCTTATACCCAATATGACTTCTTTGCCTGTCAAATTATTTGATTTAACTATATTTTTTAATTCATCTGATAATTCAATAGTTTGTCCGTATATATCAATAGTACTTTCATCAATAACCTTAGCATCAAAAAAGTTCATGGCAGGTGAGCCTACAAATCCTGCCGTAAAGAGGTTATCAGGATTGTTAAATACCTCCTCAGGAGTACCGATTTGCATAACATTACCTTTATTTAGAATAACTATTCTGTCTCCCATAGTTAATGCTTCTACTTGATCGTGAGTTACATAAACAAAAGTTGTTTCTAGTTTTTTGTGTAATTTTTTTATCTCGCTTCTCATTTGGACTCTAAGTTTTGCATCAAGATTAGAAAGCGGTTCATCCATAAGAAAAACCTTAGGATTTCTAACCATGGCCCTGCCTAATGCAACACGTTGCCTTTGTCCGCCGGAGAGCTGTTTTGGTTTTCTGTCCAAATAATCCGATAAATCAAGAATTTTTGCTGCCTCTAATACCCTTTTTTCTATTTCTTCTTTAGGCGTTTTCCTCATTTTTAAACCAAATGCCATATTTTCTTTAACATTCATGTGCGGATAAAGTGCATAGTTTTGAAACACCATAGCTATATCTCTGTCCTTAGGATGCACATCGTTTACAAGGATATCATCAATTAAAAGTTTGCCGGATGTAATACTTTCTAACCCTGCTATCATACGCAAAATAGTGGATTTTCCACAACCTGACGGACCTACCAATACCAAAAATTCTTTGTCATTTATGGATAAATTTAAATCTTTTATAGTATGAGTATTTTTGTCATAAATTTTATTTGCATTGATAAATTCTACTTTTGCCATAAAATTATATAAACCTTTCATCATCCTGACTGAGCAAAGATGCTTCAATTTCATCCAAAATAAGTCCCGTTGATGATATTCTGTCAGTAGCATTAAGTATTGGTCTGCCGACTATCATATAATCGAAACCTGAGATGATTGCTTCTCTAGGTGTAATAACTCTGACTTGGTCATTTACTGATGACCAGGTAGGACGAACAGCAGGACATATAACGAGAAAATCCTCTCCGCAATTTTTCTTTAATCCTTCAACGTTTGTTGAAGCTGATAATACTCCGTCGAGTCCTGCTTCTTTTGCCATTTTAGACAATTCCATAGCGTATTCATCTATATTTACGCTAATTTTTATTTCTTCAGTAAGTGTTCTTTGTCCAAAACTTGTTAAAATACTAACTCCAATAATTTTAGGATTGTCTACTTTTGCGTGTTTTGCGGCATCCCTTGCTGCATTAACAGTAGCAGCAATCATTTTTGAACCGCCTTTTATATGAACCGTAAAACCGTGAATTCCTTGTTTAACAAGATTTACCCCGGCTTTGGCAACGGTATTCGGTATATCATGGAATTTTCCGTCAAAGAAAACTTTTGCTCCTACATCATTAATCATTTTTATTGCATCAGGACCTGCTGAGGTATAAAGCTGCAAGCCTACTTTAAACATGTAAACTTTATCTTTTAACTCACGAACAATTTTTTTTGCTTCGTCCATGCTGTCTACATCAAGTGCTAAAATAATATAATCTTTTGGATCTTTTGTTCTGTCTATTTTCATATTATGTTTTATTCCGCTCTTATATTAACAAATCTCTTTAACACAATCTATAACATATTGGTAATAAGAATTCTTAGACAATGGTTCTGCATTTTTAATTATTGTCTCTTTGTCTAAAAATCCCATTCTGTAAGATATTTCTTCTAAACAAGCAATTTTAATGCCCTGATTTAATTCCATAGTTTTAACATATTGACCTGCTTGAAGTAAAGAATCATGTGTACCTGTATCAAGCCAAGCAAAACCCCTTCCTAATACTTCAACATTCAATTCGTTTTGTTTTAAATAAATATTGTTTAAATCAGTAATTTCTAATTCACCTCTTGCTGAAGGTTTTAGATTTTTTGCATATTCTACTACTTTGTTATCATAGAAATATAATCCAGTAACAGCATAGCTGGATTTTGGTTTTTGCGGTTTTTCTTCTATTGAAACTGCTTTCCAATTTTTATCAAATTCAACAACACCAAATCTATGCGGATCTTTTACCATATAACCAAAAACAGTTGCTCCTGTTTTTCTGTCTTTAGCACGTTTTAATATATCTGAAAAATGTCCACCATAGAATATATTGTCACCTAATACAAGTGCAACATTATCATTACCGATAAATTTTTCACCGATAATAAAAGCTTGTGCCAGCCCGTCCGGTGATGGCTGTTCTTCATAAGAAAATTTAACACCAAACTGCTCTCCACTTCCCAACAGCTTTTTAAAATCAGGTAAATCTCTTGGTGTAGAAATTATAAGAATATCTTTTATTCCTGCAAGCATAAGTACAGAAATAGGGTAATAAATCATTGGTTTATCGTAAACAGGCAAAATCTGCTTTGAAATAGCAGCTGTGACAGGATATAACCTAGTACCGGAACCTCCGGCTAAAACTATTCCTTTCATACTTTTTCACTCCTTATTTTCATATAATCCCTAAGTGCTTCTTTCCAATCTCTGCACAAACCCTTGTTATCCATAATTGAATATTTAGGTCTTTTGGCAGGACGTGGAAATTCTTCTGTAGTACAAGGCGAAACCGGAGTAGCAATATTAGCTAATCTGAATATTTCTTTTGTAAAACCATACCAAGAAGTACTTCCGCCGCCACATGTATGATAAATTCCATATTTGAATTTTTCTTTAATAATTCTGACTATTACATTTACAAGTTCCATTGTCCAAGTCGGACAACCTACTTGATCATCAACAACTTTCAATTTGTCATTTGTTTGTGAAAGTTTTATCATTGTTTCGACAAAATTTTTACCATGCAAACCATATAGCCAGCTTGTTCTTAATATATAATATTTTGTACAATTTTCTCGAATTGCAATTTCTCCGCCCAATTTTGTTTTGCCATAAACACTTATAGGACATGTTTTACATTCCGGTGTATACGGTACTGTTGCACTGCCATCAAACACGTAATCTGTACTTATTGCAATAATAGGTATATCATATTTTTTTGCCATCAATGCAAGATTTCTTGTACCTAAGACATTAATTTTTTCAGCTAATTCAGGATTGGATTCTGCACCGTCAACATTTGTGTATGCTGCACAATGAATAATATAATCCGCAATTTTATCGGAGAAAAAAGCTTCAACTGCATTATTATCGGTAATATCAAGAGTGTCAACATCAGTTGGTATAACTTCAATATTTTCATTTTTTAATGTAGAACATAAATCTTGTCCCAGCATACCGTTTGCACCGGTAACTAATACTTTCATTTCTGACTCCTAATATTCAAAATTCATTCTGGCATCTTTAAATGCAGGTAAACTCGCATCTTTATCCGATATAATAGGAGTAAAATCTATACCCCAATCCACATTTATATCACTATCATTCCATCTTATACCGCCATCAAGGTCAGGAGCATACTCATTTGTCGCTTTATATATGAGTTCTGCTTCTTCACTTAATACAACAAAACCATGTGCAAAACCTACAGGTATATAAATCATTTGTTTGTTATCTTCAGAAAGTTCAACTTTTATCCATTTCTTATAAGTGGGAGAATTTTTTCTTATATCAACAGCAACATCATATATTTTTCCTCTCACACAGCGAACAATTTTTGCTTGGGATTTTGGATTTAGTTGAAAATGCAGACCTCTTAAAACACCTTTGGTTGATTTTGAATGATTATCTTGATTAAATTCTTCCTTTATTCCTGCATTATAAAAATCATTTTTTTTATATGATTCCAAGAAAAAACCTCTCTTATCACCAAATACTTTTGGTTTTATAATCAATACATCTTTAAGTTCGGTTTCTATAAACTCAAATGGCATATATAATTTCCTCTTACCCTAAATAACCATCCCATTTGAATTGTAATACAAAAATATAACTTATGCCAAAAATATTAAATAATGTAAAAAAGTAAGAAAAAAATACTTGTATTTAAGCAATTTTTTTTATTTTAGAATTTAATTAAGATGTAAGGGCAGTTAGGAAACAAATAATGATATCAACTAACGTTTCTCAAGATATAAGAACAAAAATATTTTATTTCAACGATTTGCACTCAAATATTAAAGGGGCAAAGAGAATAAAAACAGCTTCTGATACGTTTGATTTACAGCATTCAAAATTACAAAATCAAATGGATATTTTGAAATTTTCAGCAGGCGATACATATATAGGAAAAGCGTTAAACAATTTTGCAGGAGTTTTCCTTAATTCATTAGGTTTAACAGCTTATGTTCCGGGAAATCATGAATTTGATATGGGAACGGAAAGATATTCAAAATATATAGATAATAACAATTTTAAAACACTTGTCAGTAATATTATTTATAAGAACAATTCCAATTTAAATGATGATATCGTTTCACAAAGAATTTGTAAGAGCACGGTAGTTGAAAAAAACGGACACAAATACGGACTTATTGGTGCAACAGATACTGATATAGAAGAAAATATGTCAGCTCAAAGTAAACGTATTTGTAAAGATATATCTATCATGGATATGAATAATACAATAAAAGCAATACAAGAAGAAGTTAATTTATTAAAAAAACAAGGAATAAATAAAATTATTTTAATATCACATCTCGGAATAGATAAAGATAAAAAAGTTGCAAAGGAAACAGACGGAATAGATGTTATCGTAGGAGGGCATTCTCATCACGTTATAGATGGAATAAAACCGAATGATAACTATTATTTATCAAAGTCAAATGAACCTGTGCTTATAGTTCAAGCCGGTATGAACGGCGATTATTACGGCACTTTGGATTTATTATTTGATAAAAACGGCAGAATTAAAGCTGCTGATAATATTGTAAAATCCACTAAAAATACAAACGAAAGTGCGGTAATTAACACTATTGAGAATAAGATTTTCGGTCCGCCCAAAAAATTAGGAACAATAGTAGGATATGCGCCTCGTCCTTCAAATTTTGATATATCAGAACAACCTGTTGCAGAATTTGTTGCTGATGCTATAAGAGAAAAATCCGGTGCTGATATTGCTTTTCATAACAAATTCTGTCAAAAAATAGATGTAAAATCGGGTGAAATGGATGATAAAGAATTACTTGTAGTTCTTCCTTATATCAATGAAGTTACAAAATACAAATACAGCGAAAAAGACGTTGTAGATGTTATAAAAGCAGGCTTACTTGATGATGAAAACGGAATAAAAACTAAAGTTGGTAATGTTCAAGTTTCAGGTTTAAATTATGTCGTTACTAAAGACAGACAGTTAAAAGAGTTATATTTTATAGATAAAAATAATAAAAAGATTAAAATTGATATAAACAATCCCAGAAAAGACAAATTTTATACAGTAGTATATGGCTCATTCTTTGCCGGTGGACCAGGAAAACTTGCGCTAATGAAGGCTCCGGATAAATTGATAGAGATGCTGCCCTGGGATGATTTTACCGCTGTAAAAGAGAAAATGTTATCCTATGGCAATAAGCCGATAGAAATGAAACCGCAGGGAAGAATAAAAATTGTATAAAATTAAATATTTATGCTAAAATTTTTTTGAAAGGTGAGGGGTTAGAATATGTATGAAAATGTAAAAAACGCAATAAGAGATATTCCTGATTTTCCGAAAAAAGGAATTATATTTAAAGATGTTACAACCGCAATAAAACGTCCTGAAATATTCAAAGAAATAATAGACTTTTTTGTTAATGAATTAAAAAATACTGATTTTGATTACATTGCAGCAATTGAATCCAGAGGCTTTTTCTTAGCTGCCCCAATAGCCTATTTAATGGGGAAAGGGTTGATTTTAATAAGAAAATCCGGGAAACTTCCTTCAAAAACATATAAGGCAAGTTACGAATTAGAATATGGCACAGATAGTCTCGAAATGCATACAGATGCAGTTGAAAAAGGTAAAAAAGTTGTAATTATGGATGATTTAATAGCAACAGGAGGAACTGTAGGTGCTTCTATAGATTTAATTAAACAAGCAGAGGGTATCCCCGTTAAGGCACTCTTCTTAGTTGAACTGGAAGACTTAAGCGGAAGGGAAAAATTCCAAGATAAAATTGATATTACTTCAATGTTGAAATTTTAATATTTTAGCAAAGCTATGTTTAAAGAAATAGATATAAAATACGAAAATTTTAATTTGAAATTTTTCAAATCAGATATATTTTCGGATAAATTGATACATTTTTTGACTACAAGAATAGGAGGAAATACCCCAACGCCTCTTGATAGTTTTACAATGAGCGCTAAAGATTATCCGGACTTTGAAAATTATGCAAAACAGAATGCACAAATAGTTTGTAAAATTATAGGTACTGATTATGAGAAACTTATTCAACCTAATCAGCAGCATACGGATAATATATTATTACTAAAAGACAGGTTCATTGATTTTGATAAAAATGAGCCTATTGACGGAGTAATCACAAACATTCCTAATATTCCTATTATGTTGGTATTTGCTGATTGTATACCTGTTATGATTTTTGACAATAAAAATAATGTAATGAGTATAGTTCATGCCGGATGGAAAGGAACAGCGAAGAAAATAGTTCAAAAAGCTGTTAAAACAATGAAAGACGAATTTAATTCCGACACAAAAGATATATCTGCAATTATAGGTGCGGGGATAACAGGGAAAAATTATGAAACCTCACCAAACAATATAGATATATTACTTATGACAATAGATAATAAGTATGTTAATGATGTATTAATCGCAGAAAAGAACATTGATTTAAAACTGCTAAATGCAATTCAACTGAAAGAAATAGGAATAGATAATATTGATATTTGTCCGTTTTGTACTTATGATAATAATGATTTATTCTATTCTTACAGGAAGGAAAATAAAATTACAGGCAGACATGCACTTATAGGAATGTTAAAGGAGTAATGATGGTATTGACAGTTGCTGATAAAAAAAATCAAATTAATGATGCTATTGATAAAGTTTTCAACTACATTAATTCAAATTTGAATGTAAAAGCTGATTTGACAGAATATTACAAAACTTTAGGGCTTAATGATATTGATTCGCCTAAAAAAGCAACAGCAACTATTAATTATATTTTTGAAAGAAGATTAGGTAAAGATAAACAAGCTATATTACCTCTGGTATTAAATGATGTACAAGATTTAACGCAAAGGGAAAGAGAAATAATTACCTCTTTGCAAAATTCTATAAATGGTGTATTTGAGCTAAAAAAAATTACACCTGATGAATTTACTATGTATAACTTAATAAATGAAAAAACTTATTATGCAAAACCTTTGGAAAAATTTTCAAAATTTGCCAATCTGTATACGGGAAACTATTTGGTATGCAGAATAGTAAAACTTGATGATGAATATTATATTTATCACATTGTTGATAATATAAGTTTAAAAAATAAAGTTGATGCTTACAGATTAGCAGTACTAAAAATAGCACAGAATCCCGGCGCAATTTATTATGACAATAACGAAAAGTTTAATGAAATAAAAATTAATATACAAAAAACTTTTGAAAAGTTTCAATCATTGTTTAATTCCGAGTATATAATTACGACAAATAAATTAGCTGATGATTTAATAGAAAAGTTAAATGCTTATCTTGAAGGAAATAATATAAACAAAGAAAGTTTTGATGTTCTTATAAAAGAGCCCGAAAAATATGTTTATTATGATATATTGAATTTGTATTCCAATAATGACATATTCAGAAATGCTCAAGCCGGTTTTTCTCAGCACAAACAGATTTATGATGTTGCAATATTACTTGATAAAACTACCGGTTTAAACGTTTTACCTGCATTTGGTACTTTTTTAAAGATTTTTGAAATTGAAAACTTTCAGGAAATAGAAGAATACCGGAAATGTGTAAAATCATTTATTGAAAATCCGAAAATTCCTCTAAGGGCTCTGCAAATTGCTTATGAAAAATTTCCGCAAAATTTTATAAACAGAATAAATGAAATAACAGATGAACATTTTGAAAATTTTGATGAAATTATAAATAAATACAGAAAAAATGCAGCAGCTGAAGATTTTTCACCGACAACAACTTTATATAACAGTAATGCGTTTCGCAAATTGCTTGAAGGACTTAAATTTGAAGAATTTAAAGAAGAAACTTCAAAATATCAAAAAGTGGGAAGAAATGAACTTTGTCCTTGCGGAAGCGGCAAAAAATTTAAAAAATGCTGCGGTAAGGCTTACAATTTATAATGAACAGGAGAAAAAATGGAAAATACAGAGTCAAATATAGTAAAAAAATCCGAACAGGAAATTCAACAAGAAGTACAAAAACTTTTAGCTGCAAATAATATGGAGGGTGCAAGAAAGTTATTGGAAGAAGTACTTGAATATGACAAAGATAATTTAAATGCAATGTTTGTTCTTGCTCAAATTTCCGAATATGAAGGAAAATTTGAAGAGGCAGCAACATATTATCAAAAAACATACAAATCTGATATGCAAAAAGAATTAAAAGAAAGAATTGCCTATGTTTATGAACAAGCTGACAAGTATGATTTGGTATTTGACATATATAAAAGTTTTTATGAAGAAACACCAAATGATAAAAATGCAATAGAAAGATTTGCTAATACTTGTTCTATTTTAAAAAAGTATGATTTGGCTGTTGAGCTTTATAATAAAATCTTGACAAAGGAACCCGATGATATTGTTGCTTTAAGACAGCTTATTGATATATATGAAAATACGAACAAAATGATGTACCACCTTTTTAAAGCAAGAGTTTGTGAAATAGAAAATACACTTTCACATGCATTGAATGAATATAAAAAAGCACTTGCTCTTGCAGAAAAAGATGAAGATATTTTGAATATCAGATACAAGCTTGCAAAATTATATAAACAAACAGGAAAATTAGAAAATGCGCTTGATGAATATACTTATATATTATCAATTTCACATGATAATTTTTCTGTATATTTAGAGCTTGCTCAAATATATGAAGATATGGGAAATATGTTGGCTTCGGTTGATATTTTAGAAAAAGCACACAAAATTTATACGAATAATGAGGACGTGTCAAGAATGCTTGCTGACATGTTATATGAAACCTCTCAATTTGAAAAAGCAAGAACTCTTTTGGAAAAACTTTGTAAAGATAACAAAAAGGATATTGAGTTAAACATTACTCTTGCAAAAACTTATCTTGAATTAAACGAAATTGAAGAAACCGGAAAATTATTAGTAAATCTCGAAAAAATTCATCCTGATGCAACGGAGGTACTTGTTGCTATGGCAGGATACTATACTCTTAAGGAAGATTTTGAAAAGGCGAAAAATTATTGTAACAGAATTATTAAGAAAATTCCTAACAGTCCTTTAGGATATGGGAAGCTTGCTCAACTTTATGAAAAGCAAAAAGAAGAACATCTCTCTCATTATAATTACGGACTCTATCATGAATTAAAAGGCGAAATTGAAGAAGCAACCGATGAATTTATTTGGGCATTGCATTATAAAGATGACGATTTTGCTTCAATAGAAAAACTTGCAAATATCTATCAAAAGAATAATGAGATTGATTTAGCAATAGAATATTTGGAAAAATTATTAAAATTCGATGTAAATACAGAAGATACAGCTTATAAATTGGGTAAATTATATATTGAACAAGGAGATATTGAAGCTACTCAAAGATTTCTGGCTGAAACAATAAATGAACATCCTAAAGCAGTTGAACTTTATCTTCTGAATGCGGATTGCTTGTATAAATTAAAAAATTATGAAGAGGCTCTTGAAGCTTACAGATATTATCAAAATAATACTAAAAGCTGTGAAACGATTGATTATGTGAAAGAACAAATAGAAAAAACCGAAAAGAAATTATCAGGAGAAAAAGAAAGTCTCTTTTCAAAAATATTTCCGTTTTTAAAGTAATTTTTTAGTAGTATTACTGTTACTTTCAAGAGTAATATATTTTTATAAGTTTATTGTTTCTAAATAAAAAAGCAAAACTTTTATGTTTAATATATAATAATGTTATGAAAACATTTGCAGTAAGATTATTTAAAAAACAATATCAACCGTTATCTGTTGCCGGTCACGTTACACTGAAGCATGGAGATTATGTTTTGGTCAGAACGGAAAGAGGAGAAGAGGTTGCACAAGCTGAATATGTTAATGAAAAAATTGCACAAATTTGGAAAGATAAACAAGTTGAAACTTTACCTCTTGTCAGAGTATTAAATAAAGTGGATTTGGAAAAATACGAACAAATAAAACAAGATAATGAAAATGCTTTTAAAATATGCAAGGGACTTGTTGCCAAACATGAACTTGTTATGACACTTTTAAAAGCTTCTTTTACTTTTGACAAGCATAAAGTTACTTTTTATTATACTGCACCTGCAAGAGTAGATTTTAGAGAGTTATTGAAGGATTTAACACAAGAATTCAGACATGTAAGAATTGATTTAAGACATATTGGTGTTAGAGATGAAACGTCAATTATGGAAGGGGTCGGACTATGCGGCAGAGAATTTTGCTGCTGTTCTTTTTTGAAGAACTTTGAATCCATAAATATAAAACTTGCAAAAGATCAAGGGATGCCCATCAGTCCTTCCAAAATTTCGGGTACTTGCGGAAGATTGTTATGTTGTCTTAATTATGAATATGAAAATTATATAGAAGCTGCAAAGGATATGCCGCCTGTTGGCTCCGGTGTTATGACTGAGTTCGGTATAGGCAGGGTCTGTGCACTTCATTTCTTGCATGGAAAAGTAGCCGTTAAATTAGAAGACGGAAAAATTAAAGATTTTACCAAAGATGAAATTGAAATGATTGATGATGATGTTAATAATATAGATATTAATATGACAAATGTATTTGATCAAATTGAAGATGAATCAAATATTGATATTTCTCAATTGGAAGATAAATAAATGAATAATATAAAATTAAAAATAAAAAAAATTAATTCTAATGCTAAGATACCATTTTATGCTACAGATGGTGCTTCTGGCATGGATTTATATGCGGCAAATCAAGAACCGGTTATTCTAAAACCGCTTGAAAGGAGATTAATCCCTACGGGTTTGCAAATTGAACTGCCCAAAAATTACGAGGCACAAATAAGACCACGTTCAGGATTATCGATAAAGCATGGCATTACTTTAATTAACTGTGTGGGAACAATAGATGAAGATTACAGAGGTGAGGTATGCGTTCCTCTTGTTAATCTCTCTAATGAAGAATATACAATAAATTGCGGTGACAGAATTGCACAAATGGTAATTCAACAGGTAACAAAGGTAACTATTGAAGAAGCAAAAGAACTTTCTGAAACTCAACGAGCTACAGGCGGATTTGGTTCAACAGGATTAAGATAATCCGTTATTTTATCTCAACTAACCAGTTTTCAGGTGCTTCAATTTTACCGAGCTGAATACCAACAAGAGTATCATATAATTTTTTAGTTATTTCTCCGATACCGTCTTTGTATTCATATTTAATTTCAACATCTTTATTAACAATTCTGCCAACCGGAGAAAGAACCGCAGCAGTACCACATAAAGCTGCTTCTTTGAATTCTTTTATTTCCTCAAAAGGAATAACTCTTTGCTCAACTTCCAGACCCAAGTAATGTTCAGCAACATACATTAATGAGCGGCGAGTAATTGAATTAAGAATTGAAGAAGATTTCGGGGTAACAAATTTGTTGTCTTTTGTAATAAATATTATATTTGCTCCGCCTGTTTCTTCAACATTTGTTCTTGTTGCCGAATCCAAATATAAGTTTTCATTATATCCTTTTTCATGAGCATCAACAATAGCATATAAACTCATTGCATAATTTAATCCTGCTTTAACATGTCCTGTTCCTTTAGGCGCAGCTCTGTCAAAATCAGGTACTCTTAACGAAATAGCCTCTGCTCCTGCTTTAAAATAAGCTCCGACAGGTGTAGTTATAATTCTGAATTCAAATTCATTAGCAGGTTTAACCCCGATAATTGCATCGGCTCCATACATATATGGTCTTATATATAAACTGGCACCGTATCCATAGGGAGGAACATAATCAGCATTTGCTTTAACAACTTTTTTAACTGCTTCAATAAATTTATCTTCAGGATAAATAGGCATTTTTAACTGATTACAGCTTTGTGCAATTCTCTGTGCATTCAAATCAGGTCTAAAGCATACTATTCTGTTATCAACAGTTGTATAAGCTTTTAATCCTTCAAAGCATGTTTGAGCATATTGTAAAACACATGCGCATTCATTCATTTGTATAATATTGTCGGTAATAAGTTGCCCTTCATTCCAAGCTCCGTCTTTATAGTAAGATACATATCTGTAATCCGCATTAATATAGCTAAAACCCAACTTTTCCCAATCAATATCTTTTTTCATTTTTTTCTCCAATCCATAATAACAAAATTATTGTACTACATTTATAAAAATTTGAGAAATAAAAAGCAATTTTTTTTTATAAAAATACTTTATTAATATAGGTAAGATAATGTAGGTAGGTAAAAATGAGTGACTTTGACCAAAATTTAATGCAAAATGATTTGTATAATCCATTTAGTCCGTATTATGTAAATAAACCGACTGTAATGGATATAGTTAACAATCCGGAGAAATACTTAAATTCCAGTCAATTAGCAAATATTAATCAAACAAATAATCCTAATAATGAAACAATACCTAAAACAAATTTTTTTAACAAAAAAGCACCTGACATAAAAAGAAATCAGCAGTATGATTCTTTTACAGTAATGCATAACAATATAGCAAAAGTCAAAAAGAGTCAGGCAGCAGCAAATTTATTGGGAGCAATTGCTGTAGGATTAGGTATAGGCCTCTTTTCAGGAAAAATGATGAAATTCCCTAAAATTAATTTTTCTAAATTCAAACTTCCAAAATTGAAACTTCCAAAATTTAATATGCCCAAATTCAAACTTCCTAAACCAAATATGAAAAATCTTGTGGCAAATATAAAAAATAGCGCTGCTTCAAAAAAATTAGGACAGTATTTTGCGAAAGCTAAAAATTTAGTAACCAAAAAAGTTGCATAACAAATATACTATTTATTATACTCAATATAATTTATTCAGGTAAATATCCGTATATCGTCAAAATAATAAAAACAATAAGCCAAATTATGTTTGAAATTTTCCACGGATTTTTAGGCGCATCTGGATAATATAATTTGTTAATCTTATTAATTTTCCACTGAATTAAACATAGTATAACTGTAGCTACTATATTAAGAAACCAAATAGCTAACTCAATTTCAAAAATAATCACATTATATGTCACTAAAGATATAATATCTGAAAATAAATAACTGATAAAAAAAACAAGAGCTAATATAAATCCCTCAATAGTTTTTTCGCAATGAAGTATTATATATTTATCTAAAATAGGAAACAACTTAAAACTTGTAAATTCAACAAATATCCCCCTCCAAAAAGGAGAAACATTATAACCGAAATTCTTTTTAAGGGATTTCCAATAATTATATGCAAATATAACATCGTACCATCCGCAAGTAAATATTGATAATAATGCAATCTTTGATATCGGAATAGTTTCAAAACATAAATTAGGGTCATTTTCAACATATTCTTTTTTTACAATTTTTTGCAAATTCATTTTTTCTCTCACTAAATATTTTAATTAACAAGATAGTTCTTTATGCAATTATTTATAATATTTATCACCGATTTGAACTCCGGTTACATAAATAATTTCACAAGCACCCATTCCATCTCCGGGTTTCATTCCGGCTCTTTCTTCATGATTGCCGTCAGTTCGAGTTAGACTCGTAAAAGAACGTGTACCGTCAGGATGCGTAATATCAACAAGATATCCGTCAAGTCTTGCTATATCCCATTTTTTTAAACTTAATAAAGCCGAAGCAACATTATCATTAGCAGGGATAATATGGTTATGTGTTATAAATTTGTTCATATCTTCAGTATATGGAATATCTTTCGTCTTAGCTCTTAACCATCTTGCACTCCAAGCGGTTTCAGAAACAAAAGTAAAATGCTTCTTAAGATAATCAACATCTGCAATATCACCCCAAACCATACCTATATCAATAGGAACAACATCATCAAAATCACGACGATTTATAAATCTAAAATATATATTTTTTGCAACAACTACACCTGTCAAAGAATATTGTGCTTGTAATGTTAATGTCCTTTGTTTATCACCATTTCCAACTTGAATTTCCTTTATGGGGTTTAAGTTAATTTGAACCGCATTATATGGAGGTACTAATTTTTCCGCTGTTGAAGAAACTGTAGGAAATAAATGCGTAATTCTATAATAACCGCTATGTGTAAAGAAGTACAAAAATATCAGAAACAAAAATAAAAAAAGAATTTTATGTTCCTCTATAAAATCACCTATACCATAATTAACTTTAGTTTTTTTATTATTAATTTTTTTAGACAAACCCTTATTACAATGTACGCATTGTGTTGCATCATCTTTGATAATTTTGCCGCAATAAGGACAATTAATATATCCTTCATACTGTCGATTTAACATAGAAAACCCTATCTAAAATATTTATCAAAATTATATCAGATATAGTAGAATAGAACAACTTATAAATCTCTGGTTTAAATTATATTATTTTTTGACAAGCTCCTTAATACTATCTAAAACACTATTAAGTTTAAGTCTGTTCCAAATCTTAGTATAGTTATCTTTTGGAGTTTCCATGATAAATAAATCAAATGAATTTTTAAGAATAAGTTTATCATTATAATAAGTATGTCCCGAAAATTTATATGACTTATCACTAAATTTTATATTTGCAGGCACGGCTCTAAATATTATTTTGGTATTATCAGGTAATTCTTTTTCATAATTTTCAATACATTTATTAAATTCTTCACCCTCCATTGCTGTCAATTCTCTAATAATATTTGGAAGATTAAGTTTGCCTTGTCCGAAATTTAAGTTGTTTATTGAGTTTATATGCATTGTACTTCTTTTCTTATTCCTAATTATAATGAACCTATATTAGTTTTATATATTCAGTTTATTTTCTAACATTGTTTTAATTTTTTCCCATTTAGCCAGTCTTATTTGAGTTTCCTTCTTTTGTGTTTCCAATTCAGGCAGAGTAATATTTTTAAGTTTTGTACAATAATCATTAGTTACTTTGTCACTATTTATTCCATTATTTGCGGCCATAATTTTTCTATCTAATTCAGCAAGTTCCTGTTTTATTTCTTTTATAGTGTTTTCTGCTGTTTTGTAATCATCAACATCACTTTTCTTTTTACCAAAGTTTTGAACTTGTCTTATAGGGGTATAAGTTCTAATTCCTGTAACTATCATGACATTTATCCTTTCATATTCTTTTAACTACCTCATTTATATTGATATTATAACCTGTAAAAAAATTTATTTGCTAGTTACCTTCCCCAGTAACTAAATAATTTTTTTGGTTTTTCTTGACTTTTTGGGCACAATTTTTGAGTTGCTCTTTTCACTTCGTTCTCATTCGCTATTGTTTTTGTTACTTCGGCTTCCTTCCAGTCAGCCAACAGAAATTTCGCTGAACCATATGACCAAACTTCGTTTGGTGAGGGTTCTACGTTCCCTAACAATTATTATATAATAATATAATAATGTCCAAGAAGGGACTTATCTTGAAATTTCCTCTATGAAAACCTCTCATTCACTTCACTTCGTTCCCGTTCATTTCGGTTTTCATTAACTTCGGCTTTCGCTTTGCTCAGCCTACGGAAATTTCGCTGAACCCTATAACCAAACTTCGTTTGGTGAGGGTTCTACGTCCTTTAACAATTTTTATATAATAATACAATAATGTAATGTCCAAGAAGGGACTTGAACCCTCAAGAATTTCTTCACACGAACCTGAATCGTGCGCGTCTACCAATTCCGCCACTTGGACATTTCTGTCTAATTTTATAATAAAAAAATAATATGTACAAGAAATTAACTACATTAATGAGTAATAATTAATATTATTCTCAGATTTAATTTTTTATGCTATTATGAAATTGAAAATATATTTGAGGTGAATATGACTGAATACAGACGTTGGTATGATAATGATCCTATTTTGAAAGAAGCACTTGAACTTCTTTCTGTTTCGAGTGACGATGCAAAAGACGAAGCATCTAAATTTATGCTGAATTTGCAAGAAGAAGTTGCCAAAGAAGTAATAGAGAGAGTATATGAACAAATCCAAGAATTTTCGCAAAAAGGTAATCGTTGGTACGACAGTGATCCTGTTATGCTTAAAGGTATAGAACTGTTGAGAGCTGCTCCGCCTGATGTCCAAAGAAAAGCAGCAAAAAAATTATTACAAACACTATACAAAGATAGACCAGTAAATACCGATGAATAAGAAATTAAAAGATGTACAAAATTCTATCGATGATAGAGGTGTCGAAATACAAAAAGTCGGGGTAAAAAATGTAGAAGTACCCTTGACTGTCCAAAGAAAAAACAGCGAAAATCAAATTGTCAGTGCAAAAGCACAATTATGTGTTGCCTTACCTCAAAAATATAAGGGAACCCACATGTCTCGCTTTATTGAGATTTTAACAGAATGGGAGCATAAAGATTTAGGAATTGATATAAAAGGTTGTTTAATTGATATTTTAAACAAACTCAATGCACAGAAGGCGGAAGTAAAGTTCAATTTTAAATATTTTATAAAAAAAACAGCACCCGTCAGTAAAAAGACTTCTCTTATGGGGTATGACTGTTCCTTTAAAGGTAGTTATAAAATTAACGGTAATTATAAATTTGTATTGGGTGTAAAAGTCCCGGTAACTACACTTTGTCCTTGCAGCAAAGAAATATCCGATTTTGGCGCTCATAATCAGCGAGCAACAATAAGCGTTCATGTTACTTATAATGAAAATGATATGATTTGGATTGAGGATTTAATTGAGGATATAGAAAAATGCGGAAGCTGCCCAGTATATCCTCTTTTGAAACGTGCCGATGAAAAATATGTTACAGAAAAAGCCTACAATAATCCAAAATTTGTAGAGGATGTCTTAAGAGATATTGTTCTGATTTTAAGAAAAAATAAAAAAATAACCGGTTTTGAAGCAGAAATTGAAGCAATGGAAAGTATTCATAACCATAGCGCATGGGCTTATCAAAAAGAAGAATTATAAAATTTTACTTAAATTAATATTAATTCTTTTTTGCTGGTGCTATAATTTATAAGACGACAATTTTATAGGAAAGAGCTATGCAAAAAAATCAATTTTCCGGCGTAATAATAATGTTAGTATTGGTATTAGCATTATTCGGAGCCAGTTTATTTGCTGACAAAGAAGAGAGTATAAAGAACATATCATATAGTGAATTTATAAATTTGGTTAACAAGCAAGAAATTGCTTCAGTTACTATAAGTGGTGAAAATGCTGAAGCAAAGCCTAAAAAGATTGATGAAAAAACAAAAATTGCTTTATATAAAACAATTGTACCTTATAATGATTTAAATTTTATCAGCAAATTAGAAAAACAAAACGTTGATATAAATGTTAAATCTAAAGCCAGTTCTGAACTGTTTCCCGGTTTAGTAGGACCGATTATATTACTCGTGGCCTTTTTGCTTCTTATTATGTTATTTTTTAAAACAATGCAATCAGGTGCTTCGCAGGCAATGTCATTCTTGAAAAGTAAAGCTCGTCTGAACATGGACAATAAAGTAAAGATTACGTTCAAAGATGTTGCAGGAATAGACGAAGAAAGACAAGAACTTGAAGAAATAGTTGATTTTCTTATGAATGGTGAAAAATATGTTTCTTTAGGTGCCAAAATTCCCAAAGGAGTTCTTCTAATAGGTCCCCCCGGTACAGGTAAAACTCTTATGGCAAAAGCAGTTGCAGGTGAAGCTAAAGTTCCGTTCTTTTCAATAAGCGGTTCTGATTTCGTTGAATTATATGTAGGTGTCGGAGCTTCCAGAGTAAGAGATTTATTTGAACAGGCCAAAAAGCATGCTCCTTGCATAGTTTTCATTGATGAAATTGATGCTGTAGGCAGACAGAGAGGTGCCGGCATGGGCGGAGGACATGATGAAAGAGAACAAACGCTTAACCAACTTCTTGTTGAGATGGACGGATTTGATGAAAACACAAATATAATTGTTATAGCAGCTACGAACAGACCTGATATTCTTGACAATGCACTTTTAAGACCTGGCAGATTTGACAGACAAATAGTTGTTAATTCTCCTGATGTTAAGGGCAGAGAAGAAATATTGAAAGTTCATGCAAAGAACAAACCTCTTACAAATGATGTTGATTTAAAGGTTTTAGCAAAAAGGACTCCGGGATTTACTGGTGCTGATTTACAAAATCTTCTTAATGAAGCTGCCCTGTATGCTGCAAGATTAGGTAAAAAAGAAATATCAATGGCGGAAATTGATGTTTCCATTGATAAAGTTATTGCAGGTATAGAAAAAAAGAGCAAAGTTATGACAGATGAAGATAAGGAAATTATTGCTTATCACGAAGTCGGACATGCACTTTTATTAAAATTATTAAAGACAGATGAAGTTCTGCACAAAGTATCAATTATTCCCAGAGGTTTTGCCTTGGGACTTACCTGGCACAAACCAAAAGATGAAAGCGTATTTGTAAAAAAATCAGCATTCGTTTCAAGAATTGCTATGGCACTTGGTGGCAGAGCAGCAGAAGAAATTATATTCGGCAAAGATAGTATTACAACCGGAGCAAGTAATGATTTACAAAAGAGCACGGAAACAGCCAGGAAAATGGTTACTCAATGGGGTATGTCAGACAAATTGGGTACTATTACTTACGGGAAAAGTGATGATAATGTATTTATGGGCAGAGATTTCGGACATTTAAAAGATTACTCGGAAGAAATAGCTGCCCAAGTAGATGAAGAAGTAAAAAGAATAATTACAGAACAATATGAAAAAGCCAAAAAATTACTTACAGAAAATAGAGATATAATGGAAGCTATAGTAAAAGTTCTTTTGGAAAAAGAAACTTTAGAAGAAGCGGAAGTTGATGAGATAATAGAGCAAACAAAACAAAACAGGAGTGAGAATTAAAATGACAGACAGAGTAAAACCGCACGAATTAGAACCTGATTACAGAAATAAAAATTTTGAAGAAGTAACAAAGAATTTAACGGCAGAAGAAGTAAAACAAGAGGCAAGCAGATGTTTAAGCTGTAAAAATGCACAATGTATAAAAGGTTGTCCTGTCGGAATAAACATTAGAGATTTCATAAAAGAAATAAAAAATGATAATATACAGGGGGCAGGAGATATAATCAGACAAACAAGTTTGTTACCCTCTGTTTGCGGAAGAGTTTGTCCGCAAGAAAGACAATGTGAAAGTAAGTGCGTATTAGGGATAAAATCTCAGCCGGTAGCAATAGGTGCTTTAGAACGATACGTTGGTGACAACTCCAAAGCTGAAATAATTAAAGAAAAACCTACCGGCAAAAAAGTTGCAATAATAGGCTCAGGATGTGCAGGTATTACAGCTGCTGCCGATTTAGCAAAATCAGGACACGAAGTTAGCGTATTTGAAGCTTTACATAAATTCGGAGGAGTATTACGCTATGGTATTCCTTCATTCAGACTTCCAAGAAAAGCTTTAGATACAGAATTAGAAGGTTTAAGAAAATTAGGCGTAAAATTGTATAAAAATGTTGTAATCGGTAAATCATTAACTATTCAGGATTTAAAGGATGACGGATTTGATGCGATATTTATTTGTTCAGGTGCCGGCTTGCCTAAAATGCTGAGAATTAAAGGTGAAAATTTGAATGGAGTATACAGTGCTAACGAATTTTTAACAAGAGTAAATCTTATGAATGCTAATGATGAGTCTACACCTACTCCATTGTATATAGGGAAAAAAGTTGCTGTTGTAGGCGGAGGAAATACGGCTATGGATGCAGCAAGAGTAGCTAAACGAGTAGGATTTGAAGAAGTTACAATTGTATACCGTCGTTCTGAAGCAGAACTTCCTGCAAGATTAGAAGAAATCAGACACGCAAAAGAAGAAGGGATTGTATTTAAGCTTTTACATTCACCTCTTGAAATATTAGGTAAAGATTCCTATGTAAACGGAATAAAATTGCAGGTTATGGAACTAGGTGAGCCCGATGAAAGCGGAAGAAGAAGCCCTGTTCCTGTTGAAGGTAAAACAGTTACTATGGACGTTGATGCTGTTATCGTAGCACTTGGAACTAATCCTAACCCGATTATTCAATCCTCTGCTAAAGCTGAAGGATTAAATTTGGACGTTAATCCCAAAGGATATATTGTTGTAGATAAAGAAACAGGTCTTACTTCAATAGATGGCATCTTTGCAGGCGGAGACGTTGCCCCGACAGGAGAATCCAATGCAATTAATGCTATGGGGGCAGGTAAAAGAGCAGCAAAAGCAATTAATAATTATTTAGCTAATTTGTAGAGGATATAATGCTTGTAGTTAATATAATAGCAATTATTATTACATTTTATCTTGCATATTCATTAATTTACTTTGCTTATGTTATTTATTGTGCAACGAAATCAAGACTTGTTGATATAGAAAACAGGATTGATTCAAATGAATGTGATTATACAAATGTTTTCAACATTGTTGTATACGCTCACAACAACGAACAAACAATCCCCGTTCTTATAAATGCACTTAAAGAACAAGACTACAACAAAGAAAAATACACAATAAATGTTATTCTTGATAACTGTACTGATGATACAGGTAAAGTTCTTGAAATATGCAGCGGAACGAGATTATGGCGTTTAAATTGTGAGGACGGTCAATCAAAAGGTAAAGCAGAAGCCATAAGATGGTTTTTTGACAGAATATTCATTAATGATAAAAGTGATGCATTTGTCTTTTTGAATGCTGATACTACACTGCGTCCTGATTTTTTAAACAGATTAAATGAAAAAATCAATGTAAAGCCTGTAGTTTCAGGCATTACGCTCAATAAAAACACATTTACTACTTTTGCAGGCAGAGTTATCGGATACAGAAAGATATTTTTAAACACAGTTATTTATACCGGAAGAAATATTGCCGGCTTTTTAAATTATCTTAATGATGATATATTCGCCATAAAAAAAGATGTTTTAATGCAAGTAAGAGGCGAGTTCGTTGCTGATAAAGATTTTCATTTTGAACTACCTGTTAGTTTATCTAATATGGGCATAGAAATGTATCATTCATCTGATATAAGAGTATTCAAACAGTATTTTGAATCAACAGATAACGTATTGAAATTCTTTAATAATACAAACATTTCAAAATTTATTTTATTAAAAAACTATTATAAATATCTTTTTTCTAATGAATTCAGCTTAGCTTCTAAAGAATTTTTATTATCAGCTTTATATCCCGGAGAACTCTTAATAATCTTAGGAGTATTATTATTAACAAAATTTGCGGGATTAAATCATTTTATCCTTGGGTATAAATGTGCGTTTTTACCTTTAATTTATTATTTTATGCTGTTTATTTGGCTCGCAAAGGTAGCAAAATTCAATTTTCAAAAATTTGTATTTTGGGTCTGCTGGATATTATTTTCTCCTGTTGCTCTTATTTTCAATGCGGCAGTAAACTTGCAACTAGCTTCCCTAAAAAATTACTTTATAAAAAAAGAAAAAGAACTGTACACAAATTCAGATTTTTATGACGTTTTACTCACGAATGGAGATTTGGAATTAACCTGCAAACTGCAAATAATCAACGAAGATGCACTGTTCAGAGTTGTTTTCTGGCACGGAAAACAGTATATGTCATCTAGAAAATATCTGGGTATTGCTGAAGGAATAAAAGAAATTACCGATACTTTATTAGAAAAGGGGTTTGCTCTAAAAATATGCCAAAACTGCGGATACTTTGAATTTCAAAACAATGGCAGAGTCGATTGTACTAAAGGGAATTGTTATTTAAAAATTATCAAAAAAGAATCGAAATTCCCTGAACAAACCGAATTGTTTTATTCTTGCGACAATATTATTCCTGAACATGCAAAAGACTTCGTAAGAAAAGAATTAGATAATAATGGTGATTAGTAAATACCTTTTATTTTCTATTTTGTTAGATTTCTAAGATATTTTAATACTTTGTTAACATCATCATCTGGTGGTATTTCAAAATTCAAAATATTATTATCTCTCGGATTTATAAAACTTAATTTAAATGATTGAAGCACCTGCCCATGTGTTTTCACTTTTACGTTACTCCCGCCATACAATGGGTCTCCATAAACGGGATGTTTGTTATAAGAAAAGTGTACTCTTATCTGGTGAGTTCTTCCTGTTTGCAAAGATACCTCCAAATATGTATAATTTTGAAATCTTTCCAATACTTTGTAATGTGTAATTGCAGATTTACCTTCATTCTGATTTGTAACAGCCATTTTTAACCTGTCAGTTTTACTTCTTCCTATAGGTAAATTAATTGTTCCCGTATCATCTTTTATGCAGCCTAAAACAACAGTTCGGTAAACTCTTTTTGCCGTTTTAGTTTTTATTTGTTCGGCAAGTGCATTATGTGCAAAATCGTTTTTTGCAACCATAAGAAGTCCTGATGTATCTCTGTCTAAGCGATGAACAATTCCGGGACGCAATATGCCATTTATACCGGACAAATTATCTTTACAATGATATAATAACCCATTTACCAATGTACCGGTATTTTCTATGGTTGTAGGATGAGTAAGCATATTGTATGGTTTATTTACCACAAGCAAATCATCATTTTCAAAAACAATATCCAAGTTAAGATTTTCAGGAACTAATTCTAATTCTTTCACTTCCGGCATCAATATCGTTATTGTATCATTCAACTTTAATTTATACGAAGGTTTTTCTTTTTCCCCATTAACAAAAACCCCACCTTCATCTTTTTCTTTGATAAGTTGTTGTATTCTATTTCTTGAAAAAGAAAACAAATATTCACAAAGAAATACATCAAGTCTTTTGCCGGTATCTTCATTTTCTATATCAATTTTTATAAATTTTTCCTGAGTCATTATTCTTTCCAAATATGTAAATAATTAGTAGTGAAATTACCCCAATATTAATACAAATATCTGCAAAGTTAAATACAGGAAAACTTACGAATTGCAAACTAATAAAATCAATTACATGGTTATATAAAATTCTGTCAATTGTATTACCAATTGCTCCCGCCAAAATAAAAATCAAAGAAAAGTATTCAATATCAGATTTGTAAAAATTTTTGGAAAATAAGTAAATAATAATAAATACAGATATAATAATTGAAATTATAGTTAAAATAACAGAAGCATTTGTAAATATACCAAAAGCAGCACCAGTGTTATAAACTTTTTCAAAAGAAACTACATTAGGAATAAAAGTGATACTTTCTCCAAAATTTAAAAGTTTGTCTGCTACATGCTTAAAAATAGTATCAATAAAAACAAGTAAACAGAACAGTGTGCAAAGTAATAAAACTTTTGTTTTATTTTGCACTTTCAGAAACCTTTTGAAGTTCTACATTTTTTGTATTAGGAATAATATTGACTCTCTTCATTAGCATTATTAAACCTTTTAAATCAAGCGCAGAATCTTTAAACATTGTGGAGGAAACTTTTGAAAAACCTACAGAAGCAATAACGTATTCATTATTATTTTCACAATTTGCTTTAAACATTCTCTCAAGTAATCCGGTATTTCGGTTAACACTTCTATATCCGCTGCCTTTATGAACAAAATCTTCACTAAGTTGCCCATTATTAATTGATGCCATAGCAGAATGACCTTCCGGAGCGAAAACAAATACCGCCGCAGAATAATCACTATTAGTAAGAACCTTTTGAGGAACAATTAGTTCGGCTGAAACATCTTTTCCTATCCCGTAAGATGTAATTGAAGATTCTTCTATAATATTATCGGAATATATTTTCCATATACCGTTAAATTCTTCCAAATAAATTATTTTCTTTTCTTCTGATTTAAAATTACCTTTGTCATTTGTAATTTTTGATTCAGATTTTGTTGTAGCATGTTTTATTTCCGAAATGTAAGCAATTGCATATTTTGTATTCGGAGTAATATCTAATACTTCCACTTTTGTGTTGATATCAGGGAAGTTATCAAATGTTCTTTGGAGCAATTTTGCATATTGAGAAATATTTAATCCGTCAGAATTAACATAATCATTTTCATGAAGTGCTAATATTTTCTTTACATTATGAGAATTATAAGCCTTTTCATAATTATCAAAAAATTGCTGTAATTCTTTTTTTTGTTGCTCTATAGCAATTTGTCTCGGATTAATATTACAAACACCATCTTTACATTCTAAATCAGTTTCTTCTAAAGTATTTTCAGATACAGAAACATCTTGCGCTTCTTCTGAAAAAACTTGTGAGTTTAGACAAAATAGAAACAGCAAGATGGAAATAAAATATAAAAATAAATTCTTTCTCATAAAAACCTCTCGCTAATAAGCAAAAATTGCTAAGCGATAATTAACCTCTGATACCTAATTCTTCTTTAATTTTTCTGTATTGAGCCAAATCATTCTTTTTTAAATAAGCTAATAATCTTTTTCTTTTACCAACCATCATTAATAATCCTCTGCGACCTTGGAAGTCTTTTTTATGATTTTTAAGATGCTCAGTTAATTCTGAAATATTAGCAGAAAGAAGTGCAATTTGAACTTCTACTGAACCGGTATCTTTTTGACTTTTACCAAATTTGTCAATAATAACTCTTTTTTGTGTTGAAGTTTGTGCCATTTAATTTGCATCCTTTAATATTAATAATAACTAACTACAATAAAGTTATATTCTAAACATAAATAATTTACAAGTAGTTTAGAACAAAAAAAGGCGGCACCCAGATTTGAACTGGGGGTAAAAGCTTTGCAGGCTCCTGCCTTACCACTTGGCCATGCCGCCATACTATAAAGATAGCATAAACTTTACAAAAATCAATATTGTAAAAAATATTTTGATTATGAGTTTACTACCTAATTATAAAATACTAATTATTACCATTTAGGCGCAAATTTCTCAATGTTTTTCTCTAAAAGTTTATCTGCGGATTCTGCTCTTTGTTCTGCAATCTTGAGTTGTTTTTCAAGTTGTTGTATTTGCATATCCAGCATTTTGTCCTGCTGTGCTATTGCAGCTTCTTGTGCTTCAAGAGCATGCAACATTGCATTCATTTGCTTATAACTATCATTTTCTTTTTGATTACCGTTTTCGTCTTTTGTGTACGCAGAAACAGTAGACAATGCCTGATACATTGTAGATTTTTGGTTAGCAAGGCCCATGGTCTTCATAGACAAGTACATACGCTGATCCTGCTTGCTCTGAATTCTGGCACTCAGGTCATGCTGCATCGCTAAAGCCATTAATTTTATTATGTTTGGTCCGGCTATTGCACCCATGCTGTCTCCTTTTCTGCATCTCTTACATCAAATGGGTATTCTTACATAAATAAAAACAATTATTGTTTTTTTATTGCTATGAAATTTTAATTTTTTTATAAAATTTTAAATTCTGTCGAAAAGGCTATAAAAATCAGCATTTTTAGAGTTCACTTAAAAAAATAGAATGTTAAGAAATGTAAAGTTTGTAACTAAATGTAAAATTTTAGTTACTTAAAATAAAAAATAATTACAAAAAAACAAATTACTATTTTACAGATTTTTTTACGGAATCAGTTATATCTTTTCCACCGTAAAATACTACATTTTTAGATAATACAATTGAATATCCCTGAGCTTTTGCAGTAGTACTGATAGCATCATTTATATTTTTTTCTAAAGCAGCAATCTTTGCAGCGAATTCTTTCTCAATTCTTTCCTTACGACTTTTCAATTCGTCGTTGTATTTCTTTTCTAATTCTTTTTGTTTTTCTTCCGTTGATTGTTTTATGATTTCTTTTTTAGCTGCATCAACAAATTTTGCAAGCTCCTCTATTTTTGCTTTTCTTTCTTTTGTAATATCAGAATATTGCTTTGAGTTTTTTAATACTTCCTGCATATCAACATAAGCAACTTTATTTATATTGAATTGCTCTGAGACTGAATTTGCTACAGTAGCACATTTTGCATCATAAGCAAACATAATTAACACAAAACAACTCATTAACATTAAAAATTTCTTCATAATCTCTATCTCCTATAATTTTGATACATCTATACTAACATTCAAAACTATAAAAGACAAGAAATCTGACTAAACTGTTCTATTCATTTTCGTTAAGCAGTAATCCTATGCTTATTCCTGATTTTGAGAAGAATTTTGATATTTTCCCTGTACCCACATACTTTAATCCGTCTAATATTAATTCAATATTAAGTTTATCTGTCTGAGCTTCAATATCTTCTAAAACAGAATAATGATTATTTTCAAAGCTTTCATCACTTAAATTCAGTATAAATTTTTCAACATTCTCATGTTGAGAAGTTTTAACATTAAAAGTTTCATATATTTTATCTAAATATCCGTAGGATAATTCAAAACATATTTTATTGGATTTATAATCAATTATTAACTCGTCCTTCATATTTCCTCCTTAAAGTTACCTATTTATATAATAACAAATTTTTCATCGTTTTTCAATGTAGGAAAGTCAAAAAATTAATAGCAAAAAAATATTTTTTTTGAATTTATATAGTTGTTATGCAAATTAGTTTTATAAATAATTTTAATACCAGACAAAATATACCCGCAGCAAAACCTCAATTATCTTTTGGGACAGAGAATGTTCCATTATATGCTATTGATGAATCAGGTAATATACGCAGATTTAATTCAATAAAGGAAGCTTCTAAGACTTTGGGGTTGAATTTATTTGTTGTCAGAGCAGCGCTTTCTCAAAACAGGAGAATTAACGGAGTTGTTTTAAGAAAAGCCAGTGATATAGAAATTCTGGGCAGTAGTGAAATTAATACATCAGTGATAGAAGAATCTAAAAAAATTGTTGAGACTCCTCAAACTGAATATATTAAAAAGAAAAAGGAAGAAACATTTGAACAACCTATATATGCAATAACTAAAACTTCTGTTAGAAAATTCAATTCAATTCTTGAAGCAGCTGAAGCATTATCAATGCTCCCGCAAGAAATAATAAATTCCGCAAATGCTTCAAAGACTTATTATGAAAAAGGTTATATTTTTATGCGTTCAAACAAAATGGAAATACAAAAAAATGACGGAAGTATAAAAATTAACAGAAAATTTATTGAAGAATTTTTTCAAAAAAGAAATATCAGAAAAATTTATGCAATAAGCAAAGACGGCTATAAAGTTTATGAAAATTTACAAGATTTGCTTAAAGAAATAAAACTAGGAGGTACTGCAATAAGAAATGCTCTGGGCGATAATAATTATCCGATTATTGCAGGTTATATTTTTGTTATGGCAAATAATCTTGAACATTTAGATGATTCTTTTAATTTAGTTACAGACGAAAAAAAGATTGAAACACTTAAAGAAAAAATTAAAAGAAGACTAAATCAGTAAATTTCAAAAATAGCAAGTTTTAGTATTATTGATTACAAACCTTTTTTATAATATACTCAATTAGTAATTTTAAATTATTATAGAGTATTATTCAGTTATATATAACAGCGGAAAAAGGTGAGAAACATGAGCGAAAGTACAAAAAGTGATTATAAAGACAGTTTGAATTTACCGCAAACGGAACTTCCCATGAGGGCAAATGCGGCAGTCAGAGAATTAGAAATTCAAAAATATTGGGAAGATAAAAATATTTATGAAAAAAATCTTGAACAAAGAGATAAAACCAAATCATTTGTCTTACACGACGGTCCCCCATACTTAAGTTCAGACAAAATCCATATCGGTCACGCTTTAAATAAGATATTAAAAGATATACTAATTAAATATAAATCTCTTGGCGGATATTATTCACCCTATGTTCCCGGATATGATGCTCATGGACTTCCCATAGAAAATGCGGTTGTTAAATCAATCAAAGGCGGAAGAAATGCTATCTCTCAAGTTGAATTAAGAAAGTTATGCAGAGAATTTGCTGCAAAAAATCTTAAAGGACAAGAAAACAACTTTAAAAGATTAGGTGTTTGGGGAAATTGGGAAAATCCATATTTAACTATAAAACCTGAATTTGAAGCGCAGCAGCTCAGAGTTTTCAAACAAATGTATAAGAACGGTTATGTTTATAAAGGTTTAAAACCGGTTTATTGGTGTGCAAATTGTGAAACTGCTCTTGCAGAAGCAGAAGTAGAATATGCAGATCATACTTCTACAAGTATTCATGTAAAATTCAGATTTATTCCTGAAGATGAAAAGAAAGCTTATGAGTTAGCAGGAATAAAATCTAACAATCCTCTTTATGCCGTTATATGGACTACTACCCCATGGACAATTCCGGCTAACCTTGCAATATCTTTAAATCCTCATTTTGAATACAGCTTTGTTTCTGTCGGAAATGAAACATACATTATAGCTTCTGAGCTTTTAGATAGTTTTAAATCCGATGTAGGACTTGAAGATACAGAAATATTAGGTACTTGTAAAGGTATAGATTTGGAGCTTTTAAAAACAAAGCATCCTTTATATGACAGAACTTCCGTTATTATAGTCGGTGAGCATGTTACTCTTGATGCAGGTACAGGATGTGTACATACAGCACCCGGACATGGGTTAGAGGACTATGAAGTTTGTATGAAGTATAAAATTCCTGTTCTCTCCCCTCTTGATAATAAAGGTATCTATACCGAAGAAGCAGGCGAATTTCAAGGAATGAGCTATATAGAAGGCAATAAAGTTGTTATAGAAAAGCTTGAACAAACAAATGCCCTGCTTGCAAAATCTGATATTACACACAGTTATCCACACTGCTGGAGATGCAAGAAACCTGTTATATACAGAGCTACTCCTCAATGGTTCGTTAATGTCGGTGCTTTTAAAGATAAAGCCCTTGCAGAAATAAAAAAAGTTCAATGGTTTCCGAAGAGCGGTGAACAACGTATTGGTAATATGGTTGAACAACGTTCCGACTGGTGTATTTCAAGACAAAGAGCCTGGGGGGTACCTATTCCCGTATTTTATTGCGAAGATTGTAATGAGGCAATTGTTACTGATGAAACAATAGACAAAGTAGCAGACCTTTTTGAAAAAGAATCTTCTGATGCTTGGGTAAAATACAGCGTTGAAGAAATACTGGGAAAAGATTTCGTTTGCCCAAAATGCGGTTCAAAACATTTGAAAAAAGAAACCGATATTATGGATGTCTGGTTTGATAGCGGAGTTACGCATACTGCTGTTGTAGATGTCAGAAAAGATGAGCTTATCGGGACTCCTGTAGATATGTATTTAGAAGGCTCTGACCAACACAGAGGATGGTTCCAATCGTCTTTACTTACAAGTGTTGCGACAAAGGGTACTGCCCCTTATAAGCAAGTTCTTACCCATGGCTTTGTTCTTGATGGTGAAGGCAGAAAGATGAGCAAAAGTATAGGAAACATAGTTGAACCTCAGAAAATTGTTAATGTATACGGTGCTGATGTATTACGACTTTGGGCGGCAAGTGTTGATTATCGTAATGATGTAAAAATCGGTGATAATATAATAAAACAACTTGTTGAAGTATTTAAAAAAGTCAGAAACACATTGAGATTTTTGGTAGGTAATACTTTTGACTTTAATCCCGAAAATGATTATGTAAAATACGATGAATTGTTGGAAATTGATAAGTTTGCACTTAATAATTTGCAAATTCTTATTAATAATGTTACTCAAGCCTTTAATTCTTATGAATTTTACAGATATTTTCAATATTTGCAGAATTTTGCCGCAGTTGACTTAAGTGCATTTTATCTTGATATAGTAAAAGACAGACTTTATACCGCAGGTAAAAAATCACTGTCGAGAAGAGCTTGCCAAACTGTTTTATATGAAATAATGCATGCTATTTTAAGAATGATGACGCCTGTTATGCCTCATCAAGCTGAAGATATTTTCTCTTATTTACCTGAAAATCAAAAGCAGGGATTGGAAAGTATTTTGCTTGCTAATTGGTGCAAAGGTAATGAAATTTGGATAAATGAAGAAATTGATAAAAAATGGAGTTCTATATTAAAGGTTCGCGAAGTCGTTACAAAAGCAATAGAACCACTCAGAGCTTCAAAAGTTGTCGGCAGTTCTTTAGAAGTATGTGTTAATTTAACTGTTTCTGATAAAGAGAAGGCAAACTATCTTTCTTCTTCAGAAAATGATTTATCGTCTATATTTATTACTTCTCAAGCTTATTTAAATAAAACAATGAACAGTGAAGTTTTAAATACGTTTGAAGAAGAAGGTATAAAAGTTGATGTATATAAAGCTGAAGGCGAAAAATGCGAAAGATGCTGGAAATATAGAGAATTAGGAACGGATAAAGAGCATCCTACTCTTTGTCATGATTGCATAGAAGCAATAAAATAATAAAAGAAAAAATTAACTTTAATTTATAAAAGTATTTTCTAATTTATTTAGAGGATACTTTTATACTAAAGTATCACAAAGTTCAAATTTTAGTTTAATTTAAAAATAGTTAAAAACGGTTACAATGATTATAGTGGTTACAATAATTGTTATTTCTAAGGATTATATAAATCAGCTTCGGCTGATTTTTCTTTTGAAAATTTTCAATTTAGATAATTTATTCATAGACAGTTATTAGAATTTTATGCTATTCTTTCAATATTAAATTCGTTTTATTGAGGAAAAAATGATTGAAATTTTTAATAACTCCATGTTTGAAACATGGACAACTTGCGAAAAAAAATTTTTTTTGAAATATATAAAATCTATAAAAATACCGCAAGATGATACTTTTTTTGAACTCGGTAAAAAAGTCCACGCAATGATTAATTATAAATTACAAGGATTTGATATGCTCTTAATGGAAAAAGCGAGTGATGATATTACACTCACTCATTATAATTCAATCCTAAAACATGAATTATTAAAGCAAAAGGTTTTGCTTACTGAATGGGGCTTCCTTTGTAATATAGCTGATACACAAAATCTCTTAGCAGGAAGAATTGATGCTGTTTTTTTTGATGAAAAAGAAAATATTTATACTATTGCCGACTGGAAAACAGGCATGAGTATTCCTAAAAGTCCAATTGAAAGTCCTCAGGCCCTTATATATATGTATAGTTTATACAAAGCTCAAAATGATTTAAACTTAATCATAAAACCGGAACAAATAAGATTTATTTTTATCCAAACTCCAAGTTTAAATGAAAGTGAGATTTGGTTTTCTGAAGAATTAAAAAATAAAATAGAAAATGATTTTCTTTTAATGATAAAAAATATGAAAAAAACAACATTTAAAGAAACAGAGAAACATGAACAATGTAAACTTTGCGAATACAATTTTGTCTGTTCTAAAAATCAGTTTCCTGTGTTGCAGGCTTAGTATACTTGCAGGTTTTTGAAGAGCATTCAATTTTTTCACCCGATTTCAATACTTTTTTTACTAAAAGAGAACCGCATTCGGGACATTTCTCTCCTGTTGGTTCATTCCAAAGAGCAAAATTACAAGACGGGTATTGATTACACCCATAGAATATTCTTCCATATCTGGATTTTTTCTGAATAATTTCACCGTTACAACCGTCTTGCGGACATTTTACACCTGTTTTTACAACGAGTTTTTGTCTGTGCTTACAAGTTTCATCACTGCATTCAAGATATTGCCCGTAAGGACCATGCTTAACTATCATATCTTTTCCACATTTAGGACATTTCTCTTCGCTTATTTTGGGTTCAACGGAAACTTCCGTAACACCTGTTTGAGAATTTATTGGTAACATTGTTTTGCAATTAGGATAAGCACTGCAACCAAGAAAAGTCGAACCAAATCTGCTGGTCCTTACTACCATATCTGCTCCGCAATTTGGACATTTCACTCCTGATTTTATCTGGACGTTTTCCATATTTTCTTTTGCTTTATTAACAACTTCTATAAACGGAGTATAAAAATTCTTTATCGTAAGTTTCCAATCCTTTGAGTTTTGAGCAATTTCATCAAGTTTATTTTCCATTTTAGCAGTGAAATCATAGTTTATAATATTTGAAAAATGTTTTGAAAGCTGGTCATTAACAGTTTTCCCTAAAAGTGTAGGTGCAAGTGATTTATCAATTTTTTCGATATATGCTTTTTGTTGAATTTTTGTAATAATAGGCGCATAAGTACTCGGTCTGCCAATACCTTTTTCTTCAAGGACTTTAACCAAACTTGCTTCACTATATCTTGGCGGAGGCGAAGTAAAATGTTGTGTCGGATTAAGTTTTTGCAATACTAATTTGTCATCTTTCTTGAATGTAGGTATAGAAGTATCTTGTTCATCCTCTTCTCTGTCATCATAAACAATTAGAAAACCGTTGAAAGTAATTTTGCTGGAGGACATTCTGAATGTATAATCATTTGCTTCAATTTCAACTCCGTTATTTTCAACTTTTGCACTAACCATTTGACTTGCCATAAATCTTGACCAAATAAGCTTGTATAACCTAAACTGCTCGCTTGTCAGATATTCTCTAATGGATTCAGGTGTACGTTCAATATAAGAAGGACGAATTGCTTCGTGTGCATCCTGAACATTTTTACCTTTTTTAGCATATTCGTTCGGTTTTTCGGGATAATAATTTTTCCCGTATTTATCAAGAATAAAATCTTTTGCAGCAGCCTTTGCTTCATCGGAAATTCTTGTACTATCTGTTCTCATATAAGTAATAAGTCCGACAGGTCCATCCGAACCAAGATCTATTCCCTCATAAAGCTTTTGCGCTATTTGCATGGTTTTTGTGACCCCATAACCGAGCTTTGTACTAGCTTCTCTTTGAAGAGTACTTGTTATAAATGGTGCTTGCGGATTACGCAGAGTTTCTTTTTTTGTTATTTTTGAAATATTAAATTCAACATTAGGTTTTGTTAATTCATCAACTATTTTTTGTGCTTCTTTTTCATTTTTTATTTCAATTTTTTTATCTTTATATTTAGTTAATTCAGCCGAGAAAATGTGTTTTGAACCACTTTTTGTAAGGTCAGCAGTAATATTCCAATATTCGACAGGAATAAATGCTTCAATTTCGGCTTCCCTTTCGCAAATGAGTTTAAGAGCCACACTTTGTACTCTTCCTGCCGATAATCGTCTGTTATGCAATTTTTCCCAAAGAACAGGACTGATTTTATAACCAACAACCCTATCCAATATCTGCCTTGTTTGTTGAGCATATACTCTGTTCATATCAATGGCTCTCGGTGATTCTATAGCATGTGTAACAGCATTTTTAGTAATCTCATTAAATTCTATTCTTATAATTTTTTCCTCTGGAACTTTTAAAACCTGCGCAATATGCCAAGCAATAGCCTCACCCTCACGGTCAGGATCGGGTGCAAGAAATATTTTTGTTGCTTCTTTTGCATTTTTATTAAGTTCTTGAACAACTTTTCGTTTTTCGGGAATTATTTCATACGTCGGATCAAAATCATTTTTTACGTCAACTCCTAATATATTTTTAGGAAAATCTCTTATATGACCGAAACTGGCAAGTACTTTATAATTATTGCCTAACATTTTGGTTATTGTTTTAGATTTTGCAGGCGACTCAACTATAACCAAAAAACTTTCTTTGTTAGAAGCTTTGGCTGCTGTTTTTTTAGTAGTTGTTTTTTTTACTGTAGATTTTTTTGCTGTTGCCATGTTTCTCATGCCCTTGTATAAATTTCACCGGGTAACTGTTTGATTATGCCCTTAAGTTCGAGCATTGTCAATATAATCATTACATTTTTTGGTTCAATTTTTGTATTGTTAAGTATATCTTGTACTGATTTTGGTTCAAGTTCAAGTATATCAAATATTTCTTTTTCTTCAATTGTTAAATCTGAACTTTTCTGTTCCTCTGATTTATTTGTAACAATATCCGTCCAGTTAAGACAATTAATAATATCTTCTGATGAAGTAACGAGAGCCGCACCTTGTTTAATAAGATTATGAGTTCCTTTTGTATTCGGATTAGAAAGAAGTCCGGGCAAACACATAAGCTCCTTTCCTTGTTCTAAACATAATCTTGCAGTAATAAGTGCACCACTTTTTTCTCCTGCCTCAACTACAAGTGTTCCTTCGGATAATCCGCTTATTATTCTGTTCCTCTCAGGAAATCTAAATACATCGGGCATTGTCGTGGGAAAATATTCACTTATAATTGCACCGTTATTCTCAATTACCTTTTCAAACAACTGTTTATTTTCTTTCGGATAAATATTTTCTAAACCTCCGCCTAAAACAACTACCGTTTGAAGATTATTTTCAAGTGCTGCTTTATGAGAAGCTGTATCTATGCCTCTGGCTCCCCCACTTATAATTACTACATTAGTATCTTTTAATCCTTTGATTATTTGTGAAGTATTTTCTATTGCAGTTTGGCTACATTTTCTGCTGCCTACAACTGCAAGGGCTCTATCAAAATCCATTGATATGAAATCCCCTTTATAATAAATGACAGCAGGCGGATTATATATATTTTTGAGTATTTCCGGATAATCTCTGTCTATATAAGTAACTGCTTTAATATCCTTTTCTTTCAAAATATTTTCAAGATTATCAATGTCAATTTTTTTATATCTTTCTTTTATATTTGAAATAGTTTTATCTTTAAGAGAAGTAATAGTCCTCCACTCGGAAGGTGAAGCAAAATAGGCACTTTTCATTGAACCAAAATGATTAAAAATATCAATTGGTTTGAGAGAACCTATTCCTTCCAGTAATGAATATAATAACCAATATTTTAATTCGTCTTCCATATACAAGAGAGTAACATAAACATGAATATTAATATATTTTTGAGCATAAAAAATGACCTATAAAGGTCATTAAAATAAAAATGGAGGTAAGGGGACTCGAACTCCTGACATCCTGCGTGCAAAGCAGGCGCTCTACCAACTGAGCTATACCCCCACGGGTAAAAGTCAAATAAATGACTTATATTATTATTCTATAAAAAAAATTTTTTTTGTCAATAATTGTCAATCAATAATTAAGAGGCGCTTGTAGATAAAGCATTTATATAAGAAGTCATTGATTGCATTTCGGAAATTTTGGTATCCATATCTTGGAACTGTTTTGTCAATCTTGCTCTATATGCATCAACTGAATTTTGTTTTCTCTCTAAGGAAGAATTCAGAGAACTCAATTGAGACTCAAAAGAAGTATCCTTTATTGCAAAATACCCTTTTTCTATATCTGTATACTGCTCAATTTTATCTTTTAATTTTGTCATAACACCATCATAAGTGTTATCTTCATCGTTATTTACAAACAATTTTTTAACTTCATTGGCATTATTATTCATTGCTGTTCTGAATTTTGCTGAATCAAAAACCAGTGTAGTAGGGACATCCATAGTTGCCGTACTGGCTGAACCGGTTGAAATACCCACAGATGACATTGAAATATATGTAGATATACCCAGGACGATATTCATAATAGTATTTGTAATATCGTTTAACATTGATGATAAAGTTGATTCCCCATATAATGTTGCACCGAATTCAGTTGATTTTTTTATCACAGAATACAAATCATTATATTTTGAACAGAAATCTTTAATAGCATCTTCAACTTCAGTTGTATCCGTTTCAACATTCAAACTTACATTTTCCCCTTCGGATGTAGTTTTTTTCAGACTTAAAGTTATACCGGTCAATCCGGTAGTTGCTTCTGTAATTGTATTGGAAGCGGTTTCAAAATTTTGTCCGTTTATTGTAAATTTAGCATTATTTCCTAAAACTTGTGAACCTGTTGCTATATCACTGCCTGCTGTAGTCAAGCCCATAACCGTTGTAAAGTTACTTGTACCGGCTTCGATATTAATTCTTGTAGCTCCAGGTTCTTTTGCCTTCAATACTAATTTGTTGGATATTCCGTCATAACTTGCTATTACACTTGCATCGGAATTACTGTTTATTTGATAAATCAACCCACTCAATGATGTAGTATCATCTATTGTAAACTCGGCTTTACCTATTTTAAAAGTTCCTTCAGTTATCGAATTAGCCATGCCTGAAGCAGCCTCTGTTATAGGTTTTGTTGTATTAATACTTGTAAGCATTTTTGTACTGGAATATCCGATGAAATTTTCTTCTCCATCGTAATTTTTTTTAAATCCAAAGAAATTCCAAATGTTTGAAGTATCAGCATTAGAACCAAATTGAATATTTTCATTTGTTGTATCTATTGAAAATGTTCCGTCACCGTTTATAGAACAGCTATCATTCCCTATTATACCGTTCAGCCAATTGTTAAAATCTGCTATAGTTGAATTTTCATCTATTGCAAATGTATATTTTCTGTCATTTACATATATAGAAGCATCGCCTTTTGTGATGACCTGATTATTTAAATCCACAAGTTTTGTGGATGTAGTTGCCGTAGCTCCAGCATTATTTATTCCGGTTGCAATTGTTGCTGAGGCAAGCTGTGAGATTTTCAAATCAAAATTTTGTATAGAAGCAGAATTTGTCGCATTAGCACTAACACAATTATCATCAGAAGAAGTTATATTTTTCCTTGTAAATATATCATAAGAAGAAAGTAAATTTGAATCCGTAAATTTTGTTACAGATGTTTTTAAGCTCAATATTTTACTTTTTATTGACTTTACCGCACTTTGTTCTTCTTGCAGTGCCGTAATTTTCTTCTCAACCGAAGTAACACTCTTTTGCTTATCGGCAACTAAGGCATCCACCCAAGCTGAATAATCTAAACCCGATCCTACTCCTGAAAATGAAATACTCATGAAAATACCTACTGCATATTACTCTACAATAATATTTTATTATGTAATATTATTTTTTTTATCCTACAAAAGATGTATCTGTAATTAGTATAATGCAGATGATTTTGGACATATGGAAATAAGCTTCAAATTTCTGACATTTTTTCCGAATACGCATGCACACAAATTAGGTCTGCAATAACTGCATTCCAAACAATTGACAATATCAAAACTATTTTTAGCTTTTCTTTTTTCTCTTGCATAATCTTCAAGAGAAGGAATACAAACAGAATTTCGCAATTTCTCCTCAATCTCTCCAATAAAATAAATTTATTTTTCCATTTTATGCAAGTTTTATTATTTTGTTAAATATGTAAAAATTTTTTAACAATATAGTTTATCGAAACACAAGTAGAAAGTAAAAAATGTTGAAATTAATTTCTGAAATTATTATATATTTGCTTTATTTATAATAATATCAGCTATGTTTTTAATTGTTTCCAAAGTTACAATTTCATTATTTATTCCATACCAAGGATTTGTAATTTCAATATTTTGAGTCGAATTATTGTAATGGAGTTTATATATGGCTTTTTTATTAAGAGTTAATACGGAATTATCTTCTCTTGTGATAAGAATTTCGGTTTCAGTTTCTTGAATATTTTCAGATAAGAATACAAGGTTCCTTATTTTCATTGAAACATCTGATTTTTCCAAAATATTTTTAATATTTTCAATATTATTTGCGTTTATACAAATATAATCAGATTCATTTTTCAAAAGATTTAATGCGCTTTCGCCATTACCATAAAACTGAGCCTGCTTGGATTTTGATAATTTTAAGTAAGCTATTTGCAAAAATTTATCTTCATAGTTATCAAATGAAAACAATATGTTATTATATAAATTTGAGTTTAATTCCTCTTTTGAAATATTTATATCAATATTGTTATTTTCCAAAAACAGCTCAAATAAATTATTATAACTTCCGCTAAAATTCAATGTATAAGTATTATCATTGTTATTTTTAATCATATCTTGTACAAAGATAGAATTATTTTTAGCTATATTTTTAAGATACCAACAATCAGCAATGATATTGTTATTAAAAGCATTTAATTCCAAATTAGGTTCTCTTACATTATCTGATAAATTAAAGAACGGGGATAAAAACTTGTAACTGTTATCATGGTAATCATCAGTAACTGATATATTATTATATTTGTAACTGCAAGTTTTATTAATAAAATCAATATTTGCGCTAATATTTTCATCAAAATATTTTGTGGTTAAATTTTGAGGAATATTATTTATTTCCGTTAATTCGGATACGGCTTGAAGTATATTATCAATACTACCGGTATAATCATACTCTTTTGTTATTTTGCTTATACCTTCTTTTGAGACTGACAGATTTATTTCCTTGTTTAAAAGGTATTTTTCACCGTTTTCTAATTTGTAATTTTTATATTTTTGAATATTTTGCTTTAATACTCTTGCAGAAGTAAAATCTGTTACTGTTTCAACTTGTTCAATAATATTATTATCTGAAAAACTTTTTTCTGAATATTTAATCTGTTCATTTTCCAAAAGTTCTTTAGTTGCTTTTTGTACTAAATTTCCTGAAGAATAACATTCTTTTTCTTCATATATACTTTGAGGAAACAGTGTATCATTTTCATTAAAAGAATATATTGGGGTAATTATTTTTTCATCAGTAAAATTATCACTATCTTCGTAAGTCCTTTTTTCGATTACAAGCAAATTATCATCATTAATAAACATTTTTTGAGATGAATCATCTTTTTTTAGAAAAGAAACCAAAGGAAAATCATATCTTGGATTCATTATTTCTTTTTTCCAAATATATTCTCCCCCGTCAGTTAAGATACTTCTTACAGAATCAGTGAAAATATCTTTATGCTCCTGAGTCAGCGAAATATTTGTCTTTTTATGCTCGGTATAAATATTGGCTTCTCCGTAATACAATTCATCAGAAACAGAAAATTCCAATTCTGCGAATTCTTCACCTGTTTGTTTTTGAGAAGTCTTTCTCAAAAGTCCCCAATCATTTGGCATTTCTTCTATTAAAGTTGAATAATTGTTTTCATATTCACCTTTGTATTCATCCATAGGTATTCTTGTATTATTAATGATATTCCCGTTATCATCTACCTTGTAAGCAAAAGTTCTTAATCTTGCTCCAAAGGCAGCAAAATTATCCCAAGTAACAAAACCTCTTGGATTTTGGAAAATATTTTCACCTTGTTTAAGTATATTGCCATATTCATCATACTGCTCAAAATCAGTTGTTATACCTCTACCCGGATAATTAACTTCTGTTTGAGTATAAAGAATTTTTGCAAAATCACTGATATTATTTTTTATCAAAGTTTTTGTTGTTATTTTTCCTGTTGTTGTATCAATATTTGTATCTTCTGTAATAAATACATTAGATAAATTTACATCAATAAACAATTCTCCAATATTTGTTTTGGAAAAACTTGTAGGATATTTTTCCGTATGTGTGGAAATCTTTTTCCCTTCAGGAGAAAAATTTTCTATATATATAGCCGTTTTTGAATTATTAACATAATCAAATCCGGTTTTTGTAACTTTTAGCAATTTTCCGTTATTATCAAACTCTTTTGTCGTGCTTCCTGTTAATTCATTGAGTCTTGCATTGTAATTTTTAGAAATATATGACTTAAGTTCACCTTTTTCGGAATATTCTTTTAATAGCAATTTTGATAAATTATTGTTTTCATAAGTATATAATTTTCTGTATACATAAATTTTATCGTTTTCTTTATTAGATACAGAAGGCTTTATATATTTTTCTTCCAGTATTATATTATTATTTTCATCATAACCTGTTTGTTCAATAATTTGCTCTGCATTTTTCTTATAGGTTGTTATTATTTTATTTTTTATTGTTTCATTATCTTTGAAATAACTAAAATCAGTTATAACAATAGAGTCCTCAGCAATTTCAAACGAGCGGTATAAAATATTCCCCTCTTTTTTGTAAATACATAATCTTTTACCTGCAATATATTGATATTTTTCTATTATTTTTTGAGATTTTTCATTTTGAATTACAACTAAACCTCCTGTTTTTGAAGAAACAGTAATTGTTGAATAATTTCTATTCCATTCTTCAAACCCATCCTTATTTTTTGTGTAATTGGTAAGAGAAATAATATTATCAGAATAATTTATTTGTGCATAAATACAAGAGTAAGAAAATTTGTTATCTTCAAATCTATTATATGCAGAGCTCTGTTTTGGACAAGCTTCCAATATTGTTTCCAGATTTTCATTTTTATATATATCAGGCAACTCTTTTATATTAAAAGCTTCAAAATGTTCATGAGAAATTAAATCATTTCCTTTATATGTATTGGAATTTCTGACTAAAACATAGCTGTTTCCGTTAAGATTTTGATAAATTTGTTCATTTGATTTTATAGGATTATTATTTTCATCAAGCTGAGTATAGATTTCTTTACATATTATACCTTCGGGATTTTCCGTTTTTAATTGAGAAAATGCAGCCGTTTTAAATGTTTTAGTATTTTTATATCCCTTTAAATCTGTATATATTGTTAGTTCATTTTGCAATAAGCCATTTGCTTCTTCAAAACAATGAAGCTTATCTTTTGATTTCTTTATTGTTATTGTCGAGGTTATTTCCTTTTTATTGTTTGAAAGTTTTTTAAATATTTCCTGGTTGTATTCAAATTTATTTGGTGAAATATAACTGTAATGTATTGTTGAACAATTTTGATAAATTGAAGCGTTAATAATTTCTATAATAGTACCATTACAGTTTATTTTTAAAGTTGTTTCGTACCTGTCATTATTTTGTGTGAAATCCAAATCAACAGTTATATTTTTTTGTTCTTTATTTCTATTGATTAATTCATTATATACACCGTTGTTAAAATTCTCACGAAATTTGTTATTAATAATCTCATTTAAACAAGAAATTGATATGTTTTTCTCAAAGAAATTTATTTCTTCACAATCAAAGTTTATATTATTTTCAGTTAATACTTCTTTCTTCTTTTCAATAATTATCAAATTTTCAGGAGTAAATTTTTCTTTATTATCTTCTTCCAATTCTTCTAAAACATCCAAATCAATTTCATCTTCTTCGGAATTTAAATCAGGCTTTTTAAAACCATCTTTATCCAATCCTTCAGCATTGTAACCGTATTTATCATATCCGTCCCAATTGAAACCATTTCGGTCATAACCTTGTCTGTTATATCCTTTTGCATTGTATCCGTCTTTATCATAGCCGAATTTATCAAATCCGTTTTTGTCATAGCCTTCTTTATTTAATCCTTGCCAGTTAAAGCCTTCTTTATCATATCCGTCTCTATCAAAACCGCTCTTATTATAGCCTTCTTTATCAAATCCTTTAGCATCTCTGCCTTCTCTGTTATACCCATTTCGGTCAAATCCAAGCTTGTCAAATCCTTCTACGTCTATGCCGTTTATATCAAAACCTTTAACATCTCTACCCTCTTTATTAAAACCTTCTCTGTTAAACCCTTCCTTATCAAATCCGTCTGTATTGAAACCTTCTCTGTCAAACCCTTCTTTATCAAATCCGTCTGTATTGAAACCTTCTCTGTCAAACCCTTCTTTATTAAATCCGTCTGTATTGAAACCTTCTCTGTCAAACCCTTCCTTATCAAATCCGGCTGTATTAAAGCCTTCTCTGTTAAATCCATCTTTATCAAATCCGTTTTTATCGAAGCCTTCTTCATTAAATTCATTTTCAATGGTCTCTTGTATATTGTTTTCCGTTTGAATAATTTCTTCTTGTGATGAGATTTCAGTATCGGCAGGATTTTCTTCGGGAGGTTGAACTGCTTCTTTCTTTTCTTCTTCTATGTTTTCTTCTGTTATTTCATTAGTTTCAATTTCGGTTGAATTTTCAGAAACAGGTTGATTTCCTACATTAATGACTTTTTTCTTTAACCTTTCAAGCTCGCTTTGCAGATCAAAACCCAGTCCAAACTCACCTTGGGCTTGTTTTTGCAATATTTTTTTTATATCTTCGTTATTTAGCATTGCAGCTCCAATATAAAAACGGATGAAATATTCTTCCTCTATATATAAGAATAACACAAATTATTATTTTTTTTAAGAAAGGAAAATAATAAAATTGATAATTTTGTATTTTAGTAATTGAGATTTAACAATTCACTCTTATTATTCAGTTAAATCTTCTATACTATCAATAATACTATTAAAATCTTCATTTGTATTAAATAAATCAATTATTCCTTCTTTTTGAAATAAATGTTCGTACGCCTCAGAAGCATCTGATATTCCATCTTTTGCTGATTTATATATCTGATATCCTGATGTTAAACCTTTTGCCCAAGAATCCAGTTGACTATCATCATAGTTTGTTTTAGATGCTACACATAAGCTTTCCAAACCTAATTTTACACCTACTTCTGCTGTTCCCATAATAATATCATCACCATCTGAAAAAGCCATTCCAAGTCCTGTTGTTATAGCCTTTTCTACGAGTCCGTATGCTTCTAATTCAGCACCTAATAAAACAACTGCACCTGCTGTACTTACAGACATATTTATTAATTCTGCATCTGTTTTGTTTGCTAAATCTTCGTTAAATACATGCTCATACAATAAATGCATAGCTAAATATTTAGTATTGTAATAATGTTTATTTCCTTCTTTGTCTGTTACGGTAATCATTTTATTCCCGTATTCATCTTCGTGATCTATATTATATTTGTACCCATATTTATCTGTATAAGTAACTTCACCATTTTCACATTTTGTAAAGACAAGATTATTTATCTTATCACGTACATAATAAAGCGTTTTTCCCTCTGGGTTCTTTTGAAATTTTCTGGTACCATAAGGATCATCTATATAGTCTGATACAAGTGTTCCATCAGGTTTAGTTATTGTACGTCTTGTTGAAATACCATTATCCATATAAGTTTCCGTATTACCATCATCGTTTATTATTATTGAATTTATTGAATGATTATTTATATCTCCTTTCAATGTTATATCCTCTATGTGGCTTATTCTTTGACTGCTTGTTTTACCCTCTATTTCTATTACTGCATATTGTTCTTGAAAAAGTGTTTTTACACTGCCACCTTTTTTGTTTTTTTGTAGATTTGGCGGAACTTCCCTATATGCTTCAACTTTTTTTTCTGTCAAAATTGATTCGTATGCTATATTCTTTGCACCAGTTTTTCCGGCTACATATTTACGAGAACTTTTTAAAGATTCATTATTTACTGAAGAATAACTTGCAGTATCGGAACTCAATACTACATGGTCATGTTCATAATCATAGGTGTATCTTTGAGCATTTATTTGCGTGGCACCACTTGGATAGGTGGTTCTTTGACAAAGGCAGAGCGGTGAATTGTATTTATCGTATTCACATCCCATTGCTTTTACAACACCTGTTCGTGGATTTTTAGTATATTGATAACCTGTGCTGCCATTCTCATCATAAGTGATTATACGAAAGGCTTTTACTTTTTCTTCTGTTGATCTGCATGATTCTTCCAGATATCCTTTTTTAGAAACAATATTTCCTTCATTATCATAAGTTGAAACTTCATAACTATCCTTATAGGAACGTGATGTAATTTTCTGTTCAGCTTTTGTTACAGTATTTCCCTCAGTTTTTGTAACAGAAATATCATACTGCATAGTTCCACTACTATTACGTTGGTAATAATCCATTTTAATCTCAAGAGTTGGATCCTTATATTCCATAGATTGAGTATTATAGTAGTATGTCCCGGATTTTCCCAGCTCTTTATTATTAATTACTAAGCTGTAAGTTTTTCCCCTATTAATAAAAGTTAATCTTGCTTCTGTACCATCAGATAAAATCGTTGAAAATGTCTGTATCAAATTTCCCTGCCTATCAATACTCCAAGAAAGACTGCATTTTTTACAGTCAATTTCACATTCAAATATATTATTTGGCTGATAATCTTTATAATCATTAGGATATTGATATTTAGCTAATTCTTCTTTTTTTCTTTTGATAAAATATTATGCTTAATATCCCACTGAAAACTTTTTAAATATTCCTTGGATATTTCCTTAAACGGAATTGATTTTGCAACTTCATTAAATTCATTATTTGCAATACTAAGTGAGTTCCCAATAAAATCATATTGTTCATCTTCATAATTTCTTTTTACTGAACATGCATTTTTTATAATTCCAATACTTTCCTGTAAAAATATTTCATTTTGAGATAAATTATTCCAATCCAAATAAACATTAGGCATATTTGTAGGTAAATATACCGATATACCAGTATCATCAATTTCTATTATATCAAGGATATCATTTATTTTTTCTTTATCAATTTTATTATAATTTAGGTCCATTGGTAAAAGATAATCTTCTGGATAAATAAATTCATAAGAATTAATAGTATACGTGGTATTTTCACCAAGTGTAGCTGGTTTTGGCGAAAGCAAAGATGTAGATTTTCTTATGGGATTTACTGTTTTTGCGATTACTTTTTTTGGATTGTTTGTTTTATTTTGAGGTTCATTATTTGTTGTTTTTTCTGTCGTTTTAGCCACTCTTCTCGCAGATGTTCTTCTCAACATAGCAATATAGTTTTGTGCATCTAATAATTCATTTCCTCTTTCTTGAAACTCTTGTTTATCAGTATTCGTATCTTCTGCTTCTATATTTTCTTGCAGTTGTTCTTGATTTTGTTCATCAAGTTTTTCTTCAACCTTTTTTGTTTGTTGTTGGAGAATTTCTTTCCTTAAAAACTGTCCTGTTAAATTTTTAATATCTCGCATTGCGTTTTCCTTTAAATATCACATCCATATTTTGCACACACGCAAAAATTTTCCGTACACTTAATATATCGGCATATTTTTGAAAAACTTTAGGATTTTTAGTGTAATTGTTACAATTCTTTAGAATATTTTTCAAAATTTTCCGAAAAATAATCTCAATCAACATGTTTCAAAAATCTTGATTAATGAATATTTCTATTGTAGGATGTAAGAAACGGTTCAAAAGGAGAAATTTAAATGGATCAAATTACAAAAATAGCATGGGATTTAAACGAATCTACTGAAAACAGATATGAATTAGTATATCAAATTGCGGAATTAGCAAAGAGAATGGTTGATGAGGCACAAGCAAGAAAACCTATGGAAGAATATAATGATTATGAAGCTTCCACTTTTGATACCGGTACAAAAAAGGAAAAGCCTATTCAACATGCCATTATTATTAAAGCATCTGAAAATGATGACGGAGAACTCGTCGGTTAGCAGTTAGGTTTTGGTATGAAAGAAGATTGTATTTTTTGTAAAATAGCAAACGGAATTATTCCTACTGATTTTGTTTACGAAAATGATTATGTCGCTGCTTTTAAAGATATTAATCCTAAAGCATCTACACATGTATTAGTTATACCTAAAGAACATTATGATTCATTAAATGAAGTTAACGATGATAAAATTTTGCTCGAACTTCTTAAAGGTGTAAAAGAAACAGCAAAAGCTCTAAACTTAGACAATTACCGCACTGTTATTAATACAGGCAAAGGTGCAGGGCAAGAAGTTTTTCATATCCACGTTCATATCCTTTCAGGAAAAGTTTTACCTAAATTTTAGAGTGACTTATGATAAAAACAACAAGGAATGTGAATAAAAAACTAAGTATGCTTTTTTCTTCTATTGTAGGGAAAGAAAATGTCCTTACTGATACTGAAGATATGATTATGTATGCGACGGATTCAACTTGCGTATCTAATGATTTATACCTTCCCGACTACGTTCTGTTCCCCAAAACAACTGAAGAAGTCAGCGACATTATGAAAATTGCTTACGCTTCTAACCTTCCTGTCACTACTCGCGGAGCAGGTACAAATATGGCAGGCTGTTGTGTACCTTTTAAGGGAGGAATTGTTTTATCTTTAACAAAGATGAATAAAATTTTGGATATCGATGAACAAAATCAAACAGTTACTGTAGAAGCCGGAGTTGTTGTAGCGGATTTGCAGGAAGCGGTTGAGGAAAAAGGTTTATTCTATCCTCCTGACCCCTCAAACTTAAAAGTTTCCACTATAGGAGGGAGTTTAGCTCTTTCTTCAAGCGGACCGAGAACCTTTAAATATGGCGGAACAAAAGATTATGTACTGTCGTTAGAGGTTGTTTTGGCAAACGGAGAGATATTAAACATTGGAACATCCACTATTAAAGATGTTGCAGGATACAATCTTATTCAACTTTTTGTAGGCTCTGAAGGAACATTAGGAATTATAACAAAAGCTATATTCAGACTTATTCCTAAGCCCGAAGCAAATAACATTATGATTGCATATTTTAAAAAACTTAATGATGCTGCAAAATGCATTAATGACATCATTATGGCAAAATTTGTACCTTCTGTTCTGGATATTATGGATAAAAAGACAATGCAAACAATAGAAAACTATTCTCCAGCAGGATTTTTAACTGATAATGAAGCAGCTTTATTTATAGAGATAGACGGGGACAAAAAAACAATAAAAGATAAAATTAATTCAATAAAAAAAATATGTGAAAAGAATAAATCTTCAAAAACTGTTATCGCAGAAAATACTGAAGATAAGGAAAATATTTGGAAAGCAAGAAGAAGTGCCTTTGCTGCAATTACACAATCCAGTCCAAATGTTATTTCAGAAGATATGGTTGTCCCTCGTTCAAAAATGCCTGATATGCTCAAAAAAACTTATGAAATAGGAAAAAGGTTTTCAGTAGATATTTCTGTGGTCGGACATGCAGGTGACGGAAATTTTCATCCTCATATAGCTTTTGACTTGAGAAATATAGAAGAAACCGAGAGAGTTAATAATGCAATATCAGAGTTATTTAAATGTGCTGTTGATTTTGGCGGCAGTATATCGGGAGAACATGGTATAGGTTCGATGAAAACCTCATATTTAAAGAACTCAATACATTCGCTTTCTTATTTTTATATGAAGCAAATAAAAAATCTATTTGATGAAAAAAATATATTAAATCCGCATAAAGTGTTTGATTATGAATCTAGATAGTTTTAAAGAAGATATATATAAATGTTCCGGCTGCGGACAATGCCAGAGTGTTTGTCCTATATATAAAATTCTAAAATCGGAATGTGCTGTTTCGAGAGGCAAATTCAACTTGCTGAATGCAATTGTGAACAGAGATATTCCCTTATCCAAAAAAACAGAGGATATAATAGATTTATGTTTGAATTGCAGTGCTTGCAAAGAATTCTGTCCTGCAAATATTGATGCGCAAAAAATTATAAATTCTGCAAAGATTGATTTATTTAATCAGAATATATGCAGCTTTTCAAAAAAAATTGTTCCATATTTTTCTGCCCATCCTATATTTCTGAAAATTTTAAGAATACTTGTAGAACTTTATCGAAAGTCAAAATTAATGGATTTGGTTGAAAAACTTAACAATAAAATTTTTCACAATAAAAATATTATCTTAGTCAACGATTTTCTAAAAATTAGAGTGGATAATTTCCGTATTTCTCAAATAAATACCCCAATAATGAAAGTTGCATATTTTAAAGGATGTGTAAATAATTATCTTAATCCTTCGGCTTTTAATGCAGCAAGGAAAATACTAAGAGAGCTAAAAGTTGAAGTCATAGAGCCTGAATTTTTATGCTGCGGACTTTCTTTAAAAAATGTAGGCAATATTAGTTTATATAAAAAAATTGCCTGCAAAAACCTTGATTTAATACCGGATGATGTTGATTATATAATTACTGACTGTTCTTCGTGTTTAAAGAGTTTAAAAAACTATTCTGAATCTCTCAACGCCTCATACAGAAAGAAGGCAGAAAAATTAAAGGATAAATTTATCAGTGTATACGAACTTCTTGAAAAATTAAATTATTCTTTTGAAAAAGATGAGAAAAATAAAGTTGCATATCATAATCCATGTGCAAACAGATTTAATAATCAAGAGGATATTATTTATAAACTGTTAAAAAAGAACAAAAATACAGAAGTTTTATCTTCCGATAAAAGTTCAGAATGCTGCGGTGCATCATTCCCCTTTGTAATGAAAAATCGAAAACTTTCTCTTGAAATATCTAAAAATAATTCAAAAAATATCATAGATACGGGAGCAGATATTATTTTAACTTCGTGTCCTTTATGTTATGCAGGATTAAAACAAGGATTACTTGAAAATAATTCAAATATAAAAGTAATGCAAGCAATAGAATACTTATTATAATGAGCTTAACTCTCTTTCTGCGATCTTAATAAATAAAAAATATTTTATATAAAAAATATAGCAATTCTCTATAACAATTTGTTTTTATTTATTTATCTAATGGATTAGAAAGAATAGAGAGAAAGACATCATGAGCGTTAACAATTTACGCAGTTTATTTTCACAGTTAACAACAAAACTTGGTGAAGTAAAAGGAAAAAGTGAACAATTTTCCGAACGAATACAACAATTACAACAAGAACAATTAATTTTTGAATCACAAAATGATGAAGATGCAGGATTGGATACATATACTCCCAACCAAAATCCAAATAAACCAAAAATTGAAGTACAGATAAGAAATTTTACTTCGCAGAAAAACAGTGCTGATAGTGAAGCAATACATATTGAAGGACAGTTATCTAAACTTGAAACAGATATCGCTGCTGAAGAAGCAAAAGAACAACAAGAAAAACAATCCGATGATAAAGTTATGAATGAAGAAAAACCAAATGAACAAAATGAAAACTGTTCGCAAGAAAAAGTTTTTGATACAAGCATTGATGGTATCAATATTCAAAAAAAGGATGATAACTACTCATTTAATTATAGCAATCTGGGTATAAATTATAATCCAAACGAAGAAAATACCGGCTTGGCTTATAAAGAAGATGACTTTAATATAGATATAAGCAAACAAAATGAAGCCAGAGGAATAAACGGAAATATAGAATTTGATTCAGTAAGTTTCAACAAAGATAATAATCAATATTTCTTAAGCAGTGACAATATACAAGCAGCATATAATTCTAAAAATGAAGCTGTTGGTTTATCATATAAAGGAGATAACTTAAATGCAAATGTAAATTTAAATAAAGAAGAAACTCAAGCCAGTGCAGAATTCGGAGGCACACATATTACATATAATAAAACCGATAAAAACCAAGATTTGGCAGTGGAAATGGGTAAATCTTCCATAGCTGTAGGATATAATAGTGAGCATAAAAATTATATTGAAGCACACTCTGAAATAGAAAATATAATCGATGGAGTAAATCTTTCCGGTACCGCCTTGGTTGGAAAAAATGACTATCAAGGAGAAATCAAGTTACAAAAAGATAACAGAGAAGCTTATCTTACTTATCATAATAAAGAAGGACTCAAATTAGGAGCCACACAAATATACAATAATGGTTCAACAATAGAATTCGGCGGCAGCATAAGTAATCACGGAGTATTTGAAGCCAGAGGTAAAGCAACAATACCAATTAATGACAGATTACATGCCTATGTACAAGGCAAAATAAATACGGATAGCGAAAGAAGAATTGAAACAGGTTTAGAATATACTATGACTGATAAATTATCAGTACAAGC
>JAEEGL015347567.1_pt1 | contig 78174 bp, 68 predicted proteins | sample 9134231 | NCBI WGS metagenome assembly JAEEGL01 (sample SAMN16246548, study PRJNA631951) | gut metagenome | biome: gut microbiome; feature: rumen; material: fiber-attached | host: Bos | place: Iran: Karaj | collected 2018-10 | reverse complement strand
TCTTGACCTTTCTTCTATCCACTGATCTCTCAGCTTCAAAAAGGAATCTCAAGGGTCGTTACTTTTTTTCCTTCGCATTGTTCAATTTTCAAGATGCTGTTCCTTGCTATCCCTTCCGGGACAGCTTTAATATTATATCACTATCTCTAAGCTTTGTCAAGCACTTTTTTCAAATTCCTTTAAGAAATTTTTCGTGCTCTCGTCCTCCACTTGTCGGACAGTAATTAAATTATATCATCTCTTCCTAAATTTGTCAAATCAAATTTTACTCAAATTATACGTTCCTTTTTGTACGAAATAACGGACACTGCATAACATGAACTACTATGTGGACAGCGGCGCAAAAAGGCGCCCGAAGACGCCTTTTTTTATTTATCCGCAGAAAGGAGCTCTTTATATGTATTAATATACATATCAGCTGAAGAAGCCCAGCTATGGTCGCACTCCATAGCTCTTCTTACAAGCTCTTCCCATACCATTTTGTCATTGTAATCGTTCCACGCGCGTTTTACGGCATCAAGCATATCATTTGCATTGTATGTCTTGAAAGTATATCCGTTGCCGTCCTCACCGCCGTTATCGCGTACAGAATCCCTGAGTCCGCCTGTTTCCCTGACAATCGGAACCGTTCCGTATCTCATTGCGATCATCTGCGCCAGTCCGCACGGCTCACTCTGTGAGGGCATCAGGAACATATCTGAGCCGGAATATATCCTGTGTGACAGCTCCGGTTCAAATCCTACTGTCACCGACACCCTTTCCGGATACCTCGCAGCCATTTCCAGGAAGAAATCCTCATAGATCTTCTCGCCGCTTCCAAGCACCGCAAATTTTATACCGTCATGCACCATTTCCTCAAAAACACAACGGATAAGATCTATTCCCTTGTGTCGTACAAAACGGGAAACTATTCCGATAACGGGTTCATCTCCTGCTGCAAGTCCGAACTCATTCAGAAGCTCCTCCTTGCATCGTTGCTTGCCTGCAAGTTTCTTTGAAGAATAATTTGCGGCTATAGTCTTATCCTTCTCAGGATCATAAAGCTTTGTATCAATACCGTTCATAATGCCGCGGAGCTTATACTGCTTTGTGACAAGTATCCTGTCAAGCCCATGAGCATACCATGGATCCATTATCTCCCATGCGTAACTCGGACTGACTGTCGTTATCATATCCGAAGTCTCAATAGCTCCCTTCATCATATTTACGGAGCCGTCGTATTCAATAAGTCCCGCATTGTACATGGGGATACCCATTACTTCGCTCAGGACTTCCTTTCCGTACTTTCCCTGATATTCGATATTATGGATAGTGTATACGATCTTGATACCGCCGTATCCCTGCTGATACTTATAATATACATTGTAATAAACAGGTATCAGCGCTGTCTGCCAGTCATTGCAGTTTATTATATCAGGAGTAAACTTTATATACTTCAGCATTTCAAGAACTGCTCTGTCAAAAAAGACGAATCTCTCACAGTCGTCATAGAAGCCGTAAAGACCGTCTCTTGAATAGTAGTACTCGTTATCTATAAAGTAATAAGTTATGCCTTCATATATCGTCATAAATATCCCACAGTACTGCTTGCGCCACGAAACGTCAACAGTAATATTAGTGAGAAATACCATTTTGTCACGGATCTCTGGTCTTATCGACTTATAGAGCGGTATCACCACTCTGCAGTCGTGTCTTTTGGATTTTATCGCTCTCGGAAGCGAACCAGCAACATCTGCGAGACCGCCTGAGGCTGCGAATGGTACAGCCTCGCTGGCAGCAAAAAGTATTTTCATATATTATCACCGCCGTCAGATCTTACCGCCTTTTCCAATATAAAGCGGATATGTCTCGGAGCCCGTAAGCACCTTTGCATCGCTTATCTCTACGTTTTTATCGGTTATGACCGATGATATGCTGCAGCTTGAACCTACCTTCGTTCCCTGGAACAATACGCAGTCCTTTACTACAGTATCCTTTCCTATCCTTACTCCTCTGAACAGGATAGAGTTGATAACGGTTCCCTCTATTATACAGCCGTCCGCTATAAGCGAATCCTTGATATTTGATTCAAGTCCGTACTTTACAGGACCGTTGTCGCCTATTTTAGTAAAAACCGGCATATTCTTCATGAACAGCGCATTTTTCTTTGCAGGATCAAGGAGAAGCCTGCTCGCATTGTAATAATCCTGTATACTGTCTATCCTTGTGAAGAAGCCGTCATGCTTGTAGCCCATGATCTTGAACTCCTTATTGCCGCTCTGAAGTATCTCACGGGTAAAGCTGTGCTGATTGCGGCTTGCCGCATCGGCTACGACCTTCTTGAGAAATTCCTTTGTGATTATGCACATCTCAAGCCAGAGATTGCATTCACCCTTTATCTGCGGAGCAACAAGTGCATCTTTAAGACAGTTTTCTCCATCAAATTCAAGTACAGTTGCACAGTTGCTTTTCTCGCCGTCATAAAAGCTCCTGCTGTATACAAGGGTTATGTCGGCTTCGTTGTCCATATGCTGCTTGAGCACCGGATTGAAATTTATAGTCGTGACAACGTCACAGTTCGACATTATTACATACTTGGCGTTTGAATGCTCGACGAAGCCCCATATATTATTGAGAGCGTCAAGTCTTCCCTTATATATACCGCCTGTCTGACTGTAGGGAGGGAGAAGATGAAGTCCGCCCTTTTTACGTGCCAGATCCCAGTCACGTCCCGATCCGAGATGATCGAGAAGCGAACCGTAGTTTGATTTTGTGATTACTCCTACCTCTGAAACGCCTGAATTTACAAAGTTTGACAGAGGAAAATCAATAAGGCGATAACGTCCCCCGAAAGGTATCGAACCCATTGTTCTTGATTTTGTCAGCTCGCTGACATATGAATCATGCATACTTGCAAAGACAAGTCCCAAAACATTATAATTAACACTCATAGTACATTCCTCCGTCAGATATTTTCGCCGATGATCTGTTTCGGCTCTACGACCTTTTCAGCTGAAACAGTAACGTTATGTCCGACAACGGCAATGCCCCAGTCATTTCTGTTATCTATCTTTTCAGGACTTGAACCTACACGCGCACGATTTTCGATAACACTGTCGCTTCCTACGATGGCATACTCAACAACAGCTCCCGACTTTATAACAGTTCCGGGCATAATTATGCTGTAATTCACAGACGCGCCCGGCTCGATGGTAACACCGGAGAAGAGGATGGAGAAATCGACTGTTCCGTCGATAGTACTTCCCTCAGATATCATGGAATTCTCGATGCAGGCGTTCTCGCCCACGTACTGCGGCGGGTAATTGTTGTTGCGCGAATATATCTTCCAGTTGGGATCATAGAGATCAAGCGGAACACTGGGACTGAGGAGATCCATGTTCGCCTCCCACAGTGAGTCAAGAGTTCCGACATCCTTCCAGTAGCCCTCGAACTCATATGCAAACAGTCTCTGCTTGTCACGGAGCATTGACGTAATTATGTCCTTGCCGAAATCCTTGGACCACGGCTCGCCTTTGTCACGCTTGGCGTTTGCTTCGTTTTCATTTTCAATGAGGTACTTCTTCAGCTTTGCCCAGCTGAAGACATATATTCCCATTGACGCAAGAGTTGACTTGGGCTCCTTCGGCTTCTCGACAAAATCGATGATCTGCTGCTTCTCGTCGCAGATCATTATTCCGAAGCGTGACGCCTCAGCCTTCGGCACATCTATTACCGAGATAGTGCAGTCCGCGTCATTTGCAACGTGAAAATCCACCATCTTGGAATAGTCCATTTTATAAATATGGTCGCCGCCGAGAACTACGACATACTCCGGATCGTAGCGCTCGATAAAGCCCATATTCTGATAGATAGCGTTTGCTGTGCCCTCATACCACGAGGCTCCTGCCTGGGTCTCATAGGGCGGAAGCACATGAACACCTCCGTTCATTTTGTCAAGGTCCCACGGCTGACCGTTTCCGATGTACTCATTGAGCACAAGAGGCTGGTACTGCGTAAGAACTCCTACTGTATCTATACCTGAGTTGGTGCAGTTTGAAAGTGGAAAATCTATGAGTCTGTATTTGCCGCCGTAAGGTACTGCGGGCTTTGCCACGTTTTTGGTCAGGGCATACAGTCTGCTGCCCTGGCCGCCTGCAAGGAGCATTGCAACGACTCTTTTTTTACTGTACATTGTTATTCCTCCAATACTTTTTGTGTATGCTGTTATTATTTAATATCAGTTTTCTTCTTTGCCGTAGTTTTAGTCTTTTTTTCTGCTTCGGGTGAAGCTTTCTTTCCGGGCTTCGCAGCAGTCTTTTTACCAGCAGAAGCAGCTGCTTTTTTTACTGCAGGAGCCGTCTTTTTAGCTGTTGCAGCTGTCTTTTTTGATGAAGCTGCCTGCTTTGGTTTTGTCTCTCTCTTTTTAACGGGGACATATCTGAGATAGATCACCGAAAGAGGAGCAAGAGTCATTGTTATACTGTTATCGTGACCGTGCATGGGAACACTGTCCGATCTGAAGGAGGTCTCGGTTATGTCCGTACCTCCGAACTCGGCAGCGTCAGTATTGAAGACAAGCTTGTATCTTCCCTTGTGAGGAACTCCGATCCTGTAGTTCTTACGCTCGACGGGAACGAAGTTGCAGACCGCAATGATCTCATCTCCGCTGTCGTCGATACGTCTGAACGAGATGATACTCTGCTTGTAATCATCGTTTGATATCCAACCGAAGCCGTTCCATGAATCATCGTCCTGCCAGAGCGGCGGATTTTCTATATAGAACTTATTGAGCTTCTCCGAGAACTTCTGCATGATCTTGTGTGAATCAAAATTAAGCAGGTTCCAGTCGAGCTGAGCCTTGTAGTTCCATTCGTTCACCTGTGCGAACTCCTGACCCATAAAGAGGAGCTTCTTTCCGGGATGAGCCATCATATAAGCAAGGAAAGCACGGTAAGAGGCAAACTTCTGCTCATGCTCACCGGGCATTTTATTTATCATGGAGCACTTTCCGTGTACTACCTCGTCGTGTGAGATAGGAAGGATATAGTTCTCCGAGAAAGCATAGAAAAAGGAGAATGTCAGCTTATCATGATTGAAGGCGCGGTAGATAGGATCAAGTGACATATAGCTGAGCATATCGTTCATCCAGCCCATGTTCCACTTGAAGTTGAAACCCAGCCCTCCGATATCGGTAGGCTTTGTGACAAGCGGCCATGCGGTTGATTCCTCGGCTATCATAAGTGCGTCCGGATGTTTCATGAACACTGCTTCATTAAGGTGCTTGAGAAACTCAACTGCTTCAAGATTCTCGTTGCCGCCATAGAGGTTGGGAGCCCATTCTCCGTCACGTCTGTCATAGTCAAGATAGAGCATTGAAGCGACTGCATCTACTCTCAGTCCGTCGACATGGAACTCATCGAACCAGTAGTTCGCGCTTGAAATGAGGAAGGAGCAAACCTCAGCCTTGCCGAAGTCGAAAACCCTTGTTCCCCAGGCTTTGTGTTCCTTTTTTCGTTCGTCGGAATACTCATAGCAGCAGCTTCCGTCGAATTCATAAAGTCCGGCTTCGTCCTTAGGAAAATGCGCAGGCACCCAGTCAAGGATAACGCCTATACCCGCTTCATGGAACAGATCAACCATTTTTCTCATATCATCAGGAGTTCCGTACCTTGAAGTAGGAGCAAAATATCCCGTCACCTGATATCCCCATGAACCGTCATAGGGATACTCTGTAAGAGGCATGAACTCAATATGGGTATATGACATCTTCTTCAGGTAAGGTATGATCTTCTTCGCAAAAGTAATATAGTCGAGGAATATCTCTTCACCGTAGTTCCTCCACGAACCGATATGCACTTCGTATATATTGACCGGGCTCTTGTATATGCTCGTTGTATTCTTTGATTCAAACCACTTGCTGTCGCTCCACTTGTATGAACTCTCATATATTTTAGAAGCAGTTCCCGGACGGGTCTCAAAATGAGCAGCATAGGGATCTGCCTTCATAAGTATCCTGCCGTCCTTAGCTTCGATACAGAATTTATATGCGTCGTACTGTTTAAGCTTAGGTATCTCGGTTTCCCATATACCGTCGGCTATCTTTGTCATGGGATTCTTTTTTCTGTTCCAGTTGTTGAAATCTCCGACAACAGAAACACTTACAGCGTCAGGAGCCCAAACTCTGAAAATAAATACCTTGCTTCTTCCTTTTTTTGCAGAATGTACACCAAAAAATTTATATGCTTCGTAGTTCTTACCCTGATAAAAAAGGTACAGCGGAAAATCATTGGGATTATTGTTGTTATTAACAGACATAATTCAGCCTCCTTTGCTATAATTCATTTTATCAGAATCAGCAGAATTATTCAAGCTTTTTTGGTGATAATGGAAAAAATTCAGACGTTATGCTAATAATTGCCTGTCCAATTAGTGCAATTTGACAGATTCGTTCCGAGATTTTCTTAGACAGCTTTATTAAATATGCACAGCAAATGCCATGTTTTTCATACAGTTTCAGAGCATTTGAGTTAATATTTTGTTCACACAAGTGCCGTTTTTTCCCGTCAACCCGTTACTCTTACTCCGATGACAGTAACGTCATCAGCATGTATTGAAGGGGTGAAAACCTGTGCCTTGCCGCTGATCTCTTCAACGATATGCTTCAGATCATCTCCGCCGAGAAGGAGCTCTTTGATGAAAGGATACGCATTCTCGAAAATGCCGTCAGAAAACATTATGACTATATCCCCTTCTTCAAACTCACACTTTTTCACAAACACATCAGACGTTTCATATATACCCACAGGGAAGGTCGGAGAAGTCACCTTCAGTACACTGCCGCGGTGCCTTATAAGTGTTGCAGCCGCACCTGACTTTATTACTGTGAGACCGCATTCGTCAAGATCAATGCGTACAGCGTCAAGAGTAGCAAAGCTCTCCTCCCATGATTTCGCAACCATTACAGAATTTACCAGTTTGACCGCTGATATAAAGTCCACACCGCCTGTTACAAGCCTGCGGAAAAGCCCGACAACCATACGCGACTCAGCAGAAGCTTCCCTGCCGGTCCCCATACCGTCTGAAAGCACTGCGTATCCTGCTTCGCCGCCGTCAAAGAATACTGTATGAGTATCTCCGTTATAACGAGAATTATCCGCACCGGCAGAAACAGCATATACTTCCATTTTATATTTCGGCTTTTCAAAGATCCTGATCCTTATCTCCTTTCCCGAACTTACAGGTTCGGTGCTTTCAAGTGAAAGACGCAGCTCGTCAGCTATAAGGTCGCATACCCTCGTACTGTTTTCAGGAGCTGCCCCGTGATCGAAATATATCTCAGCAATAAGCCGATTTCTGCTGTTGTAGCCTGCTATTACTTTTTCGGGAACTATACCGAACTTTTCAAGCTTATGCTTTATTGTCCGGCTGACATTTTCAGAATAGCGTACGTCAAATCTTTCGCCGGCAGCACGTAACAGCTCTTCAGTTATCCGGAGCTGCTCATGCAGCATTTCCCTGCTCTCCGAAAATCTCATCTCCATAAGCTTTGCAGATGCCCTTTCACGGGCACTGCGCAAAAAAGCGTCTGTCAGCTCGTTCCTGCGCAGACAGTCCGCAAGCTCCGCCGGAAAGCTCTCTGACGCAAATTCCGTCATCTCTGCAAGTTTTGAAAAACCGCGGTATGTATTCGTCCTGTCCGACTTCCAGCAGAACGGGCGTCTGTAGCACAATGAACAGACCTGCTCCGAATTTTCTTCTATTTCACGGCTGATATCGCTTCTCTCCGCAAGTATGTGCGATATACGCTCAGACTCACTGCGAAGCTCCCTGACGGTATCCGAAAGGAACCCCAGCCTTGTACCTATCATATCAGGAAATGCTGATACGCACTCGCTGCCGGTACAAATCCATTTGTCGGTAAAGACTGCGGAAAAAGGTATAAATAAAGCTGCACCGCATATAATATCCATCATATTCTCCACGCCTCTGACCGACATACCGGTCAGAACTGTCATAATAAAATTTATTCCTACAAATCCTGCGGCTGCGATATGGCTTTTCTGTTTGTAAAGATAACCTGTCAGAAGTCCGGCAGCAGGCAGAAGAACTATATTAAGACCCACAGACGCCGATGAGAGAAATGCACCGCACACTGAAAGCGCTCCGCAGAAAACTCCTCCGTTTTGCATATAAAAGTACGCTCCCATCAGCGTGACAAACGACGCCGCTATGATTCCCGCATTCAACACTGGGAGTTTTAAAGCTGAAAGTGATGCTATCAGCATGATATAAACAACTGCGCATGAAAATCCGCTTATTCCTGTTATATTTATCATACGCTGACGTTTTATGCCGAGTATGAGACCGGCAGCAGAATATGCTGTGAAACCTGCGAGTGCTCCGTAGAATCCGTAAAACAAAAGCTTGTACATCAGCTCTCCTATGACAGCAGATACAGCCGCTCCCGAAACAAAAACACTGACAGCCGTGTTGATTCCGCAGAGCTTCGGGTCATTTCTCGGTTCAAGAAACATCTTGATTATCATTATCAGTGCCAGCGAGGACAGCTTGACTATATTATGTCCTATGTCACCGCCGATAATGCTCCGTACCATGCTCCCGGCAAAAACCGCAGCTGAATACGGAAGTCCGACTGCTCCTGATATTGATATATCCGCAAAAGAAACAACACCTGCCACTCTCGTACCTGTAAGCAGAAAGCCTGCCGCTGCCGCTGCTGCAAAAGCCGAAGCAGCTCCGGAATATTTCCATGTCGTTATATCCTTGATTTTTAACATCCATAATCACCTCGCAAAAATATACAAGCTATTATAACATCAGCAGGATGAAATTTCAGTCGGTCCGCGCCGTCGGAAAAAGTCGATGTATGACATTTTTGGCAGCAAAAAGAAAAAGCTGCGCGCAGCACAGCTCCTTTTTATGTATTTTTTTCGTCAGCCATATACAAAAGCGCATTGCAGACAGCGGCAGCCACATTGCTTCCGCCCTTTCTTCCTCGTGCTACTATACATGGTATACCGCTTTCAATTATCATTTCCTTTGACTGGACTACATTTACAAATCCGACAGGAACACCTATAACAAGTCTCGGCACAAATGTACCTGCGGCGATATGCTCACACAGCCTCACAAGAGCAGTCGGAGCATTGCCTGCCGCATATATCACAGGCTTTCCGAGAAGAGCAGCCTTGTCAACAGAAGCCGCCGCCCTGGTGCTCCCGTTTTCGGAAGCAGCCGCCGCTACGTCACTGTCAGCCATAAAGCACTCCACGGTGCAGCCGTGCCTTGCAAGGGCAGCCTTGTTTATCCCTGCCTTTGCCATATTTGTATCAGTGACGAACACAGCTCCTTCCTTTATTGCAGAAAGTGCTTTCTGTACGGCATTTTCCGAGAAATACATATTGTCGTAGTAGTCAAAATCCGCAGTGGTATGTATTGCACGAATGACTATCGGCCTTATATCCTCAGGCAGCTCCCTGTCACCGAGTTCTGCCCCTATTATCTCGAAGCTCCGCCGCTCTATATCCTTCGGAAGAACATATTCAAGCTCCATCATACGCCCTCCTCAACTATCTTATAGAGCAGGTCTGTATCAATACTTCTGCGTACTCCGTCAGCAAGTCTGTCATACTGTCTCTCCTTGTATGCGCCGCGGTCAATGACTCCGCCGCGGTATGTGATCCCCTTGTTATCGTAAAGCTTTCTTACGATACGCTCAGACACCTGTGAACTGTCAAAAAGCCCGTGTATATAGCAGCCGTAAACGCTGCCTGAATATGCGCCGCCGCAGTCCAGAAGAGGTCTGTCACCGCTGTCGGTGCTTCCCATATGTATCTCATAGCCGCTGAATTCTGCTCCGCTGAGACAGCTGAAAAAACCACCTATATTCCTGAATCGCCCTCTTGTCTGAGACTGTCTCTTCTCACCCATAAAAACAGTCCTGCACCTGAGCAGACCCATTCCGCTTATGCTTCCACCGCATTCACTGTCAAGAGGGTCGGCTATTGTCTCGCCCAGCATCTGATATCCGCCGCATATACCGAATACAGGCACGCCGTTTGCTGCATTTCTCTTTATGACGGCTTCCATACCGCTCTCGCGCAGCCATTTCATATCGCATATAGTGCTTTTTGTGCCTGGTATGATTATCATATCCGGATTATCAAGCTCCTCATACTTTGTGACATATCGCACCGACACGCCGTCATACTGTGAGAATACGTCAAAATCCGTAAAGTTTGATATCTTCGGAAGCTTTATGACAGCAATATCTATAAGCCCGGCAGTTGCGCCCTCCAGTTTCGACGAAAGGCTGTCCTCGTCCTCAATATCACAGTCAAGCTGCGGCACCACTCCGAGAACAGGCTTGCCGCCGCGCTTGAAAAGTATATCCTTTCCGCTGTCAAAAAGCGATATATCACCACGGAATTTGTTTACAACGAGCCCCTTTACCATGCTGAGCTCATCAGGCTCAAGCAGAACGAGAGTACCGAGAAGCTGTGCGAAAACGCCGCCCCTGTCGATATCTCCCACAAGCACGACGGGAGCCTTTGCTATTTTTGCCATGCCCATATTAACAATATCGTCGGACTTCAGATTCAGTTCCACCGGACTTCCTGCTCCTTCAATAACTATTATATCATGCTTCGCAGCAAGCTCATCATAAGCTTCCTTTATCTTAGGTATAAGTTCTGTTTTTCTGCTGAAATACTCCCTTGCAGACATATTTCCCACTGCCCTGCCGTTCACGATTATCTGCGAACCGGTATTTGTTGTCGGTTTGAGCAGTACAGGATTCATAAGGACTGACGGTTCTATACCCGCCGCCTCAGCCTGCATAGCCTGAGCTCTTCCTATCTCGCAGCCGTCAGCGGTTATGTATGAATTCAGCGCCATATTCTGCGATTTGAATGGTGCGCAGCTGTAGCCGTCCTGTCTGAATATACGGCAGAGCGCAGCCGCAAAAAAACTCTTTCCTGCATTGGACATAGTCCCCTGTATCATAATAGCCTTAGCCATTCAATATCCTCCTAATTGCAGCAGCAAGCTGCATATTTTCTCTTTTGGTACGCACCGCAACACGGAAATAATCATCACCGAGTCCGCTGTAATCAGCACAGCTGCGTATCAGTATCTTATCTTTCAGAAGCAGCCCGCCAAGTTCCTTGCGAGCCTTAAACAAAATATAATTCACATCTGACGGGAATACTTTTACCCCCATACCTGCAAGTTCAGCCGCAAGGTATTCCCGTTCGTTTTTTATAAGTCCGATCGTCTTCCTTACATGATCCGCTTCATCAAGCGCCGCTGCACCGGCTGCCTGCGCAGGAGCGGAAACGCTCCAGTACTGACCTGTATCCGCTATACGCTCAGCTGCAGCAATACTGCCGCAGACTGCATATCCTAACCGCAGTCCTGCCATTGCAAAAAGCTTTGTAAAGGAACGCAGAACGATAACACTTTCATTCATGCAGTTCAGAGCGGTCCGTTCTCCGCTGTTTCCGGCAAAGCCTATAAAGCTCTCATCACACAGCAGATATGCACCTTTTCGCAGGCATTGCATGGCTATCCTTTCAAGAAGAACCGGCTCGACAAGCAAGCCTGTAGGATTGTTCGGAGAAGCCAGTATCACTATATCATTTCCCTCGATATCTTCAAGTATGCTTTGCGTAAGTCTGAAGCTGCTGTCTTCCCTCAGAAAATGCTCAATGACGACGCACCTGTTCTCAGACAAAGCCTTGCCGTACTCGCTGAATGAAGGTGAACACACAAGAGCCTTCTCAGGTCTCAGTGCGGAAACGATGCGATAAATAAGATCATCAGCACCATTGCCGCAGACTATTCTTTCAAAAGGTACACCGAGCTTTTCCGCGAGCTTGCTCCGCAGCCTGCGGCAGCATGGATCAGGATACCGTTCCCATTCGTCAGCTGATCGTATAACAGCTCCGCGAACTGCTTCAGGCATACCGAGGGGATTGAGATTTGCTGAAAAGTCAATCTCTATATCAAGTCCGAGGTCGTTACCGCCGTGATGTCCGTTCAGCATAAAACACCTCCGATCAGCAGAGCTCTTACTATAACAGCAAAAACAAAAACGATTGCCGAACTCCCGTACATCAGTCTGTTCGCACGGCGTATGTCTTCATTTTCAATGTCGCGCACCGGATCGCCTATATACTCTTTTTTGTGGAGTTCGCCGAAGTAATATGCGTCACCCGCAAGCCTGACGCCGAGAGCTCCTGCGCAGGCTGCCTCCGTCTGTGCGGAATTTGGACTTGCGTGCTTACGTCTGTCTCTTTTCCAGATACGGTATGCGCCGGTTCCATCGAGTCTAAAAAGAGGAGCGCAGACTATCATGGCGACAGCTGTCAGACGGGAGGGTATATAGTTCAGAACATCATCGAGCTTTGCGGCAAATCTTCCGATATCGGCATATTTTTCATTTCTGTAGCCTATCATGGAATCCATTGTATTTGCAGCTTTATAAAAAAAACCAAGAACGGCGCCGCCAACTGACATATACATAAGCGGTGCCGTAACTCCGTCAGAAGTGTTCTCTGCAACTGTTTCCACAGCTGCCCGTACAATGCCTTTTTCGTCAAGTACAGCTGTATCCCTGCCGACTATCATTGAGACAGCCTTTCTCGCTCTCTCAGCATCTCCTGCAGCGACCGCACTGTAGACCTTCATGCTCTCGTCACGGAGACAGCGTGCCGCAATAAGGTAATAGCACATTATCCCTTCGGCTAAAGCTCCGAAAAGCGCAGATAATCTGTAACATACAAGCAGTATCGCAAGGGGCACAGCAGCAGATATTATCAGTACAATTACAGCAAGAAACACGCCTCCTGCGCGGAGATGCCTGCCCATGTGCCTGCGCACAAATGCTTCAAGAAAGGATATCAGCCTGCCGATAAGTCTTATGGGATGCGGCAGATTATACGGATCGCCGAACACACAGTCAAGAATCGCTCCTGCCAGAAGCGGCAGAGCCGCTGTAAAATAATTCATATCTTACTTGTTACCTTTATTTTATTTCCGTCAAATTCCGTGATGTAACCATGTCCGTTTGCGGTATGCCAGTCATAATAGCTTTTCTCAGGGACAGCAAAATGCTCCATTACAGCCATTATAGTACCTCCGTGCACCACAAAGGAAGCATGACCGTCATCAGGCAGGGAACCTACACATTCAAGAAATCCATCAATACAACGCTTTTTGAAATCCGCAGGCGATTCCCCGTTCGGAAAAGCCTCTTCTCCGCCGCTGTCTATCCAGCGCTGATAGCGGCTGTCGAGACTCAGCTCGATATAGTTCCTGCCTTCAAAATCCCCGAAGTCGCACTCCCGCAGAGCTTCACATATCACCGGCTCTATACCAGGATATATCAGTTCCGCTGTCTGTACGCAGCGCTTCATCGGGCTTGTGAAAAGCTTTCCGCATACAGGATAGTTCATTTTCACAAGCTCTGCGATACCGGTAAATGAAAGCGGCTCATCAGTCCTGCCTATATACCGCATTTCAAGATTACCTTCAGTCCTGCCGTGCCGGATAAGATCAATCCTCATTGCGCTTTCCCTTCAGGTATACAGGTATACCGCATATAACACGTATTACTGTATCGCTGGCAGCAGATATTATACAGCCGCAGCGTCCTGTTTCTTCACGGCGCCTGCGCTCCGACTTTTCAACGGGAACTATTCCGCAGCCTATTTCATCCATAATGATAATAGCGTCACTGTTTTCAAGGCAAAGCCTTTTTGTAAACTCAACGGGACTTACCCCCTGAGCTAAAAGACGGGCTATAACTTTATGAAAGCTCTTGATGCACTTTGCAGAAAACAGATCATCGAAATCACAGGTCGAACCGTTTGTTATCTCAGACTCTTTCACCCCGAAAAGCTCGATAGCAGCACCTATTTTCCCCTGATAGGCTCCTCCGATTATAAATTTCATTCTATGACCTCCATTATTCTGTATGCCAGAACAGCGGCAGCTGCTGACGACAGCTCGCACACCTGCAGGAACCAGCCTGCAAGATCGCCAGTTATACCGCCGAATTCCTTATATGCGACATGGTGATAATATAACATTGAAAAAAGCGCCGCAGCGGCTGCAAACACACCTGCAAGCGGAAGCACCGCTGCCATTGCAAAGCAGCTGACGGAAGCTGTAAAAGACAATACAAACAGCGTTGCATTCTTATCAGCATTATCAGAAAATCCGAAAAGCGTTCCTTCTTTTTTGGCAGCTCTGAATGTTACCGCAGCCAGTCCGCTCAGTGAACGTGAAAGCACATAGCTCCACGCTGTCAGGCAAGCTGCCTGACTGTCATAAAGCTCAGATATGAGCGCCGTATACAAAAGCAGATATGCTCCGAGCCTGATCGCGGCAAAAGAACCTATATGCGGATCACTGAGTATTTCCAGTTTCCGTTTTCTTTCCCCCCACGAGGCTCTTGCGTCACAGGTATCACAGAAGCCGTCAAGGTGAATACCGCCTGTTACAAGGACTGTGATTATGACCGCTCCCGCAGCGTAAAGGAAGCTGCCTGTACGGAGCGCTGTACAGATATTATTCCACAGAATGAGCAGCACACCGGTAACCGCGCCGACAAGAGGAAAAAAGCAAAGGGAGTACCGTCTGTTCTCCTCTGTCCATTCCACCTCCGGAACAGGTATCCGTGAGTACATACTAAATGCGGCAAAAAGTGACTTTAACATATCAGTTTCCCTTTCAGCGCGACCGGGATACCGTAAACGCATTCCACGACATTGTCGGCAAACTCAGCGATCCCGCTGTTGACAGCAGCTATTTCACTTACATATGCCATAAGATCCGCAGAATAACTGTTACCGTCGCAGCCCACCTCGTTCGTAACGATAACAAGCTCCGAAGCTGTCTCGCCAAGCGCCTTAATATTGCGTATGATCTTGTCTGAAGGTCTGAGGACATTTCCGCCGATGTACATTTCGTTCGCACAAAGATTTCCGATGCACTCCAGAAGTATGCCGCAGCCTATCGGAAGATCAAGCTTATATATATCACGCGGACATTCAATGGTAATATAGCTCTTGTTCTTTCTTGATTCACGGTGACGCGCGATTATCTCATCAGCGTCATCTCCCACAGGATTCATTGTGGCTATATAGTATTTAGGTCCGATGAAGTTTTCAAGTACCTTCTCAGCGTACCCTGATTTTCCGCATTTTGTACCGCCTGTTACAAGTGTGATCATTTCAGTTCCACATACCTTTCTATGCCCGATACGTCGAATCGGTGAGAATTATAGTATATCGCCGCAGCGCCGTCAAGAAGCGGCAGAAGAAGGATGCCTCCGGTACCCTCTCCAAGTTTCAGACCTCCGTCGATAACAGCATGAAGTCCGAGCTTGCCGATAAGTCCTCTGCCGGCAGGTTCAGCAGAAACATGGCCTGCAAGCATATAATCCACGGAATCAGGAGCTATCATTGCCGCAACAGCTGCAGCAACTGCTGATATCACGCCGTCAATAACGATAGTCACTCCGTAAACTGCTCCGCCGAGATACAATCCTATCATGCCCGCTATCTCATAGCTTCCAAGCTTTGAAAGCAGCTCGACCGCATTTCCCGTATACGGAGCGTTTACCTTTATTGCACGCTTTACGACTGCTATCTTTCGTTCAAGTCCTTCCGTTGAAAGACCGGCTCCTCTTCCGGTCACGACATCCGGAGGAAGTCCGAGCAGGACAGAAGACAGTGCTGCTGTAGGAGTAGTATTACCAATGCCCATCTCTCCGGTAACGATAAGCTTCATGCCATTGTTTGAAAGATCACGGACTATATCCATACCTGTCCTTATTGCTTCTTCCGCCTGTGCCACAGTCATTGCAGGTCCGGCAGCGATATTGTTTGAGCCAAATGCTACCTTCCGGTTCAGAAGACCTTTGCATTGTATATCACGGGCTATGCCGATATCTACCGCGACGACCTCTGCCCTGTATACATCGGCAAGAACATTTATATTGGACCGCCCGCTTGCTATTTCCCTTGCGCATACAGAAGTGACGGTATTGTCAGACTGAGTAACGCCCTCGGCAACTACGCCGTTATCCGCGCACATTACCACAACAGCACGATTGAATATGTTCGGAGTATCAGTGCGCTGTACAGCAGCGATCCTGTTCCACATATCCTCAAGGAGACCAAAGCTCCTGAGAGGCTTTGCGACCGAATCCCACCTCGCCTGAGCAAGATCGGCATATTTTCTGTCCACAGGCACTATATGTTTGATCCTATCCATCAATACCTCCAAACTCCGCACAGGCAGCTGCAAATCTCTGTGCAATGCCAGTATCCGAATAAAAATACAAATGCGGGAAACCTGCATACATCGCTTTGTCCGCATGGACACACCGCCAGTTCCTGCCGTCATTCTTCTCAGCTTTAAAGCTTTCGCCACAGTCGGTACTGTCCCAGTAATGGAACTCATGAGCCGGTATACTTTCTCCTTTCGCGCAGATAAGATTATCAGCATCGGCTGTAAGAGTAACGTACCCGAATCTCTGCAGGCGCTGAGTCTCGTAAGCTGTTCCTTTTATTGCTCCCACCATTCCGTATTCAGAACCGTCCGGCATCTTCATAGTATCATGCAGATACATAAAGCCTCCGCATTCCGCTATAATCGGCATACCGGACGCAGCTGCGCTTTTTATCGCCGCAAGCATACTGCTGTTGGAAGATAACTCCGCCGCATACAGCTCAGGATAACCGCCGCAGAGAATAATTCCGCAGCAGTTGTCCGGCAGTTTTGTGTCATTCATCGGAGAGAAAAACTCTATTTCACAGCCAAGCTTTTCAAGCAGTGTGATATTATCCGAATAAATAAAGCAGAATGCTCTGTCCTTTGCAACAGCAATTTTTGGATGTTTATTTTCAAAAAGTCTGTTCAATTTGAGCGGTTCAAAATCAGGCAAAGGCGATTCCGCTGTATTCATAAGCTCGTCAAGGAGAATGTGCTTTTCAGCAAGTACCCCAAGCTGCTCTGTGATTTTCTTCAGATCAGCCACCTCGGCAGCCGTTATAAGTCCGAGGCGCCGGCTTTCCAGTGAAAAGCTGGTCACAGGGAAAAAGCCGAAATACTTTGTACCCGATTCTTCGCATATATCCTTTGCGAGCGGAACAAGCCGTTCCGGGAGTCTGTTGAAAATAAAGCCCTTTATACTGTTCGGTCTTTTATAATCAAGAAAGCCCTTCACCACGGCACCTATCGACTCCGACGCACCTTTACAGTCAATGACTATTACAGAAGGTGTACCGGTCGCCGCCGAGACCGAATGAGCGGAACCTCTGCCGCCAACGCCGTCGTAATATCCCATAACGCCTTCAATTACGGATATATCTGATTTTTCACCGTTTGTACAGAGCAAATATCTGAGTGTATTGTCATCGCAGAAAAAGCTGTCAAGGTTATGAGCATCAGCGCCTATGATGCTCTCATGAAACATTGGATCAATGTAGTCCGGACCGCACTTGAAGCTCGAAACAGCAAGTCCGCGGGCTTTCAGCGCAGCAAGTACCGCGCATACTACTGTCGTTTTGCCGCAGCCGCTGTGAGTACCACCGATGATAACCCTTTTCATAGCTGCTTCCTCTTAATGATATATACTGGATTTTCAGCTGAAAGCATGGTATGTTTTCCCACCTTACGTGTACGTGTGACAGCTATCTGTGTGATCTCCGCTTCAAGGCCGAGCTTATCAAATATTGCTGTACATTCAGAAAGAGTTTCGAGAGATACCGCTGTTACGGTCAGCCGGATATTGCGATTTATTGAGTACGCTTTATCAATTATATCAAATAATTGACCGCCTGACCCTCCGACAAATACAACATCAGGGACAGGAAGATCATCAATAACATCCGCTGAGTTACCACTGTATATTTCAATATTGTCACAGCCGAATCTGATCCTGTTCTTTTCGATAAGCTCAACTGCTTCCGAATTTTTCTCTACTGCACATACAAGACCGTTTCCGCAGCGTACAGCCATTTCTACAGCCACCGAACCTGTTCCGCTGCCGATGTCCCAGCATACGCTGTCATCGCATATCCCCAGTCCTGCCACAGTAACCGTCCTGACCTCTGATTTCGTCATAGGAACGCTGCCTCTGATGAACAGGTCATCAGGTATACCGCTTAGAACCGCCTTTTCATATCCACCGTTTTCGCACAGCATCACACACAGTCCTGAAGTCGTTATATCTGCGAATTCACAGGCTTTTCCGCTGGATATCCTCTCGTTCTCATATCCGAGATCCTCTCCGATATGTACAATGATATCCCCCATATCATAGGTGCACAGCCGCCTGCAGATATCAGCCGCAGTTATATCGCCGCCAAGCAGGAAAAACGTGTTCCTGTGAGTTTTTACATTACGGACGATATTTGCTTTTTTACCGTGCAGACTTACAAAGCAGCAGTCAGACCAGTCCTTTCCGAGCTTTGCGCAAAGGTAAACAGGTGAAGAAATACCGCAGATTATTTCGGGAGCATATTCGGAAAGCTGCTCAGAAAGTCTTTTGGCACCGCTGAAAAATCCGCAGTCGCCGGACATCAGCACAGCTGCCGATGAGGGCTTGTTTCCTTCTAAATAACGGACTATTTCCTCGCTGCGATACTCCATGAACTCTGTCTTGCAATATGCAGAAAAAGGCGCAAGCATTCTCTCTGCTCCTATCAGTACCTCTGCTTCGCAGACAGCCTTTTCAGCATCCTTTGTAAGCGTTTTCACACCTTCCATACCGATCCCGACTATGTATATCTTCAACTCTTCACCTCATTTCCGCAAGTATTTTCTTTATCTCATCAAAACCAAAGCCCTCTTCATCAGGCCTTTCAAGAACTATCACTTCAGCACCGCAGATTGCTGCCGCCGAAAGCTTTTCCGGGAAGCCTCCTGCCGTACCGCTCTCCTTAGTAACAAGGACCTCTGCTGCGCTCAGTTTTATATGGGCGATATTCTGTTCAGCAGTGAAAGGGCCCTTTTCAAGTATAAGCTTATCTCTGCTGAACCCAAGCTCTTCACAGCTCTTTCGTACATCATCATTCGGCAATGCCCTGACCCATATCCTTCTGCCGTGATCCTTGACCTCCGCAAGCTTAGGAAGCTCCTTGCTTCCGAGGGTACTGAGGATAACCTTGTCAGAACTGTTCAGTATACTCACAAGCTCGTCCATATTACCAGCCTTTGTACAGCCGGATATTTCCTGAGAGCTGCGAAGCAGTCTGTAACAGACTATTCCAAGTTCACTGCAGGCAGCCCTTATATTCCTTGTTACCTCTTCGGCATAGGGATGGGTCGCGTCAACGACTGCATTACAGCCAAGTCCGGAGACAAGCCGCTTTATCCCTTCAGAATCAAGTCTGCCTGTAAATACACTAAGCATTTCGTCTTTCGGAAGAAGCTCAGCTCCGTATCCCGTAGCTACTGACACCGCCGCAGCGATACCGTTATGCACACAGTATTCCGCAAGCTCCCTGCCCTCGGTAGTACCGCCGAATATAAGCACCTTACACATTGCGGTATCCTCTCGGAGTTACCATTTTTCCGCCAATGACCTTTGTTTCTGAATTGCCGATAAATACCGTGGTGAACATATCCGCCTGTGTATCACGCAGCTCTCCCAGTGTCAGTATACAGCTTTTCTGACCGTCTCTTCCTATGTTTGAAACCATTCCGCATACAGTCCCCGCAGCTCTGTATCCAAGAATGATATCACAGGCTTTTTGCAGGTAGTCAGCACGTTTTTTAGAGGACGGATTGTAGAGAGCGATCACAAAATCTCCCTCCGCAGCACATCTTAACCTCTGTTCTATCTTTTCCATAGGAGTGAGCAGATCCGAAAGGCTGATGACCGCAAAATCATGAGTCATCGGTGAACCGAGAACCGCTCCGCCGCTCAGTGCGGCTGTTACGCCAGGGATAATTTCTATGTCAACATCAGGATAATCAGCTGCCATTTCAAGAGCAAGTCCCGCCATTCCGTAAAGCTGACTGTCGCCGCTGCATACAAGTGCGACCGTTTTGCCTTCCGCGGCTTTTTTCAGTGCAAGCTCAACACGGTCACGCTCCTGTCTCATACCTGTGGAAAGGCACTCCTTTTCAGGATAGAAGCGCTTTATCTGCTCAATGTAGACAGTATATCCCACAACGATATCACTGCACAGTACAGCTTTCTCAGCTTCAACAGTTATACCTTCCCTGCTTCCGCAGCCTATACCTGCAACATAGAGCTTCATAGCTGCATCTTCCTCTCAAAATCAAGATATACCGGCTTTTCCGCCACAGCAACTGTTACTCCGCCGGCAGCGGTCTTTCTTACAATTAGCTTGCCGCCGCTGCAAAGCACAGCGCTTCTTTCACATACGTTATCCGCACCTGTAGTTTCAAGTACAAACTCAGAGCTTTCAAAATCGCCGCTTACCTTCATAAGCTCATCAGCCGTATAAGCTGTCATCCCGAAACCGAACCTTGTACAGAACTCGCAAAGTCCCTCTTCTTCTTTTTTGATATCAATAGTTGATACTTCACATATTCTCTGAATATCAATATTATTCTTTTCCAGCACTTCATTTACAGCAGCGCTTATCGCATCGGCAGAGGTACCCTTTTTGCAGCCGATACCAAGAACTATATTCCTCGGTACAAGATTGAGCGTTACCGGAAATGGCTTCTCGGAGGTATCAGTGCCCACACAGATACCTGTCCTGCATACACCGAATTCAGTGAGCTCGGAGGGAAGTCCTCCATGCTGATACACACTTGAAAAACCTATTTTTTCATCGTCGAGGACTTCTGCCGCTATCTCCTTAGCAGCTTTCATATCTGTGATTATCAGATCGTTTGCAACTGCAAAGCTGTCAGGAGAAAAGCGCCCGCCGGAATCTGTAGCCGTAGTGATAACAGCCGTTGAACAGAGCCCTTCTGCAATTACCTCGGCTAACCGGTTAGCGCCGCCGATATGTCCCGAAAGCACAGGAATAACGAATCTTCCGCTGTCGTCCATAACTATTACCGCCGGATCGTCCGCCTTTGTACCAAGGAACGGAGCAACGGCACGTACGGCTATGCCGCAGGCACATACGAAAATAAACGCATCGGAGCGCTCGAAAAGTCTTCCGACCATGCTCCCCATATTCCAGAATACCGCAGAATCATCATCTGTATGCTTATGAAAACAATATCGGCTCACCCTGTGCTCGGATTCAAGCAGCCCGCCTACTCTGAGAGAGAGCTGCCTGCCGTTCTCGGTGACCGAAAAAACAGCTATATTCATGTATCTTCTGCCTTTCTGAAACCAGTTTCAAATTTTTTATCATAGAGCTTTGAGAGCTCATAATCATCTCCGAGGAATCCGCCCACAGTAATTAGTGCAGTTTTGGTGATACCGTTTTCCCTTGCGGCTTTCGCAAGGGTGCCGACTGTACAGCGGACTACCTTTTCATCGCTCCATGTAGCCTTGTATACGATAGCCGCAGGAGTATCGCTGCGGTAGCCTCCGCTTAGCAGACGAGCGGACAATTCCTCCGTCATGCCGGCGCTGAGAAATATGACCATAGTCGCATTATGTGCCGCAAGGCTCTCGATTCTCTCCTTTTCCGGAACAGGAGTACGTCCTGCCATACGTGTGAGTATCACTGTCTGTGATACGTCAGGAAGAGTGTATTCAGCCCTGAGAGCTGCCGCAGCTCCGCAGAAGGAACTCACTCCGGGAGTGATACTGTATGGGATATGAAGCTCGTCAAGCCTGTCCATCTGTTCGCGTATCGCACCGTATACCGAAGGGTCACCGGTGTGAAGACGGACCGTATCCTTTCCCTCCGCTTCGGCGTTCTTCATGACATCTATCACCTCGTCAAGATGCATGACAGCGCTGTTGTATATCTCGCAGTCAAGCTTGGCATAATCAAGGAGCTCAGGGTTTACCAGAGAGCCCGCATATATTATAACATCGGCTTTTTCAAGAAGCCGCTTTCCTCTCAGTGTAATAAGGTCGGCAGCTCCGCAGCCTGCTCCGACAAAATCAACCATTTTCTTCCTCCGTTATCGCCTTAATAAGTTCATCAGCAAGTGAAGTCTTTACAAGCAGGTCACGCTTATATGAAAACGCGAGAGCGGCTATCCTGACTTCAGACTTTACACGGTTCTGCAAATAGAAGTCCATACGCTTTTCAAGAACTTCCGCAGTCTTTTCAAGATATCCGGCTTCGTCAAGTATATCCATTGCCGCGTCAACTGTAGCACAGTCGGGCAGCCGTTTCAGGGTTTCTGTATCAGCTCCCGCAAGAACACCGCAGGTAACGAGCACGTCCATACGTCCGTCAGCACATGATGAATGGGTATTCATTATACCTGCTCCGAGCTTCACCAGCTTACCTATATGACCAACGATAAGTATTGTCTCAAATCCAAGCTCTATGCCGATATCTATTGCCTCACCGATGAAGTTGCTGCAGGTAACGCTCCTCTCCAGCGAGAAGGGCATTTTCTCCTGAACGAAGCTCTCACTGTAGTTGCCTATAGTCAGCAGCATATTCCTCTGCCCCTCAGCACGTCTCATATTCGACTCCATGCGGATAGTTTCGATAAGTGCTGAATTACTCATAGGCTCAACGATGCCGCTCGTTCCGATTATAGATATTCCGCCTTCTATACCCATGCGAGGATTATAGGTCTTTTTTGCAATCTCTTCTCCGCCAGGCACGGATATCCTTACATTGAAACCGCCGGAATAGCCGTATTTCTCAGCGATCTCCATGACCGCTCCGCTTATCATTTTACGGGGGACTGAATTTATAGCGGCTTCTCCAACCGGCTGATCAAGTCCCGCCTTTGTCACTCTGCCTATGCCCTCGCCGCCTGCTATCACAACTCCCGAAGTGATAAGCGAGACCTCAGCGCATACCCTTATCCCGTCGGTTATATCAGGGTCATCTCCGCTGTCCTTTATAACTGCGCAGGAAGCTCTTTCTTCACATATCACAGGCTCAGTTATATCAAGGCGCAGCTTTACGCCTTTAGGAGTCATAAGCTCCGCAGACAGGACTTCATGTCCTGTAAGCAGCATTTCCGCTGCTGCCATAGCTGCCGCTGCTGCGCATGAACCTGTGGTATAACCGCAGCGCAGCTTCTGTGAACCCTTGTATATATATTCTTCAAGCTTCATTTCAGCTCTCCCTGTCAGTAATTATAAATAAGGTAAAATATCCGGGAGCTTCAGGTATATCCTCAACTGACGCATATGATCTTTCATCGGGGAATCCGCAGTTCACAACGGCTTTGGTATGTTCTGCAAGTCCTTTTCTGCGTAACAATGAGATAAGCTCCTGTGTATGCCTGCCTGTTTTCATTATCACCTTTGTTCCGCTGAGTTCAAGAGAGTTCTCAATACTGCCGGAGCTGTAAGGGATTATATGAAGCTCCTCGCTGCCAAGACAAAGCGGCTCTGCCAGAGCAGCTGCCGCAGCCGAAAAGCTCGTTACACCAGCACATACCTCTACATTGAAGCCTGCACCTCTTATATGTTCTGCAATATAGCAGAATGTGGAGTAAACCGATATATCCCCAAGCGTAAGAAAAGCAACGTCATTGCTTTCAAGCTCGGTGCAAAGCCGTTCTGAAACTGCGGAATAATTCCTTTCAAGTTCGGTCTTAACTGTGGTCATGGGGAAATCAAAAAATAGCCTTCTCTTCCCTGATATATCCACCGCCTGCTCCGCTATGGACAGAGCGGCAGTATTCTCACCGTTTGTCCGCGGAACAGCAATGACACTGCACTTCTCTATGATCCTGACTGCCTTCAGCGTCATAAGTCCGGGATCTCCCGCTCCTACGCTGACACCGTAAAGCTTCCCCATCAGTCATTCATCAGCTCTGCCGATACGGCTATAAGCTGTTCCATATCAAGCTGCTCAATACGTGCCGCTTCCGGCAGTCCAATGGCTTTAAGTGCTGTATATACCTTTTCTTTAGGTATACCCATTACTGATGACAGCGAATTGGCAAGGGTTTTTCTCCTTTGTGAAAAGCCTGCCTTGACTACACTGAAGAAAAACTTCTCGCTCTTCCCGTCAAGACGACGCTCGCTGTTCAGATCTATCCTCATAACCGCAGAATCCACATTCGGTGCCGGCATGAAACTGCCCCGTGATACGTCAAAGAGCTTTTTCACCGTACCGTAGTAATTCACTCCAACGGTTATAGCACCGGAATCCCGCGAACCTACCCTTGCACAAAGCCGCTGTGCGGCTTCCTTCTGCACCATGACAGTTATTGATTCTATCGGCAGTCTGCTCTCAAGGAGCAGCATAATAACGGGGGACGTAATATAATAGGGCAGATTTGCACAAACAGCCACATGAAGCCCCCTGAATTCTTCGTCGATAAGCCTGTGCAGATCGCACTTCATTACGTCCTCGTTAACTATTTTCACATTGTCAAAGTCAGCAAGCGTTTCTTCAAGTATGGGCAGGAGCCTTGTATCTATCTCCACTGCTGTGACCTTGTCAGCACGCTTTGCCAGCTCCGCTGTAAGGACTCCTATCCCGGTTCCGATCTCAAGTATGCCGAAGCCCTTGCGGGCATTGCCGTTTTCTGCTATTTTCGGACATATGTCAGGATTGATAATAAAGTTCTGTCCCAGCCCCTTTGAAAAGCTGAAGCCGTGACGGGACAGTATCTCCCTGACAGTTCCGATATTGGTTAGATTCATCAGTTACTCCTTAAACACTGTGGCGTTCCTTTTCGGAAAACTCGCTGCGCTTTGCGTCATTGAGCTTTTCCATAGTATTTACCAGATAATCCGCAGAACGGTAGGCTCTCTGAAAATCCATGTCCTTGAAGTAGATCTTCAGATCCACGAATTCGCCGTCAATGATGATATCCATCTGCCCGATCTGTCTGCCGGTATACTTTTCCGCCGCGTACTTCATGTACTCGTCGATCTCACGTCTGTCCATTTCTCCGCCGATAACATTGATCTTCATATTAAGCCTCCTGTTCATAAATAAAGATTTTTCCGAAGCGATCTTTCTGCTTCAGGATACATTTTTTTCGTTTATTACACTGAGCTTTTCAGCAAGCTCAGCCTTTGCTATAACTTTTTCACTGCCGTCTTTGCCGATAAGCAGAAGCTCCTTTCCGTTGGAGCATATCACGCCCTCGCCGCAGAGCGTGTAATCCAGAACCCCTTTGCAGAGTATGGTCTCGGTCTCATCTGGACTTATCCTTACGAGAACACGGCTTCTCGGTAATATTCCCGGATTCTTGTCGCCGGCAGCAGCGTTTTCCTTTTCGTTCTTCTCAGCTTCTCGCAATCTGTCCTCTATATACTGCTCACGGGGCGATTTAGTTTTAGATTTGACATCGCCTTTTCTCTGGCTCTTTCTGAGAGGTTCGCCGCCGAACAGCACGCTGAAAGCGTTTATGAAACCGAAAAGCGCCTTAATGAGCCTCACCGGGAAAAGCAGCACTGACTTCCACACCGGCTCCTTTTCACTTTTTTGCAGCTTATACGGCTGACGTATGAAATAATAATTGCCGTCTGCGTCGTTTTTTGGCTCAAGCAGATCATTTCCCTCTTCCGCAAAAAGTGTGTCTATACTTCCTGCTTCCTCATCGACTGCCAATATGGAGCTTGCAGAAAAAACATTTCCGCCCTCCAGCGCACGTCCTCTCGTAGAACAGAACAATCTGCCGTCGGTGGCAGACCAGAAAGGAGATGCCTCTGCGGAATGTCCGTCCGTAAGTTCATTGTAGTCGCCGCGCTCGTCGAATATCGCAAGATGTCCGTCAAGTATAGCGGCTATCCTGCCGTTTTTATAAGCAATATCACCGATATCCCTGTTCATTCCGGTATATATGTGTCCCTCCGGAGCTTTAGGTGAATCAGCGCTTTTCCTGTAGATAGCACCCATTTCTCCAAGAACGGCAGAGTATATGAAACCATCATCAGCGGCAGAAACGCCGTTTATCCTGACAGATCTCGACGCATCTGCATCATGCTCAAGATCTTCACGGAACATCGCTCCTGCTCCGGAATGCTTCCACTCCTTGTTCTTGTTTATCTCATTTACGGCATCGGTATACTTTTCAGCTCTTTCGCACGGAAGCTCCGATACCTTTCCGGAATTGCAAAGAAACATACTGTTGCCTGATATATAAACGATCTTCATTGGTAAATCAGTTTTCCTCCATTCTTCTGCAAACAGCCTCGGCGCATTTCATGCCGTCGACCGCCGCAGAAACTATACCTCCTGCATAGCCTGCACCCTCGCCGCATGGGAAAAGGCCATTCAGCGAAAGCGACTGCATATCTTCTCCGCGGTTTATACGCACCGGAGAGCTGCTCCTGCTTTCGATACCGGTCAGCACCGTATCACCGTCATCAAAGCCCTTTATCTTCTTCCCCATTTCCTTTATACCAAGCTTCAGGGTACTGCATACAAAACCGGGAAGGTATTCTTCAGGAGCAGCGAATCTGACTCCCGGCCGGTATGACGGTCTCACCTTTCCGCATTTCACGCTGACACGTCCGTCCATAAAATCCCTCAGCATGGCAGCCGGCGCATGATAATCACCCCCCCCTGCAATAAAGGCTTTCTCCTCAATGTCACGCTGGAAATACATTCCCGCAAGAGGATGGTCGCTGCCGTAATCGGCAGGGTCAGCGTTAACAAGGAGAGCACTGTTTGAATTCTCAGCGTCACGCGCAAAACAGCTCATGCCGTTGACAGCGAGCCTGCCCTTCTCAGAAGAGGCGGCAACAACATATCCCCCCGGACACATACAGAAGGTATACAGAGTGCGTCCGTTGGGAAGATGTACCGCAAGCTTGTAGTCTGCGGCTTTAAGAGCAGGATGTCCTGCAAAGTCACCATACATCGCCCTGTCGATATCAGTGCGGAGGTGCTCCGCTCTGACGCCCACAGAAAAGCTTTTCTGTGAAAGGGCGATATTCTCATTGTAAAGCAGCTCAAATACGTCTCTTGCACTGTGACCGGCTGCAAGGACAAGACTGCCTGTATCTATTGTATGTATCTCTCCGTCCTGCAAATACCGCACTGCGGAGAGACTGCCGTTTTCAGTATCAAAACCGCAGAATTTAGCGTTGAACCTTATTTCACCGCCTAAGGATATCACTTTTTCGCGAAGAGCCTTTACAGCTCCCCTGAGCTTGTCCGTGCCAATATGTGGCTTTGCGAGATATAGTATCTCCTCAGGAGCGCCGAACTCAACAAGCCTTTCAAAGACCCAGCCTATACGGCTGTCCTTTATGCCTGTTGTGAGCTTGCCGTCAGAAAAGGTGCCTGCGCCTCCCTCGCCAAACTGCACATTGCATTCGGGATCAAGCCTGCCGCCGCTCTGAAACTCCTCGACCTTCCTGCAGCGTGTATCAATATCACTGCCGCGTTCAAGGACTATAGGCTCTGCTCCAGCCATTGCGAGCACAAGCGCTGCAAACATACCGGCAGGTCCGAAGCCCACTATAACAGGGCGGTAGTCAGTTCTTTTCACAAGCGGGACTCTATAATCAGTGCGCTCAGGCTTTGAAGCGTTTTTCAGGACTTTCAGCAGCTTGTCCTCTCCCTTTGCTTCAATATCAAGGGAAATCAGAAAGTGAACATCGTTCTTCCTTCTTGCGTCCACTGATTTTTTTCCAAGCTTTACGCTTATCAGCCTGTCACGGCTTATTTTAAGTTTCTTTTCGCAAAATGTCACAAGGTCAGAAAAGTCGGTATCAAGATCTGCTCTTATTCCGCCGACTCTTATCATACAATTTCACCTCTCAGGGATTCGGCGCAGTTCCTGCCTGCGAATATTCCCGACGACCATGCCCACTGCAGATTATAACCGCCGCAGTCGCCATCCACATCAAGTATCTCACCGCACAGGAATATACCTCGCTCGCTCCTGAGCTGAAGCCTGTCATCAACGCAGTCGCCGCTTATACCGCCGCAGGTGACCTGTGCTTCCTTCCACGGAGCACTGCCGAGCACGTCAAAATCAAGATTCTTTATCAGCTGAGCGATCTGTCTCAGTTCCGTATCCCGCAGAGAGGATATTTCATCTGTAAGCGAACGCCCCAGCGATCGCTTTGTAAGGTAAAGTGCAAGATTTCTCGGAAACAACCCGGTGAGGAGTTCCTCTGTGGTATGCTTTCCGCGCTGATACTGTATAACACGGAGATAGCCCACAAGCTGCTCTGTGTCCATATCAGCGGCAAGATCAAGCCTGAGAGTCAGCTTTCCGTCGTACTGAGAAACAAGATGAGCCATATTGAAAACGCAGATGCCAGACAACGCGCTGTCAGTGAACTGTATCTCGCCCGCCTCCTCCTTGAGAAACCTTCCTGCCGAGTAAGCTGTTACCCTGCCTTTTGCACGTATACCTTTAAGTCCCTTCAACAGTTCGGGACGTACTCTGAGAGGAGCAACTGCAGGACATATCTTTGTTGTATGGCAGCCCTTGCTGCGCAGCAGCCTTATCACGCTTCCGTCAGTGCCGAACTGCGGTGCTGCATATCCGCCTGCCGCAACTATAACTCTCTTGCAGGGATATTTCTCTCCGGAAGCAGAAGATATCCTGAAACAGTCAGGGGCGCTTTCAATAAAATTAGCCTCAAATCCGCATCGCTCAACTACTCCTGCTTCGGCGGCACGAAGTCTCAGCGCTGAAAGTATCGTAGACGCGGTATTGCTTTTAGGGTAAACTCTTCCCTTAGGATCGGCAGAGCAAACAACACCGAGGCTGCCGAAAAACTCCTTGGCTGACGGAGTGGAGCTTATTATCCTCATTGCATTTCTTACACTTCCGTGATAATGCTCCGGACTCATATTGATGTTGCTGAGATTGCATCTGCCGTTGCCTGTTGCGAGAAGCTTTTTGCCTACACGGTCAAGCTTTTCAAGAATGACCACCCTTGCCTGCGGCATTATGTTCTTTGCTTCAACAGCCGCGGCAAGTCCGGAAGCGCCTCCGCCTATAACAGCAATATCCGTGATCCTGCTCATTTTTTTCACCTCTTAGGTCTGATATCGATTATGACTGCTTCCGGACGGTTATTGAACCGCACCGGCACAGGATAAACACCTATACCTGATGTTATGAACATCGTTCCGCCGTCGTAGTCAAAAAAACCTTTGTCATATATATCAAGCTCCTTGTGAAGAAGCTTTGGAAGCCATACATCTTTCTCCGAACAGTAAAGCGGTCCCGCCCCGAATGGCAACTGTGCCATTTCTCCGTGTGTATCGGCACAGAGTGTAAGATCAGCTCCGAAATCCGCAAATTTTTCATAGTTTGGTATGTGGGCGAGAAGTATATTGAAGCTGCTGTCATCGAGAACATACTCATTGCCCAGATCAAAGGTCGGGCTGTAGTATACGTTGTCTATGCCTATGATGCGGAAACTGCTACCTTTTATCTCTACAGTGTCCCCTGAATAATCCAGTACCTTTGCTCCTGCTTTCTTCAGCTCCGCCACATAGCGGTCATCGTAATCATGTTCGCCGGTAACGCAGTAAACAGGATAACCCGCTGATACGATATCTCCCGCAAGATCTACCGGTTTGTGCATCAGCTCCCATTCGCTGCCGCTGGTGTACATATCACCCAGTATGAAAACAATATCAGGCTTTGCATTGTCAACAGCGCTGAAAATCGTTTTATTGCTGATACCGTACCGTGTAGCGTGCTGATCGCTTAAAACAGCGATGCGAACAGTTTCATTCACCTTGCCGGATACAATTTCTTCCTTTGTTACTCTGAGAGTATAGTTATTGAACCACCATATCACAAGTATAACAAGTACCCAGAGCCATATGTTCTTCCTTTTCTTTTTATCTTTCGTTTTTTTGCCGTCTGCTTTTTTCTGTTTCTTTTCTGACATTAAACCTTGTCCTTTACATGGATATCGAGCTGATTGAAAGGTATCTCGATACCGTTTTCATCAAATGCCGCCTTAACAGCTTCTGTCAAATTATACTTTTCCGTAATGTAATCGCCGTTGTTCACCCAAACAAGCACATCGACGCCTATTGAGCTGTTATTATGGGAACTCATCCTCACCACCGGCTCAGGGATCTGAAGAATAAGCTTATCCGAGCTTATAATGCCGAGGAGTATTTCCCTTGCCCTGTAAAAATCCGAACCGTAGCTTATGTTAAAGTTAAGATCAATACGTCTTGTGGGAGTTTCAGTATAATTGACTATCTTTGCGTCTGTGACCTTTCCGTTTGGCAGGAATACGGTCTTGCCGTCAAATGTGCTGATCTTGGTATAAAATATCCCTATGTCCCTTACTGTTCCGACCGAGCCGTCCAGCTCTATTATATCGCCGGTAGTAAACGGCTTTGTGAAAAGTATTATGAATCCGCCGCAGAGGTTTGAAAGACAGTTCTGCAGTGCAAGGCTAATTGCAAGCCCCGCAGCTCCGAGGATAGTTATTATGGACGACATAGGCACTTTAAGCACAGACAGCGCCATTATCACAACCGCAATGTAAAGAATTATTTTTATGAGTGATACAAGAAAGCTCTTTGCTGCTCCGTTTACATTTGACTTGGATACAGCTTTTCCGACTACCTTCGCTATGAGCTTTGATATCAGTATACCGATGACCAGTATAGTCAAAGCCATAATTATAAGCGGAAGAGCCTTTTTTATATATTCAAGTCCTTCTGCAAGCACACCAGAGGTCTTTTCCACTGATTCGTGTATTGTACCTATAAGCTCGCCTGTGGTTGTCTCAGAAGTTTCAACCGCAGCCTGCGACGCAGTATTTGTTCCTGTAATGATCTGTGTTCCGGTCAAAAAATCATCTCCGTAAGAAATGGTAATATACATTCCAGGCATTATAATATGTATACTTATAATTATTATAACAGATTTCGCAAAAAACGTCAATATTATCTTCCATTATTGTAAAAAAATCTGCACTTCAGCCAAATGCCGCAGTGCAGTTTTGTATGTTATTATTTTTCCGAAGTTTCATGCGCCACCTCTCTGCGGTTGAATTCCTCAGGTGTGATGAATGTCGGTACCATCTCGTGCAGAGCGTGGATAGCGACTTCCTCATTGTTGAGCTGAGCTGCGTCACGAAGCTTTTTGAGCCTTGACGCAAAATGATCCTCGTCTATATCTATCTGCTTTCCGATAAAGATAAGCTTGTTTGAGGTCTTTTTAAGTCCCTCCTCCATCATAAGGAGCTCTTCCTTTATCTTCTCGCCGGGACGAAGCCCTGTAAATACGATAGGAACGTCTTTATAAGGCACCTTGCCGTACATTCTTATAAGATTCTCAGCAAGAGTTACGATCTTGACCGGCTGTCCCATATCAAGAACGAATATCTCACCGCCGTGAGCGATCGCAGCGGCTTCCATAACAAGGCTTACAGCCTCCGGGATAGTCATAAAGTATCGGATTATATCCTCATGAGTTACCGTGACAGGCTTGCCCTGCTCGATCTGCTTCTTGAAGAGCGGTATAACAGAACCGTTTGAACCGAGAACATTGCCGAAACGTGTAGTTACGAACTCTGTCGTTCCCTCATGCTGCTGTGAAAGGTACTGGACTATCATCTCGCAGCAGCGCTTTGAAGCGCCCATAGCATTTGTGGGATTTACAGCCTTATCGGTGGATATCATAACGAACTTCTGTACATCATGGAACTGAGCAAGTGTAGCTACATTGAATGTACCTATTACGTTATTCTTTATAGCCTCCATAGGAGAACATTCCATGAGAGGAACGTGCTTATGAGCAGCCGCATGGAATACTATCTGTGGCTTGTATCTCTCGAAGATCTGGTTGATGCGGAAATAGTCACGGACAGAAGCGATAAGCGTAACAAGATCAAGCTCGTCGCCGTATTCCATAACAAGCTCCTGCTGTATCTCATAAGCGTTATTCTCATAGATATCGACTATTATGATCTGCTTGGGGTTATATCTTGCTATCTGACGGACAAGCTCCGAACCGATGCTTCCGCCGCCTCCGGTCACCATACATATCTTGCCGCCGATGAATTCCTTGATATCCTTATTGTCGAACTTTATCGGATTGCGTCCGAGGAGCTCCTCTACCTTTATATCACGGACCTGTCCGAGAAGAGTAGACGAATCGTCAAGGATGAGGTTTCCGATAAAGGGAACTATTTTAAGGGGCAGCTTTGTCTCGTTGCATATATCTATTATTGCCTTTCTCTCGTCTGATGTCAGCGAGGGTATGGCAAGTATGAGCTGTTCTATCTTGTATTCCTCGGCGTATTTAACGATCTCTTCAGACCGTCCTACCACCTTTACTCCGAGTATCTCCTTGCCAAGCTTGGCAGGATCATTATCGATGATACAAACTGGATTGAACTGTGCCGAAAACTTGTCATCGGTATAAGGCGACTTCTGAGCATTGAATATCTCGTTCAGAAGCATAGTTGCCGCTACACCGCCGCCTATTATCATCGTTCTTTTCGCGCAGCAGTCGTAATTCTTCTCTGATTCCACAATAAACCTCCCGATTTCCGCTTCTAAATGCAGAAAATTACTTTGTGCAATCCTTACGGATCTCCGAAATATATTTTTTTATCTCTGAAAAGCACTCGTCAGCAGTACCGTTGTTGTCAAATCTTTTGTCTATCCCGGCTTCTTTCAGCTTTTCATCGGAAAAGTCCTCGTTGTCAGCAAGGAACCTCCTGCAAAGCTCAGCATACTTTGGCTGCGCCTGTCTCTTCTCACGCTCGACAGCGCGGAGGAAACGTACATCATCACTGACCTCCACATATATCGGAACAACTGCTCCCTCACCGCAGTATTCTTTCAGGCGTACAAACGATTCAACTGTACCGATGCCGGCAAGATCTCCCTTATCTGTCGCAATGCTGTCAGCAGCGGTAAAATATGTCCATTCACCATGACAGGTAGAGTATGTACGCGACTCAATGACATTCCCGCTCCCTGCCATCTCACGGAAGCATTCATCATCAACAAAGTGGTACTCCACACCCTCCTGTTCATTGCTTCTTGCAGGGCGGGTAGTATAGAGCACTACTGGCGAAAGCTCAAGTTCCGAAACGATACGGCTGTACAGGGTATCCTTTCCGGAAGCGCTTTTTCCGATGATATAAAAAATATGATTCATATCAAAGCTCCACAAATAAAATCATTTTTTGCAGATTACTCCACATTAAGACATTATATCACACCATGTAGGATAAATCAAGAGCTTAACTTGCCATTTTTTGCGATTTTTTGCAGGATTCATCACAAATGGTCTAATTCAACTAAATATTGCAGGTTTGGAAGAAATTAATGAGCAAAATGCTGTTTTAAAAGTCCAATTTGTAAATTTTCTGCTCCCCTGCTTTACTTTATTCTAAAAAAGTATTAAAGTATATATGGAAAAATACAGAAAACAGGAGGATATATATGAGAAGGAAAACATCTATCTTTGTCAGGGCAGTATCCGCGGCAGCCGCTGTGATAATTGCCGCAGCTGCTGTTATGCCGGCAGGCATAAGCTTCACTGCAAATGCAGGTCAGCAGCTGGGACAGACAGATTTTGAAAACGGAGTAGGCCTGCCGTGGCATATCGTGGAATCCGCACCGGGCGAAATGGATTTCGACATAAGCAAGGGAGTTTACACAGTTACTATCGTGAATCCCGGAGGAGCTTCACGGGGCGGAGAGGACAGATGGGACTGCCAGTTCAGACACAGAGGTCTGAAGATAGTCTCAGGTCACAAATATAAAGTATCCTATGAGATAACTCCCTCCGAAAGCGGAAAATACTATACCAAAATAGGCAACCTCGACGGCGATGTCGAGATATGGCATAATATGATGGCGGACAACGGTCCCGACTTCAACAGCACATGGGAATGTATACAGATAGGCAAGAACGAAACTAAAAAGGTCGATGTAACTTTTACCGCTGACAAGTCCCTTGATGTTGCGGAATGGGCTTTCCACCTCGGCGGCAGCGGTCAGTATACCAACGGTGACTGCTTCCCTGCCGGCACCGAGATAAAGTTCGACAATATGTCGCTTATTGACCTTACAAGCGACGAGAACGACTATCCCGATGTCTCTCCCTACGAAAGAGCCGGAATACTCACCAATCAGGTATGCTACTTCCCTGAAAGAGCCAAAAGAGCTACACTTCTGAGTGACTCCTCAAAGGCTGTTGATTTTGAAGTCAAGGACAGTTCGGGAAAAACTGTATACGAAGGAAAAAGCACTCCTTTCGGTCACGACAAGGACTCTGACGACGAGGTACACATTCTCGATTTCAGCAGTCTCAAAAAGGAAGGCACCTATCACATTGAAGCCGCTGACGGCTCAGAGAGCAGAGACTTCGAGATATGCGGTTCATCTGTATATTCGAGCCTTCTCTATGATTCCCTCAACTATTTCTACCAGAACAGAAGCGGTATAGAGATCGAAAGCGAATATATATCCTCAGGCGATACCTCTGCACTGGCCCGTGCGGCAGGTCACCCGAAAGATATGGCTGAGATCGAACATACCTGGGGCTACAGCGGCAGCAGCGGATCAGTTGACGTTACAGGCGGCTGGTACGACGCAGGCGATCACGGCAAATATGTCGTGAACGGAGGATTCTCACTGTGGCTCATGCAGAATCAGTACGAAACAGCGCTGAAATACGGCTTTGAAGAAGCTTATGCAGACGGCACCATGCTGCTTCCCGAAAACAGTAACGGTATCCCGGATCTCCTTGATGAAAGCCGCTGGGAAATGGAATGGATGCTGAAAATGATCGTTGACAGCGGCGAGTATAAAGGCATGGCATACCACAAAGCCCACGACGAAAAGTGGACTGCACTGGGAATAGCTCCTGCCGATGACAATATGAAGCGTATCGTAAAGCCCCCCACCACTGCCGCTACCCTGAACCTCGCAGCCTGTGCCGCTCAGGCAAGCAGACTGTGGAAGGATATCGACAGCAGTTTTGCGGATGAATGTCTTGAAGCCGCGGAAAACGCTTTCAAGGCTGCAAAGAAGCACCCTGCCATGTACGCTCCCCTTGACGAATCTGTAGGCGGCGGAGCTTACGGCGACGATGACGTTGAGGATGAATTCTGCTGGGCTGCCCTTGAGCTTTTCATAACCACAGGCAACGAGGACTACTACGACGAAGCAACTGAAAACAAGTTCTTCCTTGACGTTTCTTCAACTCTCGGCGGCGGAGAAAGCGTGGATACCATAGGAAGCTTCGACTGGGGCAATACCGGCGCACTCGCAACTCTCAGCGCAGCTCTCAATCCTGAGAAATTCGACAAGGGCGATGTTGAGATAATCCATGAAGCCATAATTGCCGCTGCCGACCGCTATATGGCTATCGAAGAAAATCAGGGTTACGGTCTCCCCTACGGTCAGAGCACACTTTCCTACAATGACAGCGATCAGGGCTACATCTGGGGTTCCAACTCATTTGTCACAGATAATTCCATAGTCATGGCTTATGCTTATCTCCTCACCAGTGAGGAACAGTATCTCGACGGTGCTATAGGCGGTATGGATTACATACTCGGCAGAAACGCCATGGACTACTCCTACGTAACAGGCTACGGCACACACGCTATAGAGTATCCCCATCACAGGTACTGGGCTAAGCAGATCGACGAAGCATTCCCAAAAGCTCCAAACGGCGTAATGTGCGGCGGCCCGAATTCCGGTATGCAGGATCCGTGGGTGCAGGGCTCAGGCTGGAAGAAGGGAGAGATAGCTCCGCAGAAATGCTACCTTGACAATATCGAAGCATGGTCCGTAAACGAATGTACAATAAACTGGAACGCTTCTCTTGCATGGCTCGCAGGTTTCACAGCACAGGAAGCAACTGATGAAGGAATACATACCGAACATCATTCAAACGGCAAAAAAACTGATGCCACAGAAAAAAACACAACAACAAAACAAGCAAAGGACAAAACCGAAAAAGCTACAACAAAGACTGCAAAACAGAGCAGCGACAATGACAGCAGAACAGATGACTCAAACGGTGTCAAAAAAACAGCCCTCATTGCCGGAGCCGCAGTTATAGCTCTTATCTCCCTTGAACTTTTCATCTACAAGCTCGTAAAGCTTAAAAAGAAACAGTAAAAATTTCCCCGTATAAAGCATTTCCCTTTATACGGGGAATTTTCATTTTTCTGTCACAAACGCGGACATACTCAGACTTGACTTTTTCCGACATTAGTTGTATAATGAAAATATCTATGATACAGGAGAGTGTAAAATTAATGAGTAAAGGAAACGGCTTTTTCAGCAATCTGAAAAATTCCACAAAAATAACCCTTGTTTCGTGCGGCTGTTTCATTGCCCTTGCAGCAGCTATCCTTTCGTTCTTTGTACTGTTCCCCCTTACACCTACAGAAAAGGTAATCTCAAGGTTCGGACGTGAGAAGATCAATAACGGCACAAACGCTGTAACAAATATAACCACATCTGTCATTACAACAACTATGAATGATATTTCCGTTGTCAAAACCACACGCACCACAACGGTTTCTAAAACTACAAGAACAAACTATACTATAAAGGTCACAACTGGTTCGGGATACTTCGTGGAACAAAGGATACCTACCGGAGTTTATCCCAATGAATACTATGTTCAGACAACTACTACCGTAAGCTCCGTGACAGGCGGAACCGGTTCGGGCAGCAGTTCAGGTTCAGGCAATGGTTCAGGCTCAGGTAACGGCAGCGGTACCGGTTCAGGAACAGAAAACGGCTCCGGTTCAGGCAGCGGTACAGGTTCAGGAAATGGCTCAGGCAATTCAGCAGGCGGCAACGAAACGCCGGTAACACCTACAGACAGCGGCAGCGGTTCAGGTGATACAGGTTCAGGCGGCGGCAACGCTACTCCACCGGCTCCGTCAGATAATGGCGGCGGTGCAGCGGCAGGCGGCAGCGAAGCTCCGGCTCCTGCAGAGAGCAGCGGCGGTGCGGCAGGCGGTGCAGCAGCATCTGCGGAATAATATAAAAAATTAAAGGCTTCCGGAATGGAAGCCTTTTTATTGTTCAGAAAACAGCTTTTTTTATCATGTCAAGCTCTTCAAGCGAGATACAGTTGGGTATATCCTCATACTTCATAACGGAAAGCAGCTCGTCTATCTCTGCCCAGCATACCTCCGAAACCTCTGAGGACTGAAGCACAAGGTCTTCTATGTCTATGTTCTCACGGCAAATATATACCGCCACAAGCTCATTGTCATGAATATCGCCCTTTGAATACTCGGCTTTCTTCAGACCTATGAATTCAAGCTTGCTTCTGCCGATATCAAGTCCGAGTTCCTCATGTACTTCTTTAAGTGCAGTATAGCGGAACTCGTCCCCCTGAGATACATGACCTGCCGCAGAAACATCGTAGCAGTCAGGATTTATTTCCTTTTCGTGGGCACGCTTCTGGAGAAGTACGAATACTCCCATATCACGGCGTTTTATCATCCATATATGCACTGTAGGATGCAGATCACCGTCACGGTGGACAAGTGTACGCGGCTTGCTTGCCGCAGTTATCCTTGCTCTGTCGTCAATGAGATTGAGGAATTCATCGGAAATAAATTCAACATTTATACCCTTGTCCTCCTCCGCTGCCTCCGTAAAAACCGATTTGATCTCGTCAATGGCTGAATTAGGCAGCTCCTCATCGGAAATATATATCTTATACGAAGCAGGTGAGCCTTTTTCCGCAACAGCACCTGCAAGCCTGAACTTGTCTGTTATATCAGTTGTTCCGAGCTTTTTGGCTAATTCGTCATAGAGCTTATCCTCTGCCGCGAGCCTGCTCAGAAAAATTTCTATATCTTCCATATTTCTCTCCATCTGCGGATATTTCCCATAAACGCCTTTATTCCGCGGCTTTCATTATATACCTACCGAGCTGAAATGTCAATACCTTTTGGATAATTCCGCAAAAAATGCTTTCATTTATACGCTTTTAACAGTTGCCAAGGACAAGTAAGCCTGCTAAAAAAGTAATTGAGCCTGCAAGCGCCGGCGTAGCCGGGCTTACAGGCTCTGTGCTGGCGTCCCAAAGAGGAGTCGAACCTCCGGCCTACTGCTTAGGAGGCAGTCGCTCTATCCTACTGAGCTATTGGGACAAATCCAATGATTATTTTACCACATATTTCTCCTCATTTCAAGTACCGGATAATAATTTTATATTTTTAACATAATATCCTTCAAAAAAGCCGTCCGGAGCATTTCCGAACGGCTCATTTTATTTTATACCCGTACAGTCTTTCCCATGAGGACAACCGGTGCAGCTGCCGCAGCAGCCGCCTTTTCTGTGCTGCTTCACCGTACTTCTTACCGCAAATATTACCGCTGCTGTTATAAGCAGAACAAGTATGATATCAAATATATTCATTCAAATCACTCCCAAAGCCATACATATTAGCTTTACGACAAAAGCTGCCGCCCAGGCTACAGTACACTGAAATACTGCCATTGTAAACGCCCATTTTTTTCCGAGCTCACGCTTTACCGCGGCTATCGCAGCCACACACGGAGTATAGAGCAGACTGAATATCAGAAGCGCAGCAGCTCCGCTGACTGTCAGTGCTGTTCCTACATTTCCGCCGAAGAGGACTTCAAGTGTTGATACAACGCTTTCCTTTGCCATAAATCCTGTTATCAGTGAGGTGATTATCCTCCAGTCGCCAAGTCCGACAGGACTGAATACAGGTTCAAGAAGACCTGCTATTGCAGCAAGTATGCTCTCCTCGGAGTCCTTTACCATATTGAAGCTGAAGCTGAAATTCTGCAGGAACCATACAACGATGGTCGCTATAAGTATGACCGAGAAGGCTCTCTGCAAAAAATCCTTAGCCTTCTCCCAAAGAAGCTGAACAACATTTTTCATGCTCGGCATCCTGTAATTAGGCAGCTCCATTACAAACGGAACCGCTTCTCCGCGGAAAATGGTCTTTCTGTAAAGCAGAGCAGTCACGATACCCATAACTATACCGAGAATATATAGCCCAGCCATTATAAGTCCGCCCCGCTTAGGAAAGAAAGCGCTCACAAAGAAGGCATAGATAGGAAGCTTGGCAGTACAGCTCACAAAGGGAGTGAGGAGTATGGTCATCTTTCTGTCTCTCTCACTGGGCAGAGTTCTCGTTGACATTACCGCAGGAACGGTACAGCCGAAGCCTATAAGGAGCGGCACTATGCTTCTGCCCGAAAGACCTATCTTTCGCAGCAGCTTGTCCATAACAAAGGCAACTCTTGCGATATATCCACTGTCCTCCAGCAGAGAAAGAAAGAAGAACAGCGTTACAATAACAGGCAGGAAGCTCAGAACGCTTCCGACGCCTGCAAATATACCGTCTATGACAAGGCTGTGTATGGTCTCGTTGATGTCCATTTTCACAAGGAAGCTGTCAGCTGCCTGTGTAAGCTTATCGACACCTGTTTCAAGCAGTCCCTGCAGCCACGCACCTATAACATTGAAGGTCAGCAGAAATACAAGCACCATAATAACAATGAATGCGGGGATAGCCGTGAACTTTCCTGTCAGTATCCTGTCTATCCTTCTGCTCCTGATAGTCTCCTTGCTCTCATGGGGCTTTATAACTGTCTCACTGCATATACGGTGTATGAAAGCGAACCTCATATCCGCAACAGCTGCGCTCCTGTCAAGTCCGCGCTCCTTTTCCATCTGGCTGATGATATGCTCCAGCATTTCCTTTTCGTTATCGTCAAGTCCGAGCTGCTCAAGTATGAGCCCATCACCTTCCACCAGCTTGCTCGCAGCAAATCTGACAGGGATACCCGCACTTGAAGCATGGTCATCGATCAGAGCGATTATTCCGTGGAGACAGCGGTGTACAGCGCCGTTCTTGTGCCGTCCGTCGCAGAGGTCCTGCTGGAGCGGTCTCTCCTGAAAGTGGGCTATATGTATCGCATGATCAATAAGCTCGTCAACGCCCTTGTTCTTTGAAGCGGAGATAGGCACAACAGGTACGCCGAGGAGCTGCTCCATAGCGTTTATATCGACCGAACCGCCGTTTCCGCTGACCTCGTCCATCATATTCAGCGCTACGACCATAGGGATATTCATTTCGAGGAGCTGCATGGTGAGATAGAGATTTCGTTCGATATTTGTAGCGTCAACTATGTTTATGATAGCTTTCGGCTTGTCGTTGAGTACGAAATTACGTGAAACTATCTCCTCACTGCTGTAAGGAGACATTGAATATATACCGGGAAGGTCGGTAACAAGAGTATTTGGATAGCCCTTTATCGGACCGTCCTTTCTGTCTACCGTAACGCCGGGGAAGTTTCCTACGTGCTGGTTTGAACCTGTAAGGCGATTGAAAAGAGTGGTCTTTCCGCAATTCTGATTGCCCACGAGAGCAAATGTGAGCTGCTCGTCATCGGGAAGCGGATCACCGTCGCCCTTTGCGTGAAAGATACCGCCCTCGCCAAGACCTGGGTGGTGGCTCTTCTGCTTTTTCTTTCTACCAGCTGCTTCAGCTTCCTTAGCACTTACCGGAGTCACTTCTATCCTGTCCGCGTCGGCAAGACGGAGTGTGAGTGAATATCCGTGGATCTGAAGCTCCATCGGGTCACCCATGGGAGCAAGCTTCAGCATAGTCACCTCAGCACCGGGGATAACTCCCATATCAAGGAAATGCTGACGCAGAGCGCCTTCTCCGCCTACGACCTCGATAACAGCGCTCTCGCCTGCTTTCAGTTCCTTTAATGTCATATTATTCCTTCTTTCAGAACACTAACCTGTTTTAACTTTCATTATATAACTTTTATGCAGGCAAGTCAATATCAGTTGAAGAAAACCAACTCACAAAAAATTTTTTAACACTTTTGAAGCTGTTTCTTAACATTTAAAACTTGACAGTCAAAAAGCCCTGTGTTATAATATTAGCGTAATTGAATTGCAGTCTGAAACTGAGGGAAGCACGGTGAAAATCCGTCGCAGCAGTCACTGCCGTACAGTCGGATCGCTCGTCAGACATTGCAGGCAATTTACGTTTTTGGACAATGAAAAACGTATGCCGCTGACTTCACATATATGTGGAGCTGTTTTGCTGCGCTTTTCTGCATCGCGGAAAGGCTTTTTTGTTGCCCGTACTATATTTTAAAGGAGTCGGTTTTATGAAAAGATCTATCGCAATGGCAGCTGCAATGCTTATTTCCTTCTCGGCTGTGGGTATGAACGTATCCGCTGAGGAAAATGAAACGAAGGTTTTCGTTACTGTTTCCGACAAAAACAGAGAACTCGTCATTGTACAGGAGCCGGTCACCGTTACTGACATCGACAGCGACGGCAAGCTCACTATCAATGACGCTCTCAGTATCGCTCACGACATCAAGTTCGAGGGCGGTGCGGCAGCAGGCTACAAGTCTTCTGTAGGACAGTACGGTCTTCAGCTTGAAAAGCTCTGGGGCACAGAAAACAATCTCAGCTTCGGCTTCTACGTAAATGATACTTTTTCCATGGGACTTGCTGACGAAATAAAGAACGGCGACTATATCGAAGCTTTTACCTATCCGGATCCAAATGACTACAACTATTTTTACTCGTACTTTGACAAAAAGAACGGCGAGGAAGCAGATCCTGATTCAGAGGTCACACTCACTCTTTCCTATGTATCCTTCGACGAGAACTACGCTCCGGTAAGCAACAAGCTCAAAGGCGCAAAGGTCACTGTCAACGGCAGGGATACAGGAGCTGTAACAGACGATGACGGAAACGCAACTGTAAAGCTGACAGAGGCAGGCAGAAATGTTATAAGCGCTGATTCGGACAGCATAAATATAGCTCCGCCTTCATATCTCATAAATGTAAAGGGCGAAGCCGTTACAACAACGACCACTGCAGCTGAAACGACTACCACAACTACTACATCAAAGGTCACAGCAAAAACTACCACTACCACATCCAAGAATTCCAGCTCGCCACAGACAGGAGTTAAGAACTCTGGAACGGCAATAGCAGGTCTTTTTGCAGCGGCATTCACAGCCTTCCTGATGAGAAGAAGAGATGAGGAATAAGGTACTCCCCGGTATCCTGTGCTCACTGCTCGTGATAATACTCTCGCTGTACAATCCGGCATTTACTGCGGAATGCAGCGATCATACCGTCGGTGAGGTCGATGACCTTATCGGCGGTATAATTGATTATAAGCTCGGTCAGGCAGGTGCAGGAAGCATTGAAGAATGGCTCAGGAGCGGTATTGCCGAAGGTGCAGGAACGGTCTCGGACTGGTACGCCCTGACTCTCAGTCAGTACGGATATACAGACCTTTCAGCATACGAGAGCGCTCTACTCGGATATCTTGACAGCAATAACGTCACTTCTGCCACTTCACGGGAAAAGTATGCCCTTGCCCTCTGTGCGGCAGGCAGTGATAACAGCTATATCACCGATATACTTGACAGCTCCATAGGCGGTCAGGGCATGATGAGCTGGATATACGGTCTCCATGTGCTCAACAACGGCTACACCTGCTCGGATTTCACCGCAGATTCTGTTACGGATACTATACTGTCCATGCAGTACGCCGATGGAGGCTGGGCTTTGTTCGGTGACTACGGCGACATAGACGTTACCGCAATGACAGTTCAGGCTCTTGCGCCTTACTATCATAGCAACAGTGCAGTCACAGATTCGGTGGAACGTGCACTTGACTTTCTTTCACGGAAGCAGAAAGACAACGGCGGCTATGAGAGCTTCGGCAATGCCAATCCCGAAAGTGCGTCACAGGTACTGACCGCTCTCTCCGCACTTGGTATAGACTGCCGCAGTGATGAGCGTTTCATCAAAAACGGTAACGATATTATCGACGGAATTGTACGTTTCTGCCTTCCTGACGGCAGCTTCTCCCACACTGAAGGAGGCGCTTCCAATGAGACGGCAACTGTGCAGGCGTTCTATTCTTTTGTTGCTTTCAGACGTATGACTGACGGTAAAACACCGCTGCTCATTCTTGATAACCGAAAGCTCCCCGAAACTCAGCAGCCTCAGACTGAAGCTGAAAAAAACAACTCAGAGGAAAACACTGTTTCTTCAGTTTCAGCATCTGCCGAACCCAGAACAACTGCTTCTGCCGTTATGACAACTACAGTCTCAGTATTGAAAACTACAGTTACAACCTCTATTTCCGCTCTGACAATCACCACATCAGTATCATCGGGAGCTGTCAGTACAGCTGCTGTGATACAGGAGCAGCCGGTAAAAAAAGGCAGCTATAAGCCTAAGGCTGTTATCATAATAATATGTTCCGCTGCCGTGCTCGGACTTATATTGCTCATAATCGGCAAGAGGAATATAAAGAACTTTATCTTTCTCGGAATTGCTGCGGGAGTATGCATAATTATTGTACTGGTAACAGATATAAAATCAGTTGATGACTACTACAGCGGCAGAAAAAAAGAAAAGAAAAACGCAATAGGTACTGTGACAATGGAGATACGCTGCGATACCATAGCAGACAAGTCAGACTCCGGGCATATTCCTGCAGACGGAGTAATTCTTCCGCCTACAGCCTTCGATATCGAAGCGGGAGAAACGGTTTTCAGCATACTTACAGAAGCTGCTCAGACCTACGGCATTCAGGTTGAAAATAAAGGCAGCGCTGGAAGCGCTCACGGAATGGTCTACATTTCCGGAATAAACTATATATATGAATACGATTTCGGCGACCTTTCAGGCTGGGTATACCATGTCAACGGCATAACTCCGTCAAAAAGCTGCGGTGAATATGTTCTTTACGACGGTGACAGGGTGGAATGGCTCTACACCTGCGAAATAGGTCACGACCTTGATGAGGTGTACGAAAAATGAGAAGCTTTTCCGAATACAATCCCATAGTTATAACAGTATGGTTTTTCAGTGTGACCGGAATTGCCATGTTCAGCACTTATCCCCTGCTTATGGCTATGTCTCTGATCGGCGGAGTTATTTTTTTCACAGTAAGGAACGGCCTTTCACACGGAAGGGAGCATATCTTCTTCTGGCTGCTTTTTGCAGTGCTTGCAATTGCAAATCCGCTGATATCCCACAATGGCAGGACGGTCCTCTTTGTTATGAACCACAATCCCGTGACACTTGAAGCCGCTCTTTACGGTCTGAATTCCGCTGCAATGATAACGGGAGTGCTGTACTGGTTCCGTTCTTTGACCCAGATAATGACCAGCGAAAAACTGCTTTACATAACAGGGGCTCTTTCGCCGAAGCTCTCCCTCGTAATATCAATGGCTCTGCGCTTCGTACCGCTTTTCAGCAGGCAGTCCGTTAAGATAAACAATGCTCAGAAGGCTATGGGACTTTACAAGGATGACAATATCATCGACGATATAAAAGGACGCTCACGTGTATTTTCAATACTCGTCACATGGGCTCTCGAAAACGGTATCATCACCGCTGACAGTATGGAAGCCCGCGGTTTCGGCGTTCACAGGCGAACTCAGCTCAAACAGTTCGGCTTCAGAACAGCTGATATAATACTGCTGACCGCTTCCCTGCTGCTGACAGGTATAACTGCCGCTGCTGTGGGAACAGGCGCTCTCAGCTTTGAATTCTATCCGTCGTTAAAAGCGGAACTCCCCGGTATTCTTGGCGCGGCAGGGGTTGTTTCCTACGGTGTGCTCATACTTCTTCCAATAATTATAGAAACGGAGGCGTGCCTCAGATGGAAATACTTGCGGTCAGTGATCTGACATTTACATATCCGGAATGTGATAAACCTGCTGCAAAGGAGATATCTTTCAGCCTTGAACGCGGAGAATTCGCTGTATTATGCGGAGCTACCGGCAGCGGCAAATCCACTCTCCTCCGTATGCTGAAACGTGAACTAACTCCGGTAGGAGACATGAGCGGAAGTATCAGCTTCTGCGGTTCTCCTCTTTCAGAACTTGACGATATCACCTCGGCTTCTGCCATCGGCTTTGTTATGCAGAATCCGGAACAGCAGACCGTTACCGACAAGGTATGGCACGAACTTGCATTCGGACTTGAAAATCTCGGTATCCCGCCTGAAGAGATTTCAAGGCGTGTTGCCGAAATGGCAAGCTATTTCGGTATAAGCGAATGGTACGACAAGGACACTGCTGATATCTCCGGCGGTCAGAAACAGCTAATCAACCTTGCTTCTGTACTGGTAATGCAGCCGAAACTGCTCATACTTGATGAACCGACAGCTCAGCTCGATCCCATTGCCGCTTCGGATTTCATTATTACTCTTAAAAGGCTGTGCAATGACTTTTCTATTACTGTTATTGTCGCGGAACACCGCCTTGAAGACGTCGTTCCGATTTGTGACAGGCTCCTTGTAATGGAAAACGGTTCCCTTATCGCAGACGCTCCTCCTGCTGAGGTGATAAGCCAACTCCGAGGACGGGACGATATACTCTGCGGGATGCCTGCGGCTTCGCGTTTATACGCGAAGCTCAGCGGCAGCGGACGCTGTCCGCTGACAGTCCGCGAGGGCAGGTCATTTATAGAAAACAGCTACTGTAATACCACCCGCGGACTTCCGCAGGCATCATATGAACAATCAGAAGCTGCCGCTCTTGAATTCAAGGATATATACTTCCGCTACGAAAGGAACGGAAAAGACATACTGAAAGGACTCAGCTTCAAAGTATATAAGAGCGAGCTTTTCTGTATTCTCGGAGGCAACGGCTCAGGCAAGACAACTGCCCTTTCCGCAGCGGCAGGTATTCTCAAAGTCCACAGCGGCTGTATAAAGGTATTCGGGAAAAAGCTCAAAGACTACAGGAACCGCTCCCTTTACCGCGAATGTCTGGCAATGCTGCCGCAGGACGTGCAGACTGTATTCCTGAAAAGCACAGTACGTGATGAACTTGACGAATGCGGAGCAGACCTGTCAGAGCTCCCATACGATATCTCACATCTGCTCAGCAAGCACCCTTACGACCTTTCAGGCGGCGAACAGCAGCTCGTCGCTCTTGCAAAAGTTCTGGCCGCAAAGCCTGAACTGCTGCTCCTCGATGAACCGACAAAAGGACTTGATGCTGCGGCAAAGCTCAATATCATAAGAATCCTCCGCAGCCTGAGTGAAAAAGGTGTTACTGTTGTAACTGTGACTCATGACGTGGAATTTGCCGCAGCCTGTTCCGACAGGTGCGCTATGTTTTTCGGCGGTAAAATCGTTTCTTCCGGAACTCCTCAGAAGTTCTTCACACAGAACAGCTTCTACACTACAGCTGTAAGCCGGATGACAAGAGGCTATTACGACAATGCCGTCACTCTTGACGACGCAGTCATACTATGCCTTATCAACGGCAGAAAGGAGTGACCCATGCTCCTTATCAGAAATAAAAAAATCCGGGACGCCATAAAGGTAACTGTTCCTTTTATATTTGTCCCGCTGATAACAATTCTCGGCACTCTTATCTTTGACGAAAAGAAACACATAATCATCTCTCTGGCTGTGGCAGTTTCCGCACTTCTGCTCTTTGCGGCAGGCTTCGAGAAAAAGTCCACAGGAACAAGGCGTATGGTAATTGCGGCAGTAATGACAGCTCTTTGCTTTGCAGGCAGATTTATCCCGATCCTGAAGCCGGTTGCCGCTCTTACGATAATCACCGCCTTGTATCTCGGCGGAGAAGCCGGATTCCTTGTTGGTGCCCTTTCAGCCGTTCTCTCAAACCTCTATTTCGGACAGGGTCCCTGGACAGCCTTTCAGATGCTTGCATGGGGACTTATCGGACTTTTCGCAGGTATACTCTCAAAACCGCTGCTGAAGAGCCATATCCTGCTGCTCGTATACGGTGCAGTTACCGGTATAGCCTACTCGTTCATTATGGATATATGGACAGTGCTCTGGTACAATCAAAGCTTTGATATCAAGCTTTATCTTGCTGCACTTGTATCTGCTGTACCTTATACGGTATCCTATGTGGTTTCAAATGTGCTGTTTCTCTTTCTGCTTGCAGAACCCTTCGGCGAAAAGCTCCAAAGAATAAAAGTAAAATACGGCGTTTAAAATATGAGCAATATAATAATGCGGTACCACCGCAACCGCCATTAACTAATCACTAATAACTATTTGACTTTGGAAAGCAACTGTGATATAATGGTAAAGTAAAATTTAAATCCAATGGAGGTCTCTCAAAATGGGAATGTTTGACAAGCTTATAGCAAACCTTAAATCCAGCAAAAAAACCATCGTCTTCACTGAGGGCAGCGATCCCCGTATCCTCTCCGCAGCTGACAGACTTATCAAGGAAAATCTTATGGGCGTTATCCTCTGCGGAAATGTTGACGAGGTAAAGGCTGCTGCAAAGAACGGCGGCTTCAGTATCGACGGCGCTGAGATCGTTGATCCCGCAACCTATCCGGAAATGGATGCTCTCGTAGCTCAGATGTTTGAGCTCAGAAAAGGCAAGATGACAGAGGAAGAGTGCCGCGCAGCTCTGGCTAAGTCCAATTACTTCGGTACTATGCTCGTTAAGGCAGGAAAGGCTGACGCTCTTCTCGGAGGAGCTACATACTCAACTGCTGATACAGTAAGACCCGCTCTCCAGATAATAAAGACAAAGAAGGGTTCAAACCTTGTAAGCTCTTCATTCATTCTCTTCAGAGAGAAGGACGGCAAGGAAGAAAAGATAGCTATGGGCGACTGTGCTATCAACCTCGGCTACACAGACAGGCTCGACAAGGACGGAAATGTCGTTCTCACAGCCGCAAGACAGCTTGCTGAGGTTGCTGTTGAAACCGCAAAGACTGCTGATTTCTTCGGTATTGATCCTAAGGTAGCTGTTCTCAGCTTCTCAACATACGGTTCAGGCAAGGGCGGCACAGTTCAGCTCAGCCACGACGCTGTTATCGAAGCAAGAAATATCGATCCCAACCTTGTTATCGACGGTGAGTTCCAGTTTGACGCTGCTGTTTCTGCAGAAGTTGCCAAGACAAAGTGCCCGGATTCTAAGGTCGCAGGACAGGCAAACACATTTATCTTCCCTCTTATCGAGGCTGGAAATATCGGCTACAAGATCGCTCAGCGTCTTGGCGGATATGAGGCTTACGGTCCTATTCTTCAGGGTCTTAACGCTCCTATCAACGACCTTTCAAGAGGCTGCAACGCTGATGAAGTCTACAAGATGGCTATCATCACCGCAGGTATGGCTTGATCATACATATTTATACATATAATAAAGGGACTGCTTTCACGGCAGTCCCTTCTTTTTTATATTATCAGCCCTGACGAGCTGAAGATGCGGCAATTATCATCGCCTGCACCTCATGTATCGTACAGCGGTAGTCTCCGTCACCGTTTCTCCTGTATGTCCCGGTAAACGGACTGCCATTTATATAAACAGGTTTTACACTGTCATCAGCACGAGGTACAGTAATAGAAATTATATGCTTTCCGTTTATTTCCCTGATCCTCACATCTTCCTCTGAAAGAATATTAACACTCACCTTCCGGGTATCATTTATTATGTCCCAGAAGTCACTGACGAGCCACTCGGGATCAGGCAGATCCACCGCATGAAGAGTTCGGTCACTGTGCTCTTCAACACCGAGCAGGATTATCCCTCCGAGAGTATTCGCAAAAGCCGAGTAAGTCTCCCACAGGCTCTGAGGCAGACCGCCGATAGCCTTTTTTGCTTCTATTCTGTTATTTTCCTTGTACTTTTCAAGGTGAGTAAGGTCTATCATAGTCAGCCCACTTTCATTGCTTATTTTCTTTATTATATCCAATAAAGGCATGAAAGTCAAGTGAGGCGGAAACGACAGGACGCCTCAGCAAATGACCGGCAGTCAATGTGACAAAATTGTAATGTTAACAAAAGGTTAAATCCGCGCAATTTAGTTGATTTTTATATAGACTTGTGTTATAATAATTTCAGGATATTTTTAATTTGCTTATTTAATGGTTCTATCAGAATAATAATCACCATAGCAATAATAGTTGTATGCAATTTGAAAAAAGGCATTGCAGGGAGTTTAAATGCAGCGCCTTTTAAACAAAGTTTTTTTTAACCACATGATGTTAAATAATTGTCAAACAACCTTATTGTACAGTATAGGGAGGTGAACGGGGTAAAACTGAACGGTATCATAAAACAGTAAGCGATGATATCATATGATGATTTTTCTTTTAGATGATCCGGGCCGATTATTAAATTACAGTGCTGCAACGGCATATTTAATGACTTATAATAATTACTTTGTAATGCAGGGTGAGCCTGAGTGCTTCGGGGCTGCGGTACATAGTATTGTAGGGAATTAACGGGGTAAATGTTGTGGCCATACATAAGCAGCGGCATAATATCCGAACTCAGGGGGCGGAAGACGTCTGCCCAGAAACTACCATGAAAGGATCAGCATCTATGAGAACAACGACACAAATCAATACCTGCACCATTGAAAGAAAATTTCCTGAATGGGTGAAGGTAGATCGCATTATCAACGGGGTCAAGATTTACAACATGAATATTTTTGATAATATCATGTCTTTCAATCAGGATAATCTTGAAGGAGAAGCGATCGATTATTTTGGCACAAAAATCACTTACGGCGAACTGCCGGCACTTCGTGAAGCATACGCAAGAGGACTCAAACTGGCAGGGGTAAAGGAGGGCGACGTAGTTACTCTCTGTATGCCGGTAAGCGTAGAGAACCTTATGCTCCTTTTTGCCTGCAACCTCATCAAAGCTGTCAGCAACAATGTTAACTTTTTGTTCCTGAAGGAAGATTTCCAGCTCTATACACAGGACAAGGGTTCGGAGATAATAGTTACCCTTGATGCGTTTCTTCCTTATTTTACAAAGCACCTTGAGAACAGCAGCATCAAAAAGGTAATACTTATGAGTCTTGATGACTTCCTTCCTCCCGAAAAGAAGGGAATGTTCATGGATACATCTGAAATGCCGGAAAAAATGCAGGAAGTATTCAATGTAGATCAGATCATTGAATGCCTGAGCAATCTTGATAAGATCAAGGGAGTAGAGTTCATACGCCTTGAGGATCTTCGCATTGCCGGAGAAAACAGTGATATCCCTCTTGATCTCGGTCCTACAGATCTCGACCGTGATATAAGCTATTTCTACACCAGCGGTACTACAAACAAGCCTAAATGCGTCGTATATAAGGAGTATTCACTGAATGCCTATGTTGAGATGCACGCAGGACTTGATACACAGAACTATGTCGGCGAGCGCAATTTCCAGTGCATCCCCCTCACACACATGACCGGAGAAAGAGTATGCGCCATCATGCCCCTTGCAAGAGGCGGTACGCTCGTACCGAGACCAATATACAACAAATACACATTTGCAAGAGATCTTTCGGAGACTGGCTGCAACTGCGTAGTCGCAACTGCAAGCTTTTATCTTACAAGCGTAAGACAGGGAGTTATTTCACCTACAGCCCTTGAAATGCTCAAGCGTCCCGCATCGGGCGGAGAGGCTGTAAACATCAATTCTATCCGCAAGATAGACAAATGGCTCCGTGACAACGGCTGCAGCGTAAGGTATTCTCTCGGCGGAGGCGCCAGCGAGGAAGGCGGCGCTACGCTGGTAACATATTTTATGGACGAAGAGACAAAGACCAATGAGACCGGAAAGCCTCTTGAGCCTTATGTACACGTAAAGCTCGTTGACGACAACGGAAACCTTGTTGAAGAAAATGAGGTGCTTGCCAACCTCCATGCTACAAGCCCTGCAGCGGCTGACCGTTATCTCAATAACCCAAAGGCGACGGAAGAACGCTGGTACTATGACGAAAACGGCACAAAATGGGGCGTTACAGGCGATATCGCCGTAAGACACGCTGACGGTTCATATACCATAATGGGCAGAGCCTCCGATTCTTATGTTGACGAAAACGGCAAGCGCGTATACCTTTTCATGATCGAGAGCACTCTTGATGAGAACGACCCTATAAACGAATGGGAGATAAGCGCTTTCAGAAATGAAAAAGGCGGATATGATGTTGTCGGTCAGATCATTCTCGATCCCGATGAAGCAGAACCGAGTGCCGAACTTGTAAAGTATATATGTGATAAATATCATCTCGACGCTGTAAAGTTCTACAAGGAATTCGAGATCGGCGAGATCACAGCAAAGAGAGACTACATACTTCTTACCCACGACTATAAGGGATATATCACCCCCGGTGAAGACGGTCGTCTTATGCTTGTGGATTATTCTGAGAACGGCAACACTGTCAGGATCAGAACAGGAAAGAATTTTATTATACCAATAACTGAAAAATACGGCAGGGAGGAAAAGTAATTTGAAAATCACAAAGATCTTATCAGTACTTGTTTCAGCAGCTATGCTGAACAGTGCAGCAGGCGCAACAGCTTTTGCAGCCAAATATGAAAATACATCAGCAAGAACCTATAACTATGTAGCACTGGGAGACAGTATCGCCGCAGGCTTCGGACTGGCAGGCGAAAATATCGCAGATGATCCTGCACTCGTAATAACCGACGAGCTGCTCGCAGATCCTGTAAGCGGAGCTTATCCTGCGATATTCACAGAATATCTTAAAGAACTCGGCGAGGAAAGAGAATTTGACGTAAAAGGAACAAATCTCGCCTCCACAGCATACCGTGCAGAGGATATTGAAAAAACAATAAAGACTCCGGGCTATAAGGGTGAATTCGCTACAACGATCCTCGATACATATGTAGCTCCCGGCGCAAGCGGTGTTCTGACGCCTTACCATGATATATATAACAAGTATCTGTCCGAGGCAGACCTTGTTAGCATACAGCTTGGCGGAAATGATATTATCATGAGTATAATCCCACAGATGGTGTTCAACGAAAATCCCATACTTCAGGCGTCCGGTATCTCTCTTATGCTGACACTCTTCGGCACCGATTCAAAGACAGCTATCGGCGGAGGTTTACAGGTGATCGAAGCCAACAAGGACAATATAACCTCTGACGATTTTATCGAAGCTGCAAGCTTTATGTATAATGTAAGCAATAAGGCTGACGAGCTTGTAGATGAATCCGCTGAACACGTAAAGGGAGTTGTTGAGGCAGTAAAGGAACTCAACGGTGACGCTGACATCGCTCTTGTCGGTATGTTCAATCCTTACCGTACAGAGGAAAGCTCCGATGATATGGAGGAAGACGTTTTTGCTGTACTCGGCAGGATATATGCCGCTGCTGCAAATGCTGCCGCTGAAAGTGAGGATGAACCCGTATCATACGGCAATCCGGTAGAGAACCTTATAAATTGTGTTGAAGATAAGATTTATATGTTATATATGCTCACTGCAGAGATGTTAACATACAAAGATGCTGATGAGCTTGCAGAGATAATCAATATGGTCAAGGAGTATGACGACATAAACGAGCTCAGAGAGCTTGCAGCGGTTTTATCCGCTTCAGAAGGTGATCCCGCAGAGGAAAAGCTTCTTGAGATCATGCTGAAATACGATGATATCAGTGAACTCAAGACAGCTCTCGAAATAGCAAAAAACTACGATGACATCGCACAGCTTGAACAGTTCATAAAGATCACATCAATGAACCGCACAGCAAGTGATGCTGCCGTTGAAAGTGCTATCGTAGCTGAGCTCATAACTCCTATCGCAATGCAAATGGCAGGCAAAAATGTTGATCCGCAGATACGCCGCCTCAATGAACAGCTGAAGGTCGTTGCGGAAGAAACAGGCGCAATATATGTTGACGTATACGATATATCCACTGAAGATGATTTTGACCCTCATCCGAATGCAAACGGACACAAAGAAATCGCAGGTATTCTGTTTGATGATCTTTATCAGCTCATCTGCGACAGTATGCCGCTCCCTGTTGAGATAACCGAAGAAGATACAGTTCCTTCTTCAGAGCCCGTTGCAGACATCAGACCTGCCGGTGATGTAAATAACGACGGTCTGATAGATACTACCGACGCTGTATATGTCCTTGCACATATTCTCGGCGTAAGACCGCTTACAGCAGATGAAAAGAAGTATGCCGATATGGACGGAAACAATTTCATTAATCTGGTCGATCTTTTGCTCATCTTTAATCAGTCAGCTATGTGAGCCTGATCACAGTCACAGAGGAACCTGATCTGATTACTTATAAGTAAACGAATCTCCCCCGGCAGAGCCGGGGGAGATTACAAATACAGGCTGCGTGACCATGTTGTCACGCAGCCTTTTGCTATACACTTGTTATATTCCCCATGCTTCCTGATATCCGACCTCTTCCCCGTCTTCACCACTCGCCTGCACGGCTTCCGCGTAGACATATATATCAAATTCATCAGATAAATCAACAGGAGCAGATGAAAAATCCACATTTACCCAGCTTAACAGGCTTGTGCCTGTCATCGCACCACTGGCAACAGAAGAGGTATAATAGTAAAAACCGTCATTGTATATCCAGCCTTCCGGCAGGAAATTTCCGCTGTATGATACAGCATCCGTATAGACAGTTCCGTCATGGGAAAAATCAGTGATATCACGGTATTCTGAGTCAGAAAACTCAAGCCGTACTCTTACATAGCAGTCTTCTGTTCCGGTATTGCCGATCTTTATATCTTTCCGGAAGGGCTCATTGCTTTTACTTGAAGGTGGGGCAAAATCTTCACAAACTTCAATTCTGACATAGGTTTCAGGTTTTGGAGGAATTACTTTCGCACTCAGGCGATTTGTGATATAATCCTCACTTCTGAAATATGCTATTGTCTGGTCAATTATCAAAAACAGCGCTGTCGCAGCTGTAATACATAAAATTGTTCGTTTGCGTTTTGTCATTTTGCCCTCACCTCCTTTTTTACTGACCGGTGTAGTCTATATGGTTATCTGTAAACGTCTGATATGTCTTTTTATCGTTGCTGTTGATGGAATTGGTGAATGATACAATTACTTCACTTCTTGCACCTATCGTTACGGTCGCTGTTGCTCCTTCTGTCTCTCCGGCTTCGCCCGGCGAAACTGATATATCGCTGAGAGTATAATTGATATTGCTTAGCTCGGTGATCTCATATGTTCCGACCGGCAGCTTAACAAATTCAGAGTTCATTGTTCCTGATGACGTAAATGACATCGCAATTACTGATTCCTCTGAATTTTCAGCAGATAATGGCACACCGTTACCGTCGGCGACACGTCTTATTCGATACTGGAATGTCGGGTAGCCAACCTTTGTCCTTACTCTGTTGATAGTCTTGGATATCGTCAGTTTGTTTCCGCCTTTATATATCGCATAAACTACAAGATCATCCGCAGAATCGAGAGGTTCAGCCGTATCTGCGGCATTGAAACGGTATTTCACAATACCGTCCTCCACAGACATTCTCAGCTCCTTGCCTTCTGAATACTGCAGATCAGATATCCTTGATGCTGATGACGGTCCGACACCGAGAAATGCGTATTCCACAGGAACATCTCCGCCTGCATAGTCAAGAACCGGCGGTATCTTATAGCCGTTTCTTATCGCCTGAGATATCAGGAACTCACCATTGGAATAATATGAAGCCGTGTCCAGCGGCAGCTGACTGTTCTGCACTACGGTACCGCCGTTCAGCGTTACTTCGCTTCCGTTTATCGTAAGCGGAGGATCAAAGGGTACTAATGTTCCGCTTGAACCCTCAATACAATAAATGATGGTCGGTACTTTATAGTATACATAATAGATCTCATAATCGCCCAGAAGGTTGTCGGTATTGCCGTCCAGATACAGATCGTAAATATTATCAGAGTCTGTCAGACCGAAAGTGATACTCTCGGTATCGCTGCCCGCCACATCAATTCTTTGGTTATCATAGCTCTGTTTCTCACCGTATACTATACCTGCAAATACGTAGGAAGAATTATCCTCTGTATCAAGCAGATCTTCAGGTGAAAATCTGTCAAGCAGGGTCAATGTGCTGCCGCGTGCGATATCCGCCTTGTAATCGTTCTCTGTGTCAGTTCTGTATTCGTCATGCTCGTAATAACCATTTCCCTTTGCTATCGCAACGTGTACTTCAACAGGTGCGGACTCACGGGAATTGGTATATGTAATATTCTGTGTTGTTGGAGTTGTCGGAGCAGTATAGGTATATGTCAGCGCATCCTGGTAGATTGTACCGCCGTTTGCTGGAGACTGAGTCATCGTTGTTGTGAAATCTTCTTCAGCTTCTTGTACTATCTCTATAATCTGCTGAGTTATGATGTAAGTGGTTTTTCTGTGTTGAATTTGATGATACGTACCAATTACAAAACCCGTTCTACAATACAGCGCCTCATGATCTCCATAAGTAGCATTTTCTTGAATCATTGACTCATTTGTATTGTATAATAAGGCAAATGATTCGACTTGTTCGTTAGAGAGTTCAACTGTATTGGAAGATAATTCAACAGGAGGAGCAAAAGAAGCCTGACTACTCTGATTTGCGTAATTCTGAGAAGAAAAATGCAAATTACTGATTGCACCGCCCAAAACAGTTCCAAAACTATTGCCTCCGTATATAGATTCGCTACCATCTAAATGATGCTCTGAACCATTATCATCATAATAATATTCATCTACAGTAAATTGCTTTTCTTGTTGCTTTATCGTTACATGATAAGTAAACTTCTTATCCATATCCTCAGGGAAGCCGACGGTTTTCTCATTCAGATTCACGATAGTAGGTTGGCTTGGGTAGTATACCACATAAAGCTGAGGATCGTAACCTGCGCTTACCCATGTATTGCCATTTGTTGAATACTCGAAGCCACGCCATGTATCACGCACCCAAAGGGTCGGACGCGGTGCATTGTTAGTGTTCGACGATCCTGTGATCATATGCAGGACAGAACTGTCAGCCTGTGCAGAAAACTCATCACCTACCGCATAAGAGTAGTAGTTATTAGTGCCGAGAGTCGGATAACTGAGAGGAGTTGTCAGATTGTCAGCAATTTTATAAATACCGTTTACAGCTGCGGTAACCGGTGCAGAATTAGAAACGGCTACCTCTGTAATACTGCCGTCTGTACCCATTGCAACATATCCGATTGGCAGAACTGTGTCATAATATATCAGATAAATCTCTTCGCCGTTAGCCAGAGGTTCTTCTGTACCGTTTGCATACGTCACATACACACTGCGTTCTGCAACATTATAATAAATATCATTGATACGCTTTTCGTCCGAAACATTTCCGAGTGAATCACTGACACAGGCAAATGCGTATTTATACCCTGTTAAGCCTTCTTTTGCAGGATCAGCATATCCCTGCACATCATTGAAGGTTATCAGTTCGGTACTGTCGCTGCTGACAGTCAGATGTTCTGCATAAAGCCACGCTTCGTCCTTTAACACAAGCGTTTCATTTGACGAATCAACTGCGTGAAGCGTTATCTCCGGAAGTGTATCCCAGATCGCATACAGTGTAAGATACTGCCCGGAGCTCTCTGCTGATATTCTCTCCTGTGTAACAGGCTCCGAAAAATCAAACGGTTCATTATCCTCAACTGCCGCATACTGTGTCGTGCTCCAGTTACAGAATATACTGTCTGCTGCAACGGGAGTATAAGACGGCTCGTCGAGCATAGAGTTGATGCTGATCTCGGTATAATACTGATTTCTGGCGCTGTCCCATACATAAACATGGTCTGCTGATCCAGTCCAGTCACCACCCCAGCCTGCATCGTCGTTGTTCTTGTCGAAATACACCCTGATCTTCCACTCAGCATAAAGTATTACGGGATTATCACCTTCGGTATCAATATGATATAAATTGCTGCCTGCATCATAGTGTATGCCGCTGCCGTCAGGCTCTGTGTTCCAGCCGCCGAAAATATAATCAGTGTTACTATACGTGTAACTGAAACCTGTACCGTCACTAAGTGTGATCGGTTTATTGTTTTCAAGATTCCTTACAGTCAGTCTGCCGGCATCTACATTATACTGATACTTTTCAGAATCTGTAAGTTCTGTTTCCGTAGTCACGCCGTTATTATGGCTGACATTTTTCAGGAATGTGCCGCTGCCGTGGTCAGCTGTGGAAGTCATCGTACCGCCGTTGGCATCATATATGACTGAAGGTACGTCTATTTCCTGATACACAGCATCAAGGGTCATATATTTTCGCTCATTGCCATTTTCGTCGATCCTGGTTTCTGCGTATGCGGCATTGAACTCAAATGTTCCGCCCGGATAATAGATCGTTCCGGAAGGATCGTTCCTTAGTCTCCAGCCGATGAAATTCTTTCCTTCAGGCGCTTCAACAACAGTTCTCATTATGATGACCTGTGCTTTGTCGGCATAATCAGCAGTATCAAGGGTCTTGAACTGAGCCTCGTTCTTGTCATTTTCATCAAGAACGCCACCTGCGGGATTGTACTGGATATAGTATGTTCCTACAGCTTTCCAGTGCAGGCGCAGGAATGTGTTGCTTTCCACCGGATTATCAAAGTTATACAGCGTTTCCGCACCGCTCTGCTTATCGACCTTATACCAGCCTGCATAGCGGTAAGCACCTTCCGATAGTTCATATGTATGCTCAAAATCAGTGGCTTCCATTATATTCTGTGTATAGCCTGCGCTTCTTTCTGTTATGCTGTCCTCACGGGACTCATATTCATCTCCAAGCTGGTAGTATTCTCGGTCATAGTATTTGTAGAAATATGTACCTTCTGAAGAAGTTTCGTAGTCTCTTGTGACCTCCTTGTATTCACTGATAATGTCGCCATAGTTCACCCAGAACCACGTAGAGTAGCCGCTGTTGTCATTTCCTGTGCTCTGGAGCTCAAACTCTCCTCCGTTGGGATCAATCTCAACAAGATACCAGAGCTTCTCCCAGCCTGCGTACACCACAAGATTATGGGAAGGCATTTTTTCATATACCTGATAATGAGGGACTCCATTATTATCCTTTGTAGAATCTATCTCTGCCTGTGACGGGGTATGGAAAAACACTCTTGTCGTACAGCCGGGATCAGCAAACCAGCCCGCAAACTGTTTTCCTGTCGGAGCTTCCGGTGCATCAGGAATGAAGGATTCGGTTCTCTGCGTGTATTTGATACTCTCAGTAGCAATTATATTATTGTTTTCTGAATTATAGAACTTCAAATTATATGTATTTCTGTTATAATACATATAATTGACATTACTTTCCGTTGTCCTTCTGGTATAGCCGCCAATCGGCGCCCTATCATCTTGCGAGTAATAATTACTATTAGTATTGTTTGTTCCGACATTCCTTCCTTCTTCTCCAAAATACGGTTCAGCTAAAGTACTGTCACGATAATAACCGTCAATAGGGTGATATTCCTCATTGTAAGTTAAATATGTAAACGGATGTTGTGCGGTCTTGTACAGACCGTAGAGAAGCTGTTCGCCATTATAATTAAAATGTTTAGTAACACTATATTCACTTGCATCACTTTCATCTATTTCAACATAATAATATATCGTACCAAATGCATTTGCAGAAGTCTTATCGAAAATTACATCACTATCAGGCATGGTTTCAAGTGTTACCAATATATATTTATATATATCTGTTCTATCTGCCTTCCAATGACAATTGGCATCTCCGTCGATTGGAAAATAATCATTAATGTATGCTCCGTATAATCCTGTTATCGTTTGTATAGTAGTATTACCACTTTTGAAAGTCAAGGTATGAACATTTCTGTCATAATACACGTTCAAAACGGTCGAACCGTCTGCTGCGACTGTCTTTGCGGAATCACACGTTCTGTAATGGAATCCGGTATAATTACCGCTGCCGCCGTACCCCTGATATGTACTCGAAACCGATACGGTCGAGCCTGTCGTTGCCGACAGTCTGAAGCTCTCCGCATAGTCATATGTCTTGTCGTAATCTGCGGCATTTGCAGCGTCATTTACGTTCTGTCTCCAGATGACTACGGAATAATTCGTTGCAGCCTCTGTCCATTTTGCGTACAGCTTTGTATCTCCTGTCAGATACAGATCACCATTGTCCCATTCCATTGTATCGGGAACAGTTGCACCGCTGATAAGATTACCGTTTGCGTATGAGATCTGCATCGATGTCGCAGCACTGTCAGCATACCAGCCGCCGAATGAATAACCTGTACGTTCCGGGACAGGAAGCTGTCCGAGAGGAGTATCGACGCTTATTATCTGCATTGGTACGGAATCGGCGCCTTCAGCAATACCGCCTGTTGAAAAAGTAAGCCACGCACTCCTTTCAAATACAGGATATACATCTTTATTCACAGAGATATCATAAAAAAGCTTATTGTTTTCCGTATATCCGATCAAGGGCGCAGATTCGCCGGGCTCAACTATCTGTTCTGACCAGCCCTTAAATACCATATGTGTGTTCTCTTCTTCATCGTCATAGGTAACTTCAATGCCGTCAAGATCTATTTTAGCCGTTCCGTTTTCCAGTGTGCCACGGCGGGTTCCGACGATCGGATAGGATTCGATCTGACTGTTATACTGGTCGTGGAAGATAAGATAAACACAATCCGCATAAACTGCGCCTATCCGTACTGTTCCGCCGTCCGTAAAGTCCTGCGGATCATCAAATAACAATTCTTCATCTGTCGCGGAAAGTGCATTCTCATCACCTTCAAGTATGTACCAGCCTATAAAGGTATAGTTTGCGTCATTCGCAGGAAGCTGCGGCGGCATAAGGCTGTCAGAGTCCTTGATGATCTGCTGACATATCTGCTTTCCTGTAGTAGTCATGTAGTAATATTTTCTATAGACACCATTTGAGTCAGGAGTATAGAAAACATATGTACAAAGCTGCGGGTCGCCCTGTGATATCTCGTACAGAGAGAAGCCTGTCGCCTCAAATCTTATGGAATCTCCGTCAACTGTGAACTCAGTAACTTCCTCACGTATGCCTGCTTCATCAATATGCCACAGGTGCAGCGTGGACTCATCATATCCGCTGATAGCATTATTGGTTATCTCAACTGTTATCGGGCTTTCTTCTTTCGGCTGAAAGCTGTTGCCTACGGTATCAGTTATAGTGATATCGTATGAGCAAAGAGTGTCATCCGGTGAAGTGTCTCCGCTTTCAACGGTGACATCAGCAGAAACCGGCATCATGCCGTCAAGTGTTATCAGTTCGTCATCACTGTCACCGGGAGAGACGCTGATCTGCTGATACTTCAGGCCGTCTTCAGTTTCATCGTCTTCAGGCTCTTCACTTGTATCTGCCAGCGCTTTACTGCTGTAATTATGATATATATATTCAATGACATTGCTGAGTGCAAACGAAACAAACAGCACTGCAACAAACCAGATCATTGTATTGAATTTTTTTGTTGCCGAATGATTGATCTTTTTCATCATATCTCTCCTTCCCGTGGTGATATTGATCTGAAAACCGTAATGTACCGCAGTTCGGATACATAACATCTATCATACATATCCTGTCAGACAGGATATTGTTTTCTCTTATCATTGTTTAACAAACGCTTAATATGCTCTTTTCACTTGATTTTTCAGCCGCTTCATGGTATAATCATTAATAATACCACATCATTATCATGAAGAATCGAGGCGCTGTTATGGAAAAATCAAATAATCTTTCTTTCTCTTTACTTGCGGCTCCTTTTACAGCAGCCGGAAGTTTAACAGTAAATCCTTATGAAACGAAGGAGCATATCATATGACATCTTCTATAAAAGGAGCTGCCGCGGTCATGCTCCGCTTAATAAGCAGGATCATGCGGAAAATCCCGCTTTTTCTGTCAACACTGATTTTCCTCATTGCATTGATCGTATTCGTACTTTTCATCGCCGGGATCAGACCTTACGTTGTAAAGACAGGTTCAATGGAGCCTGCTTTCCCAGTCAACTGTCTATGCTTTGTGAACAGGAATATCCCCCTTGAAGAGATATCTGTCGGCGACGTCATTTCATTCAGCATGGGAAATGATACAGTCGTTACACACAGAGTAACATCTATTTCGGGAAAAGAGTACACTACCAAGGGAGACGCCAATCTGTCCGAAGACTCTGCACCAGTCACAGAGGGAAACTATATCGGCAAGATCATATTTATGATACCCAAAACAGGTCATATTCTCAGTTTCCTGCATACAAAGGCCGGTCTGCTTACAGCAGCTGCTGTGATCGTGCTCCTGCTGATACCAAATTTTCTTCCTGAAAAGGAAAAAAAGACAGCTTCACCCGAAAACAGTCAGGATAATTAAATCAGATATTGGGCAGCAGTGCGATATGCAGTGCTGCTCTTTTTTATTCTTTTACTTGCAAAACCATGTCTGATCGCAGATTTTACCTGTTATCATCTCACGATCACTCCGAAAAGGATCCCTCTTGCTTCCTCAAACTCAAAAGTACAGGTCGTGAGAAGAAGCAGATTCAGATCGGTCTTATCTCTGATCTCATCAGTATCATCAAGTACTGTATAATTAGCTGCCGAAAGAATATACTCAAGATACTCTTTTTTCTCGGCTTCGCTCACAAATACGGCATGATAGGCAGGTGCGGTACTCTTTGCCGTCATATAAGCAAAGAACCTTACATCGTGGTCTCCGTCCTTCAGTGTCAGAGTTCCCATGGAGTGAGACTGCAAAAATGCTTTGTCTTTATACAGATCAATGTCTGAAAACATCAGATGCCCCTCCATGTTATGAGCATACACAATGGAATTGAAGCCGTTGAAACCCGCATCACACCGATAATCAAGAAACGGACAGCCAAGCTCATAGTTGTACTGCCCGTCTACTCCATTATGCAGGTAGAAGTCATTATCTTCTCCCTGAACTATTGGAAGATCAATATTTGTATCCGGAATGTTGATCCACCCAACTATGTTATCATTTACATTTTCACATAATATAAGCGGTTCAGAGAGAGTTTCACCGGTGCTTACAGGTTTCACCTCAGTGCCGGGTCTTATCCTTTCGATTATCTCCGCTTGTTTTTTTATTGCTTCCTCACGTTGTTTTACGGGTAAACGTATATCCTCATAATACCTGTAACCGCAAAACGCGCCAAAAGCTGCAAGAAGCAATAACGCAGCCGTCAGAATTTTCGCCTTCATGCTTCTCTCTTCTTCCTTTTCTGTCTGAGCAGCAGTGGCAACATCAGCAGTATCATAAATGACACAGCCGCAATACAATACAGCCATGTGCGTCCGTTTATCGCAAGAAGACCAGTATTCGGCGGAACAAAGTCCTCATCGACCGCTGCATAGAATATCCACTTGAACTCTATATCACCGTATAAGCTGACCGGTTCGCCCTCTTCAAGCACCTGTGTTCCGTTCAGACTGACTATCCTGTGTCCGCTCTGAACATAGTCTCCGATAGCTTTATCGTTCCACACAATGCTGCATTTCAGTATATGTGAATCGCCGGGCTTGAAGTTGCCGAGATCAAGCGCGTTCTGAGTAAGGTCAATGTTTCCTTTTCCGTTGACATCTCCGTTGTAAACTTCCCTGCCGTCAAGGTAAAACTTGCATACACAGCCTTTTTCAAGGTCTATATCGCCGCTTTTCGATACAGGTTCGGTATGCAGGTAAATATTATACGCCTGATCGTCACGGAGGTTCATCAACTGAACGTCCTTAGAGTATGTCTCGCCGTAAACCATATTATCGACGTAGAAGAAATACTCACCGCTCTCGCTGTTCACCGCTCTGCCCTCGGAGTCCATTGCAGTCAGTTTTTCGGGAAGTCCCTTGACCGCGCCCTCCGGCAGGGTGACATCTGCAAAAGCATTTAAGGGATTGCATGAAAATATAAGGAGGCTTGCACTGAGTGCAGCAAATATACGCTTTAAACTCATTATACAAGCCTCCTTTATTAATTAATCAGTAATTGCTATGTTATAGAATTATTCAGAATCAGTTCCATGTAAGAGCAGTATTGATATCCTTAGGATCAGTCAGAGTAGGTGTCTTGTTAAGTTCTGATGTTGCAGCAGTTCCAAGGATCGTCTCGTTATCTTCTGCATATGTAATCTGAGCAGACTTGAGAGCAACATTGACATCAAAGTCAAACGACTTGTACATATCCTGTGTAGCACTGCCGTCGAGCTCAACTCTGTCAACCAGTTTGCTTGATGTCTCGCCGCCATCGAGGATACTTGTATAGTAGAACTTAGCTACATCGTCGCTGATCGGATTCGGGCTAAGCTGCCACTTATCAGCCTCGCCGCCGGCTGTAACAACATCATCACTAAGATAGATGTTAACCTTCAGTATTCCGTCAGATGGAGTTTCATTCAGAGCTGCTTCATATGCAGCCTGAGCAGCATTCTTAGCTGCTGAAGCTGCTGCAAGATTAGCTATTGCTGTATTAAGATTGGTGGTATCGGTGCCGCTATTAGTAGCTGCTGTGTTATAATTCCCTAAAGCAGTGTTATAAGCAGTTTGAGCATCACTTACAGCCTGATCAGCATTAGCTTTATCTGCTGTTGCATCATTCATGGCTTTGGTTGCACCGCTGCTTGCGTCACCAAGAGTATCATTCGCTGCATTAAGCTTGCCCTGCAACGAATCTGCTGTAGGTGCAGCAGATGGATCAGTACCGCCGATGAGTTTTGTTAACTCAGCTTCATAAGCTTCTTTAGCGCGTTTTTCTGCAGCTACTCTTTGATAGTAAACCTGATTTTGATCATTAGGTGTAAAATGCATAAACTCATCATATGTATAATCTGCAAGTGTAGAAGTTCCCTTGGCATTTTGATTAGATGGAGCCCATGCATTAAAGTCATTTTCAAATTGATCTCTGCCGTTTGTGGCTACTAAAGCAGCTGTTGCGTCAGTATAATTCTTTTTCAGACTGCCCGCAGTAGCAGATGATTCTGTTCCATTAGCAGCACCATACAATCTGGTCTTAGAAGCATCAACCGCTGACTGTGCCGCAGATTGTGCTGCTACAGCGTTGTTATAAGCAGCTGTTGCATTAGCCAGAGTTGCTGCAGCAGCACTCTGTGCAGCAAGAGCCGCCTGGAGATCAGCTGTCGCAGTATCCAATGCTGCCTGCTGCGTTGCTAAAGTAGCATTTGCTGCGGTACTATCAGCAGTTGCTCTTGTTACAGCTTCACTTGCTCTCTCATAAGCTGCGATAGCGTCATCATAAGCCTGAGCCTTTGCTATCAGATTATCCGCAGATGTATTTCCTGTATTGTAAGAAGCGATCAGTCTGTTATTATCAGCATCATATTCTAAATCTACAGGATTTACAACTTCTTTTACTTCTTTATAATAAGAAGCTGTAGCAGCGGAAAGAATACCGTCTGTAACCAATCCGTCATTTGCGAAATCCGGAGTTGCATCAGGAGTTACAGAGTCAAGGCTTACCTTATAATATTTACCGGCAGTGTAATAATAACCCGCATACTCAAATGTTTCAGCACGAGAAGGATTATCAACTACGATCTGTCTTCTGAATACATACAAGCCTTCTGCAGCAGGTGTGAAATCAGTAGTTGGCGGTGTGCCCTGATCGCCTGGTCTGATAACAACCTGATTTCCTAATTGATTTGTAGTATCCCCTGCAGGCTTCAATGCAAGGAATGAACCTGCTTCCATAGAATAACGCTCTTCATCTGTAAGAACAACACAATCAGCAGACCATGTGGCTTCTGACTTCTCAGTTGTGATAGTAAGAACACCTGAGATGTCTTCCTCAACAAACGCACCGATATTGCCGGTGTTTGTTGCATAAACGTCCTTGTTTACAGCCTGTCCGGGAAGCCAGTTGGCAGGCGGTGCGAATGACTCGACGATGCTTACGCCGTAATCAGCGTTAGCAGTCAAGCGGTTAGTTACTTCATCGGTTGAACTGAACCACGCGAAGGTGCTTCCCGCAATTACAGCGGCAGCTATACACAATGAAGCAATGAGAATTCGCTTTTCTTTTGAATTTTTTTTCTTCTTGGAAACGTCATTTTTCATACTCGATCCTCCTATTTTTTAGTTTTGGTTTTCTGCTTCTGTCACAACATCATTGTTCCCCTGATTGTTGTCATTTTTATTTTTCAGCTCGAAGTAATACTTCATCATTCTGAAAAATACAAACAACAGCACTATCAACGGCAGGATAAAATACCACCTGAGCTGAACAAACCTGACTATTACCCCTAATTTCGGCACGTGGAACTGAACCTTTCCGATGACCCTGTCCTCATCAATGAGGAAGGAATCCTCGTCCATGTTCGCGTCACCCTTTGTTCTGAAACAGGTTACTCCTGTGCCTTGATAGTCAGCAATCCTTTCAGTTACACGGTGGGTAAGATATGCATCACTTCCGCTTGACGGGTTGAAAGTGATGATGTCACCAGTTTGTATGTTCTTTGCATCCGAAACCTTAACAAAAACCATATCTCCACTTGAGAATTCAGGTTTCATGGAGTCAGTAAGTACAATGTAATACCTGAAACCAAACATTGACTTATTCGGACTTTTACTTGCTGCAAAGAAAATAGCGACTATAACAATAAAAATTGACAGGCAGTAAATAAATACCATTCTTACTATTGAAAATATGCGAAATCCTTTGCTGAGACTATTACCTGTCATATCTTTTGCGATTGTACTCACTTTTAGGCAAACCTCCTTCTTACAAATGTTATATCAGTACAGACTGATATTAAAATATATCTTACGCCTACATTATAACATTATGTAAATAACTTGTAAAGTGAGCAAATTAAATTAACGCACTATATTATAAAATTTTGTATAATTATACAATCAGAATACAAAAAAATTGGAATTCAAAAGAAAAAAGTTTTCTTTTTGTTTTAATTTTATTCATATTGTTTATACTGGCTGTAATGGTACAAAACAATTTTACTTCATGTTACCTTTTATATAACGGTAAACTATCAGCCGGCGTACCAACGGCAGGCTGCTGCCGTCTTCACGCTTGGTATATGGCATTTTAACCTGGAAATTACTGCCCTTCTGCTGCCCCATTTTCATATCAAGGTCAGCACACATCTTGTATCAACGCAACTCAGATTTATCATTTGCCATTAACTTAAAAACATTTTTAGCTTATGTATTCTTTAGTTATATAATACTATATCAACTAATGATAATGGTGTACTTTTTGTTAATATTTCACTATACCAATACATATTTGTAACCTTGAACAATGAACGTTATTTCAATTTGTAAATATTTACAAGAAAACACTAAGCACATATTATACCATCAGGAATGCATTATTGCACTTAAAATAAATGTATATTTTTCTTTAATAAAAAAAGGAAAGCATGATGTTTATTGCAATGTAAGGTAAAAAAGAAGGAAGGCACTATCTGTGCCTTCATTAAAATTCATTATTTGCTTATTCAGTGCTATTTCTTTGTATATGTTACGATTAGATACACTTCCGTAAGCGAAAGCAGAGTAAGACTTTTGTAAAAAGAAAGCGAGCCTGCGAGCGCCAACGTGGTTGGGCGCACAGGCTCTGTGCTGGTACGCCTGACTGGGATCGAACCAGCGCACACGGCGTCGGAGGCCGATGCTCTATCCACTGAGCTACAGGCGCATAAAAAAAAGACCTTTATAATTATAGCAAAAAGTCTTGAAATTTGCAAGTGTTTATGATATAATTATAAAAAATAAATTAGGAGGGAACGTTTTGGGGAACTATATTTATTTGATAGTTGCACAAACAGGTACAAGACCTGCACGGTTCTTCAAATTCTTAACTAAAAAGCCTTATAATCACGTTTCTCTTTCAGGCGACATGGAGCTTTCTGAAATGTACAGCTTCTGCCGTACATACAGACCATTTCCGCTGCCTGCAACATTCAATAAGGAAGTTGTGGGACAGGGTACTCTTGGTCAGTACCAGGATATTCCCTGTGAGATCTACCGTATAAGCGTATCTCCGGAACAAAAGGAAGCTTATAACAAGATAATACTGCATTTCGCACAGCACCGCAAGGTTTATTCCTATAACCTTCTCGGACTGCTTGCCGTTTATTTCAATATCGAGTGGAAACGTGAGAGGAGCTTCGTCTGTTCGCAGTTCGTAGCCTATACTATGGATAAGATAGGTATTCCTCTCGAAAAAGCCTTTTCGCTCTATACTCCCGATGATTTCAGGAGTTTTCCGGGAGCTGACCTCATTTATTCAGGCGAGCTCAACACATTCTATTATACAAGAAAAGCCAAGTTATATACATAATGATATAATGTATGCCGCTGCTCTTAGCTCGTCAGGCGACATCAGGTATGCTCCGCAATAAGCCCTGCTTTCCGGGTATATCCATGATAAGCTGAAATTACCGCTGTGACCGAGCAGCTCCACACAGGCGTTTTCTTCCTTCAGAACAAGTCCGGCAGGAACTATCCTCCTTTCACTGATCTGATTGAAGGAATTTGCGTATGAATTAATAAACATCCATGAGCCGCCGCTCAGAAGCAGGTAAAAAAATACTGCTTTCAGGGCGGCCTTTTTCTTTTTTCTGCGCATTTTTATCACCTTTTCATTGAGTTCAGCAGCTCACCGAGAGAACGTCCGAAGAGCTGCCCGGCAAACTGTGCCTGCTCCAGAGTATTTCCGTGTGAACCTACTTCAACAAGCAGACTTCCGTTGGTGAGGTCCTGATTATAGTGACGGTAATCGAACAGCACCGGACGTGTGAATCCCTCATGGTCTGATTCAAGCTTGCTCTGCAGCATACAGGCAAAATGGAAATTCTGCATATAATTCGGCATACCGAGAGTACCGTCATCGCAGCCGGAAATTATCATTATCTGTGCCGCTTCCCTGCCGTCGACCTCTATAAAAGGCTGATATGCACAATTGTCCACAGCTATGGCGTCCCTGTGAATATCGAGAACCACCTTTATGCTCGGATATTTTTCGAGTATCGGCAGGATAGTTTCGCGGCTCCGAGAGTAGGAACCGTTGTACGATGGATAGTCATGTATGTCCGTGGCATGGATAACTCCTATACCCTGCGCTTCAAGCTCCGCCTGTATAGCATTTCCCACCATTACCACATTTTTAGTCTCGTCGGTAGTCCTGTAATTGAATCCGGGATCAAAACTCTCACGCACAAAGGGCTCAAAGCTCTCGGTAGTATGAGTATGATACAGCAGTACAAGGGGCTCGTCTGTCTTTTCCACAGTGAAATTAGGATAGTACCCGCTTTCACGGATAAGCTCCTCATTCGGGATATCCGTCTTGTTATTGACCTGTCCGCCGTTTTCAAGATCAAAGAAACAGTTCCCGCTGTATTTCCCGTAGGTCATACGAACTATATCTCCCCCTGTTCCCCATACTTCCGGATATGGCTTCGTTCCCGGATCGTCAGCTCTCATGTCAAGAGGATCAGGCAGTCTGAGATATTCCCTGTCAGTGTCATTTTCATAAGCATACCCATAGCCCTCAGACAGTATATCCGCCCCCGAAAGCAGTTCGTCCTCCCGCTTTATACGGCTTATCACCTCAGGATCGGCAACTGCGCGATACGCCGCTGCTTTCCCTGTGCTTCCAGTAGTATAGGCATATTCTTCCGTAAATGCCCTCCTCATTACAGACACTTCCCTGACACCGGCAGCCGCAGTAACCGGCACAAGCACTGCCGCGATACATCTGACCGCCCCTTTTATTCTTCTGCGTTTATGGCGCGTCATATACTCACCTCTTTCTTCAGGATAAGTATATTCAGATATTAATCGCTGTATGTCCGCAAGATCTTGTCATTTTCGTGCATTTTCCGGCATATTATCCTACGAGGTGATAACGATGTACAAATGCTTTTCTCTTGACACTATCATTCGCAGGTGTATTCAGGCAGCTGCAGCGGTCCTTATATGCGCCGCTATAGTTTTTGCGGTCGGCTCTTTGTTTTCATCAGCTGCCGGCAAAAGCACTGAACCGCCTGTCCCGCTGCCTGTGATAATGTACCACAGCGTATGCCAAAAAACTTCCTCAGATTACACTGTCACTCCGGCTCAGCTTGAAAGCGACCTTGCATGGCTCAGCTCCAACGGTTTCAAAGCAGTTTCCGCCCGGCAGCTCATCTGCTATACCCAGGGAACAGGCGAACTTCCTGATAAGCCGGTTCTCATAACATTTGACGACGGCTTTTACAACAATCTCTCCCTTGCACTCCCTTTGCTCGAAAAATATGATATGTGCGGCGTTGTTTCTATTGTTGGCAGGTATACTGACGATTATGCAGCAACGGACCCCCATGCTGATGACTATTCATACCTTACTTGGGAGGACATATCCGAGCTTGCTGCCTCTGGAAGAATAGAGATCGGCAGTCATACTTATGATCTGCATTCCAGCAACGGCAGAAGACAGGGCTGCTCAAAGCTTCCGGATGAGACCGCCGACGAATACACTTCAATGCTCAGAGCGGATACAGGTCTGCTGGCAACAGAACTCAACCGGCACTGTGGGATCTTTCCTGTAGTATTCGCCTATCCCTTCGGCGCACTCAGCAGGGAAAGCCTGCCTGTACTGCGTGACAGCGGCATACTTCTGACCCTCACCTGCCGTGAGGGCATGAACCATATCACCCGTGACCCCGACTGCCTTTACGGTATATTCAGGTATAACCGAAGCGGGCTCCTTACAACAGAGGAATATATGTCTGCTCTGATGAAGGATATGCCAAAGCAATGAAAAAGCACCTCTGACTTCTATATCAGAGGTGCCATATATCTATTCTATTAATGCAGGTGCGAAACCGGATGAAATGCTTGCGCTTGTACCTGTATCAGAAGAGCTGTATTCTTTTACCTGAGCTCTGTTTTTTTCGATGAATTCCTTTGCAAAGAACTCGTCAAAGCTGTTATAGCCAAATCTTTCCCAGTACTTGTCGTATTTGGGATCTCTGTACTTCTCATACTGCTCCGGTATAGAACCGTCCCTGTCATATTCTTCGATGATCTGCGGTGCGTTGTTTAAAAAATAAATAAAATCAGGAGTTATCTTATAGAAAATATATCCCGCAAAAGCGAAAAATACAGCTGATACAAGCGAAATGATTATACCTATTACTGCAAAGACAGCTCCCTTTCTCCTGCCGGCAAGGCTGACCACAGAAAAGATAAGGCAGAGCGGAACCGTTATTATCGAAAGAAGAGTTCCGCAGATAACAAGATTGATAAGCGAGATAACAAATGAAGCTATCGCGAAACCGCTGCCCTTCTGCGGTTCAGGAAAATCATTATCCTCATCATACATTCCCCTGAATGGTCCGTCAGGGAAATATCCCCCGCCGTTATTGCCATAGCCGTAATTATTGTAACCGCCGTTGTTGTATCCGTTATTGTCGTAACCACCGTTGTTATAACCGTTATTGTTATATCCGCTGTTGTCGTAACCGCCGTTGTTATAACCGTTATTGTCATATCCGTTGTTGTCGTAACCGCCGTCATTGTGTCCGTTGTTGGGTGTAAGATCGTCCATTTTTTACCTCCGCGTAAAGCCTTTCAAAGGCTTGTTTCCCAGTTCCAGTTGCGGACCTCAAGCTCCTCAAGATTGTATGGAGTCTTTTGGTAAACGCAGTAATTGAGCCAGTTTGAAAACATAAGATTAGCTGTGCATCTCCATGAGAACACCGGCATATTATCCGGATTGTCCCCTGGGAAATAGTTATACGGTATCTGTATATCTATGCCCTTTTCAACATCACGTCTGTACTCGTTGGCTATAGTGTCCCTGTCGTACTCCGAATGACCTGTAATGAAATACTGTCTGCCGTTCTTATTGGCTACTATGTGTACTCCTGCAATATCTGACGAGGTAAGAACTTCAAGCTGTGGTATCCGCTCGATATCAGCCCTGCGCACCTCAGTATTGCGCGAATGCGGCACATAGAATATATCATCAAATCCCCTTAGCAGCTGACAGTTGCTTACCTCAGCCCTGTGGGGGAATATACCGAACATTTTATGGTCAAGAGTGTATTTGGGTATGCCGTAATGGTAGTACAGACCTGCCTGTGCAGCCCAGCATATATATATAGTGGAAAATACATGGGTCTTGGACCACTCCATTATCCTGCATATCTCATTCCAGTAGTCAACCTGCTCATAATCAAGAAGCTCTACCGGAGCGCCTGTGATTATCATACCGTCGTATCTGTCCTCGTATATCTCGTCAAAGGTCTTGTAAAAGGCTTCAAGATGATGATGCGAGGTGTTTTTTGAATTATGTGAAGCCATCTGAAGCAGATCCACATCTACCTGAAGAGGAGTATTACTGAGAAGCCTTAAAAGCTGACACTCAGTTTCTATCTTCTTTGGCATGATGTTCAGGATAACTACCTTCAGCGGACGGATATCCTGATGCTCCGCCCTCTCCTTTGACATAACGAAGATGTTCTCGTTTCCGAGAGTTTTGAAAGCAGGAAGCTCTGAAGAAATCCTTATTGGCAATCCTGATCGTTCCTTTCGTATTTATTCTTTCCTGTTGTTTTTGCAGCTCTGACAGCCATTCATGAAGCTGTCAAGATCACCGCACTGTCTGCTGTCTCCCTTTACGAAGCGCAGCTTTTTCAGTTTATCAAAGCAGCTGTCATCAAGCTCAAACAGCATACGCTTTATGCCTTTCATTACGCTTTTCAGCATCACTGACCTGACAAGCCCGTCGCAGAGCATAATATCTCCGCCGTCGTCAAGACCGTATACCACAGTTCTGTCTGTACCATAGGAATAGGCGATATAGCCTATGACCTCTCCTTTGTCGAGAGCCTCTGTTATGTGGAGCTCAGCACCGCCTGCGGCTTTTCTCAGTTCCTCATAGCCGTCGGAGCTTAATCTTTCCTGTATCTCCAGCATTTCACTTCTCCTTGCCTATAGCGTTTCGTATGGCACGGAGCTCCTCTGCAGTCAGTTCGCGGTAGCTGCCGGGCTTCAGCATACCCAGCTTCAGCGGACCGATGCTTGTACGGCGGAGCCTTGCGACTTCAAGTCCCACAGCCTCACACATCTTTCGTATCTGACGGTTCCTGCCCTCCTTTATGGTCATGAGGAGAACTACTCTGCCCTCTTCCTTGTCCTTTACGACAACAGTCGCAGGGAGAGTTTTTTTACCGTCTATCTCAACGCCCTCTGACAGCCTTACCAGCTGGTCATCATTGACAGAAGGGCGTACCGTTACGCGATAGGTCTTTGATATATGGCGGCTGGGGTGCATGATACTGTTGGCAAACTCGCCGTCATTCGTAAAGAGAAGAAGTCCCTCGGAGTTCCGGTCGAGACGACCGACTGGATATACCCTCTCTTCAACGTCAGTGAGCAGATCCATGACACACTTTCTGTCAAGTTCGTCCGAGACCGTAGTGACATAGCCTCTCGGCTTGTTCATCATAAGGTAAAGGAAGCTCCTTTTCTTCGGCATTTCAATACGTTCACCGTCAATGGTGATGAGATCCTTAATGCCGCACTTGTCACCCAGCTTTACCGGGTGACCGTTTAGCTTTACCCTGCCCTGTGCTATAAGCTCCTCTGCTTTTCTGCGGGAGCAAACGCCGCTGTCGGCGATCATTTTCTGAATCCTTATTTTTTCCACTTTTATCCTGTCCTTAACGGGAGAAATATCCCCCGAGAAATTCTTTCAGCCTTGAAAACATACCCTTTTTGCTTTTCGACTTATCCGCAGCCTTTATCTCAGCAGTTTCAGCTGCGTACAGCGGCAGCGTACATACCTCACGTCCGAGAAAGCTTATCCTCAGCTCAGCCGCTTCATCGCCCTCCCTGACGGGAGCATAGAGAAATGGCGGCCTGAGAACGGTATATGTAAAATCATCGGCATTTCCTGTCACAGTCGTGACATTACAGCTGCTTTTCCCCGGAACGAGCCGCAGCTTATCCGAAGCGGCGCCGGCAATATCTGCGCTGATATCGTCCGGAAGCTCAAGCTCAAGCTGCCTGACCGCACCGAAGCCATATTCGTATATTGCGATGTGGTCGTCCCAGTCATTGCGGCCATTGAGAGTAACACATATCAGATCCCTGCCGTCACGCCTGCAGGCAGACACAAGGCAGCGTCCCGCCTCATCGGTGAATCCGGTCTTAACACCGTAAACGCCCTCGTAAATGGAGAGCAGCTTGTTTGTATTCTTCAGCCACCTGTCATAAGGCGGACTTCCGAACCTCACTTTGATCGACTCCCGTGAACATATATCACGAAAAAGTTCATTTTTCAGAGCTTCACGGGCAAGCATAGCCATATCCGCAGCCGACGAGCCGTGTCCCTCACCCTCAAGTCCAGAGGGTGTAACGAAATAGGTCTTTGAAAGCCCAATTTTACGGGCACGTTCATTCATAAGTCCTGCAAAGGCTTCGATACTTCCTGCTATCCTTACGGCAGCGGCATTTGCCGCGTCATTGCCAGATGGCAGCAGCATACCGCAGCACAGCGCATACTTTGTGACTGTATCGCCCTCGCAGAGCCCCATTGAGGAGCCCTCCACCCTTATTGCCTGACTGTCCACAGTGAACTCGTCATAGAGCCCTCCGCTTTCAAGGCAAAGCAGAGCCGTCATTATCTTGGTAGTGCTTGCCATGGGAAGCTTTTCCGAAGCATTGCGGCTGTAGACCACCTCTCCCGTATCAGCGGAGATAAGCACTGCCGCCTTTGCGGAAATATCAGGTCCTTCAGCACCGTAAGCAGCAGTACCGCATACACATAAGACCGTCAGTAAAACTGCCGCAGATACAGATATAATTCTTTTCACAGGCACACCTCCGCATAAAAGCTATGCTAAAGGATATGCCTCATTTCAGCAGTTTATGCTCAGTTTATCGGTACAGAGCCGTCTGTGACACCGGAAGCCTTATCATCAGTGCTTCCGCTCTTCTTCTTGTTTATGAAGCCGCTTACCTTATCGATTATAGCAGGCATTTTTTCGATAGCGTTGCTGATAGGATCATTAGCGCCTTCCATATTCACCATCTTGGCTGAACCGTCAGGAGCTATAACAAGGAAGCCCTCAGGCTTTATGGAAACTCCTGCGCCTGCGCCGCCTCCGAAAAGATCCTTGTCGTACTTTGAAGGCAGATCTGAGCCGCCCGAAGCAAAACCGTAGCTCACCTTGGATACGGGGATAACGGTAGTACCGTCCGGAAGCTTTATGGGCTCGCCGATAATAGAATTTACATCAGCCATTTCCTTGATCTTTTCGATTGATATGCCCAGGAGATCACTTACAGGTGTATTGTTTGCACTCATATTTTAATACCTCACTTCTGCCTTGCGGCGGATTTTTTCATTTTACGCTTTCTGAGTTTATTTGGTAGGAATGTTTTGAAGAAATATGTTATCAGGAACCATGCTCCTGCGATAACCACTGTTCCGAGACGGAAATAAAGCTTTCCGGCTGCGTCCCACCGTCCCTTTGAAACGCCGAACTGCGGACGCACATCTATTGTTTTCAGCCTTACGGTAAAAAGCTGACTGAAAAAGGCAATGCCGTTAAATACCAGAGCGGAATACTTACCGTACTTCAGGGCGCAGTCATATGCATCGTCGTCAGCTATAACAAAGTCGATATACAGATCTTTCAGTCTGAACCCCTTGAATATTTTCAGCATCGGACGCTGAGCGCTTTCCCATATATCCACAAGAAATTCGACCTTATCGCTGAGAGCCTTTTTCTCATCACTGTCTCCGGAATTCTCCTCCTCTTCGTCCCTGAAGCTATCCTCATCGTCCTTTTTCTTCTTTTTGTCCTTCTTCTCAGCAGCTTCTTCCTCGCTGCTGTCACCTGGAACACCGTCAAAAGGAGTTCCCACAGCCGAAGACATATCGGAAACTGTTTCTGCCGGCAGCATATCCGCCTCCGGATCGTTTACAGGGATGTCGTCAAGTTCCTTTTCCCACTCGTACTTCTCCCGCTTCTTTTTCCTTTTTGCCTTTTTCTCCTTTACAGGCTTGGGTTTTTCAGGCTTCTCAGGCTTGTCCTTTTTAGCTGCTTTACGTTTTTTCCACCAGTTGTAAAGACCGCCGCCTCCGGAATCCATAATGTTTATCACCCACAGCTTCACCTTATAAGTGAATTTGCCGTCGATGTAACTGAACTCGCCGCCTGCAGGGATCATAAGTATAATAAGTATTATGCCGAGAACGGCAAGAAGTATATACAGCAGAATCTTCAGTACGATCATTCCTGCCGCTCCTTTCGTTTGTTTTTACTCCTGTGCGGAGTCTGCCATCTCCCTTTCCACGAACTCGTCCTCGGTTTCGAGAACAAGGTCGCTCTGACCGGGCAGAGGCGGAAGGTCTGCCGTTGAGCTAAGTCCGAAGCTTCTGAGGAAAACTGAAGTAGTTCTGTATACTATCGGTTTTCCGGGAACATCAAGACGTCCCGCTTCTTCAACGAGTCCTTTCTCCACAAGATTATTTATTACAGATGAGCTGTCGATACCTCTGACATTCTCCACAAAGCCCTTTGAAACGGGCTGGTTGTACGCGATTATTGTGAGAGCCTCCATTGCAGCATTTGACAGGGGCGTCGTTCTTTTTGTCTCAAGTGCCGAACGTACCTGCTCCGCATACTCCTCACGGGTACACATCTGAAAGCTGCTGTCCAGCTTCTTTATGCATATACCGCTGCCGTAATCCTCATAGCGCTCATTGAGCAGCCTTATCATGGAAGGCAGCGTTCCCGCGTCAACTCCGCTCGCCTCTGAAAGACGGTATATTTCAATAGGCTCTCCGCTTGCAAAGAGTATAGCCTCTATTGCTCCGAGCTTGTCCTTGATCTCCAAGATTTCTTCACTCCGTTCTTTCTTCCCTTGAAGAAGATCATCAGATTGTCGTCGCTTATTGTTATCCTGCCGGATCTTGTAAGCTCCAGCACTGCAAGGAAAGTAGCGACTCTTTCCGAGCGGTCGGTAACTCCGTCGTAAAGCTTGTCCATGCATACCTCTCCGGTGGTGTACAGCTCCCTGAGCACATGGACCACCTTTGACATTACCGAAACGATACGCCGCTTAACCACTGAATTGATCTTGCTCTCAACGTGCAGCTTTGCGTGCTCAGACTTTATGGTCTTCAGCGATATGGCGCTGTAGGCGATGGCAAGTCTTTCAGGCTCATGCACAAGAGTATAGGTCATGTCAGCCTTTATCTTCATAGGACTGCGAACGAATATATCTCCGCCCACATAAGCGTCCGCGAGCTGCTTTGCGGCTATCTTGCAGAGCGAATACTCAATGAGAGCGCCCTCAAGTTCCTTCTTCATCTGCTCAGCCTCTTCCGGCTGCGGCAGGAGCGAAGCTGTTTTTATATATATGAGCCTTGCAGCCATCTCCAGGAATTCTCCTGCGAGCTCAAGGTTCTGCTCGTGAGCCTGATCTATATAGAGCAGATACTGCTCCAGCAGCTTCGATATCTCGATATCGCAGATATTCAGCTTGTGCTTTGCGATAAGGCTCAGCAGCAGGTCAAGAGGTCCTTCAAAGACCTCAAGCTTGAATGATATACTTTCCATATTTCACCATGAATCCACTTACCGCCGCAGATGCCGTTACCGCAGCGATGCCGTTGATGATCGTCAAAAAATCTGTATAGGTCCCGCGCCGAAGAAAACCAGGCGGTCAAGAAGAAGTCTCCACATACTCTCAAAAAGACCAAGTAAAGAGAAGGCTCCGTCTGTTATGCTTCCCATAAAGAATATAAATATAAGGATATATCTTGACCAGACCGTTATCTTCTGATAGTTTGAAAAATACCAGCGCCTGAACTTCGGCCATGAGAACTGATAGAATATGTGGAAGCCGTCAAGGGGCGGTATTGGCAGAAGCGCTACTATACCAAAGAACAGACAGGCAAACGCCGCCCTGTATAATACTGCGCACACACACTGAAGTATGAACATATCAGGAGATATGCTCAGTAAAGCTCCTCCGATATTCCTGAGAACGATGTAAAGGAGAAAGTACGTCAAAGGCGATGCAAGAGATATGAGCGTAACATCACGCTTCATATTCTTCAGCCTTGATACATCGATATTTATCTCCTTTGACCAGCCGAAGCCGAATGCAAGTATAACCATCATACCGAAGAAATCGGTGTGCTTTCTGAAATCAAGTGAAAGCCTGCCCTCTCTTTCGGCAGTTCTGTCACCCAGCTTCTTTGCCGTCCATACCTTTGCATAGCAGGCAAGAGGCATTAAAGCGGTCAGTATGAGTCCTCTGCTCAGAAGAGCAAGAAATACTATCAATATTCTGTAAAGCATACTTTAGTAAGATCCTTTTTATAATATGCCACTAAAGGGTCCGAATTTATTCGGTATCCAGGCGACAGCCTTCCAGAGCAGGTCGCCGACCTTCTGTGTAGCGATATTGAGGGGCGAACGATCACCGGGGATAACGCTTATAAGAATAAGAAGTGCAAAGAATGCATAGTTGATCTCTCTCTGATGCTGGAATATCCAGCGGTCAAACTTCTCCGGAGTAAAGGCGCGAAGTATATTGAAGCCATCAAGAGGCGGTATTGGTATGAGGTTGAATATCGCAAGTCCGATATTGATGTAGAACAGGTAATAAAGAAGCAAAGTCACACAGCCAAGTGTAGTGAACTTGTTTCCGAAGGTATAGACCCATGCCAAAACTCCCTTTTCCGTGCAGAGTATTATAGCCAGAGCCAGTCCTGACAGAAAAGCGGCTATAAGGTTTGAGAGAGGTCCTGCAAGAGCCGTCAGAGCAAAACCTGCACGGTATTTCTTGAACCTGAGAGGATTCACCTGAACGGGCTTTGCCCATCCGAAGCCGCCGGATATCATAAGGATAGCGCCTAACGGATCAATATGCACGAATGGATTAAGGGATATCCTTCCCTGCCTCATCGCCGTATCGTCACCAAGCCATTTTGCCGTGAGAGCGTGAGCTGATTCGTGTATTGGTATTACAAGAAGAAGTGTAACTATTCTCGAAAAATATTTTAAAAATGTTTCAATATCCAAACTGCCGAACATATGAAAATCCTTTCCTGAAAGCAGAAACCTGCTTTTATTGCTGTATAGATATATACAACATATATTATACTATAAATCGCTATATATTTCAAGTAAAAAAGAATTTTTATACGTCAAAAAAAATTTTTTTAGTTTTTTTTCAAAAAACACTTGCTTTTTTTCTGATTATGTGATAAAATAATCATGTTGTATTTTTACAGGTTAGTTAAGGAGGTGCAACCTAATGGCAAAATGTGATATCTGCGGAAAGGGCGTAACCTTTGGTATCAAGGTTTC